>Ga0066789_10000305_pt1 | contig 18720 bp, 13 predicted proteins | sample OrgsoiDNA2013049_FD_70960 | JGI IMG/M metagenome (GOLD analysis project Ga0066789, IMG submission 70960) | Permafrost soil microbial communities from the Arctic, to analyse light accelerated degradation of dissolved organic matter (DOM) -... | ecosystem: Environmental > Terrestrial > Soil >...
TTGCCGCAAGAGGATTGCCCGAAGAACGATTGCCCGCGAACGCAATCAGCGTGAGCACCAGGATGATCGCAAAACAACGTTGAGCCCAGCCGTGAAAGTCGGGCGATTGGAATTCGTCGATCCGGTTCATCAGGTAGGTATCGCCGAGATAGCGATAGATATGCGCGTGCAACCGCCAGCCAAAGGGATTCACGAGCGTCGCCAACACCGAGGCCGCCCAAGCCATGGCCATGGCACGCGCCCGATGCGACGCGCGAATCGCGGCCAACGCATCCTGCGCGCGCACGCTCTCAACGAATGCAGCGCCAGCGTAGATGCCGAGTAGCGCGATTCCAAAGAGCCATCCGCCATGCAGATTTACCCAGAGCAACATCGATACCGGGAAGAACCAGGGAATCCAGCGCGGCAAGCTTCCCTTCTGACGGCTATCCCTACCTTCCCAGCGATCCAGCGCAACAAACCAGAGCAAGGAAAAAAGCCAGCTCACAATGTGCGGGCGGGCGTAGAGATGAATCGTCGAAGCGGCCAGTGTCAGCAGCATCAGGACGACCGCCAGCAGCAAACCAGTACCGCGCTTCAGTAGTTGCGAAAGCAGCAGCGCGAAGATCGCAGCGACCAACGCGGCGCACAGCCAGACCACTCCTTTCAATCCGCAGGCCTGGTGCAGAATCCCCAGCAGCATGTCGTACAGCCACTCCCAGGCAAACCAGGGCTGACCTTGCATGGTGGAAGAAAACGGATCGGTGCGGGGAAGGGCGTGCGTCGCCAGAATCCGCTCGCCGGTTCGGATATGCCATCCGATATCCGGGTCCGCCAGCGGGCGCTGCGATAGAGGCCCGGACAGCAGCGACCAGAAAAGAAAAAGAAAAATAATGTCCCGAGCGGAAGGAAGGAGGAAACGCAGGGCTGACGAAGTGGGCTGCTCCGGGGTCATCGAAGGGTATCGAAGGGTGAAGAAGCAGTGTATAAGGTTTCAGAGTTTCAGGGTCATCGGGTGATCGGGTCATCGGGTCATCGGGCGATCTGAAAGCGCCCGATCACCCGATGTTCTTGACTCTAGATCACCCGATGACCCGATGGCTCTTAATAGCGCAGAAAGCCAATCCCCACGCGCATATTGTGGAGCAGGCTATCTGGCATGGTCACGGCGATGGTCAGACCGAGCACCGCGTGCACGATGCCGATGGGATAGATACTGCGGTAGCGCCGGAACATCTCACAGAAAAACAATCCCCCAACCAGGGTGAAAGTCGTCAGGATGGGACTAGGCAAGTGAGCGGCGGCAAACAGAGTTGCCGCCACCCAAACCGCCGCCGAACTTCCAAACAGTTCTTCGCAACGCGTAAAGAAAAACGATTGCAGCATGAATTCCTGGACCAGCGCCCAAGTGACGTACTGCCACGTCAGGTGAAGCGTCGGCCAGGTCGGATTTGCCGGTACCTGTCCGCCGGCCCATCGCACCATGAAGACCAGAAAAACGCCGGTGGCAAAGCTAACCGCCAGCACCACGCTGGCTCCAAAACTGGTTGGCAGACCCAGGCCCATGCGCTGGAGCGAGGGCCGATCCACCAGCACGAAGACGAACACCGTGATGGCGGCAATGAACGCCCACTCGTTACGGAACGCCAGCCGCGAGGACCACAACGCGCGCTCCATGAAGACGTAGGCGACAATCAGTTGGAACCATGTAAAGTAACGCCGGTAGGCGAGCGGAACCCCGAGCCCCCGCAGCCGGACACCAGGTACCGAAACCGGGGCAACTACCGAGGCATCAAAAGTTTTCGTCTGAACAGCCATTCTGTGAATCTCTATAGTAGAGCCAAAAGAAGTAGAGCCAATGCCAACAAACAGCAAGCCTAGACCGAGGGTGGTGATTGTGGGGGCTGGATTCGCGGGCCTGACCGCCGCCCGCCGGATCGCCCGTCTCCCCGTTCAGGTTACCGTCGTTGACCGGAAAAACCACCATACCTTCCAACCGCTGCTCTACCAGGTCGCTACCGCCGGCCTCTCTCCCGGCGATATAGCGGCGCCGATCCGCTGGATCCTTAGAGCGCACTCCAACATTGAAGTGTTGCTTGAAGAAGTGGTCGATTTCAAGCTGGAACAAAGGCAAGTCATTACGAAGGAGCAGGTCCTCGAGTACGACTTTCTGATCATCGCATCCGGGGCGACCCATGCTTACTTTGGTCACCAGGAATGGGAGCCGCTGGCGCCCGGCCTGAAGACGATTGAAGACGCCCTCGAAATCCGCCGCCGCGTGCTACTGGCCTTCGAACTGGCCGAGCGTCAGAACGAGCGTCAGAATACGACCGCCGGCGGCGAAAGCGGGTTTCCGCTGCAGTTTGTCGTGATCGGAGGCGGACCCACCGGCGTCGAACTTGCAGGTACGCTGGCCGAAATCGCGCGCCACGCCATGAACCATGAGTTTCGCAATATCGACCCGAAGCAAACCCGTATTCTGCTCATCGAAGGCAGCCCCCGGGTTCTGGGAGCCTATTCCGAAGACCTCTCCCGCAAAGCCGAAGCTCAATTGCAACGCTTGGGCGTCGAGGTTCGCACGTCCCACGTAGTAACAAGAATTGAACCCGGAGCGGTTTGGGTCGGCGACGAGAGAATCTCCGCCCCAGTGGTCTTATGGGCAGCGGGCGTTGCCGCTTCGCCACTCGGCCGAAAACTGGGTGCTCCCGTGGATCGCGCCGGCCGCGTTCTCGTCCAACCAGACCTCAGCATTCCGGGGCATAAGGAAGTATTTGTGATTGGAGACCTGGCGGCGCTTCAGGACGAAAACGGCAAGATGCTGCCTGGCGTCGCTCCCGTCGCCATCCAGCAAGGGGACTGGGTCTCGGAAACCATCGGCCGCGACCTGGAGAATCAGCCCCGGCGCAGTTTCCGTTATCACGACAAAGGCAGTCTGGCCACGATCGGACGCGCCGCCGCCGTCGCCCAGTTCGGCAAGTTCGAGTTGTCCGGCTATTTCGCCTGGCTGGCATGGCTGTTCGTCCACATTCTTTTCCTGATCGGATTCCGCAATCGCCTGCTGGTGATGATCCAGTGGGCATGGTCGTATCTCACTTACGAGCGCGGGGCCCGCCTGATCACTGGCAGCAACGAACTGCCGGGCTGGACCCAACCTCAGCCCCATCCCCCGGCCGAAGAGGACGGTGGAGCGACGGGCGGGGACGCCCGGCTTTCCACCGGCAAGCTCGAATCGGCGCCGGCAGTGGTCACGCGGTCGCCACGCTAGCCGATATAATCAAATTGTCGTGAAACGCGCCGCTGTTTTCGTCTTTCTGGTTTCGCTGCTTGTCTGCCCGTCGCTTCGCGCCCAGGACAGCCCCGCCTCCGGCCGCAGTGTTGTCGGACGCACCATGGTCGTGATTCCCTTCGAGAATGATTCTCCGACTCCGGGCTTGGAATGGCTCGGCGAATCCTTTCCCGAAACTTTCCACGAGCAACTCAATTCTCCGGTGCTGTACGTAACCAGCCGTGACGATCGCCTCAGGGCCTACGACCGCCAGGGTATTCCGGCCGGCGTTCATGCATCGCGCGCCTCCCTCTACCGCCTCGCCGAGCAGATGGATGTCGATTACGCAGTGCTTGGCTCTTACAAGTACGACGGCGCGCGGCTGACTGCCATCGCGCAGTTGCTCGACATGCGGGCGCAGAAACTCTCGCCCGCCGCCACCGAATCCGGATCACTGGCCGATCTTGGCAACTTGCAATCCGCGCTGGCGTGGGACTTGCTTCGCCGGATCCGCACCGACTTCCCCATGCCCAAGGACAAGTACCTTGCGAGCGTGGCTCCGGCGCGTCTGGACGCCCTGGAAAATTACGTACGCGGCACACTCGCCACTACGGCCGACCAAAAGGTGCAGTGTTATCGCGAAGCGGTCCGCCTCAATCCAGCTTATGCGCAAGCGTGGCTGGAGCTCGGGAAGACCTACTACACCCAGCGCGCATACGAACCGGCGGTCGCCGCCCTGAGTCAAGTCCAGAAATCTTCGGCGGTCGCCCGCGAGGCAAATTTCTATCTCGGTCTCGCCGCCTACGCTCACGGAGACTTCGCGAAATCCCAGAGCGCCTTTGAGTTCGTAGCCGCCCGCCTGCCTCTGGCCGAGGTATATAACGATCTCGGGGTGGTCGCCGCCCGCCGTGGCCAAAAAAGGGCCGCCGACTATTTCGAGCGAGCGATTCAGAACGATCCGAGCGACCCTGACTATCACTTCAACATGGCAGTGACTCTTACCATGGCTGGCGATCGCGCCGGCGCGGCTCGCGAACTGCACACCGCGCTCGATCGTCGCCCAAACGACAACGAGGCGAAAATGTTGCTCGACTCCCTGACCAATCCTGCGGGCAGCATCGTTCCGAGCAGCGCGACGTCGAAGGCGCCCTTCGAGCGTATCAAACGCAACTACGAGGAAGACGCCTTCCGCCAGATGACCACGCAAATGGGGAGCTGGGCGGAGGAGCGGTTTGCTCGATCCGATCCCCGTGCGCACGCGCGCTTTCACATCGAACTCGGCAAAGAACTCATGGCCCACGGATTCACCACCGAAGCCGAGGCGGAATTCCATCACGCCGCCGCGGTCGATCCGTCGAGCGCGGCGCCCCTTACCGCCCTCGCGGAAGATTACGACGCGCGCGGCGACGCCCGTGAAGCCCGCACCCAAGCCGAAGCCTCTCTACGCCTTCGCGAATCAGCCGAGGCTTATCTGATTCTTGCCCGCCTCGATTTGAAAGAAAATAGAATGGAAGCAGCCGCCCAGAACATCAATCGGGCACTGCAGTTGGAACCCGGCAATTCCGCCGGCCAAGATTTGAAGCGCACCCTGGCAGCCAAGCTCGCGGAGAAAGCGCAGCCGCTGCAACAACCATGAAATTCGCTCTCAGCTCTCAGCTCTCAGCTCTCAGAGAAGTTCGTGTGGGGACGGGCGCCCCTTCGGCAAGCTCAGGGCAGGCTCTCGCCCGTCCAAGCCGAGCGAAGCTCGGCAGCTGCCTGCAGCCACAGCAACTCTGGGTTCGCCATGCGGCCTGCTGGTTCGCAGTGCTCTTTCTGTCCGTCGCCTTCTGCTCCGCCGACGTGTTGAAGATCTCAATCAACGATGCCATCCAACCCGTCACCGCCGAATTCATTGGCCGCGCCCTCGATCTGGCTGCCGCCAACCACGACCAAGCCGTCCTGATCGAGATCAACACTCCCGGTGGACTGGTCGATTCGACGCGCGAGATCATCGAAAAAATCGTGGCGTCTCCGGTGCCGGTCATCATCTACGTAACGCCCAGCGGCAGCCGTGCCGCATCCGCCGGCTTCTTCATCCTCGAGTGCGGAGACGTTGCCGCCATGGCGCCGGGAACCAATACCGGCGCGGCGCATCCCGTCCTCTTGGGCGGCAAGATGGACGACGTAATGAAACAAAAAATGGAGAACGACGCCGCAGCCCTGATGCGCTCCGTCGTTGCCAAGCGCGGCCGCAACGTCGAACTGGCGGAGAGTGCCGTGCGCGAATCGAAGTCCTTTACCGACCAGGAAGCGCTCGACAAGAAATTGATCGAGTACATCGCGCCCAGCGTACAAGACCTGTTCCATCAGCTAAGCGGGAAGAGCATCAGGCGCTTCGATGGCAAGACCGTCACGCTGAACCTGGCCGACAAGCCGGTGCGCGACTACCGTATGACGCTCAAGCAGCGCATCCTTTCCTACATCATGGACCCCAACGTCGCGTTCATCCTGCTGGCCATCGGCGCGATGGCGCTGTATGCCGAATTCAACCACCCCGGCGCGGTCATTCCTGGAACTGTGGGCGTGGTCTTCATTCTTTTGGCGGCGTTCGCATTGAATCTGCTGCCCGTGCGCTTCGCGGCGATTGCCATGATCTTCGGAGCCTTTTTGCTGTTCGCGGCGGAAGCCAAGTTCGCGAGCCACGGCGTGCTTACCACCGGCGGAATCGTTCTGCTAACCATGGGCGGCCTGTTCCTCATCGATGCCCCCATCCCCGAAATGCGGGTTCGCCTCACAACCGCGCTCGCCGTCAGCATCCCGCTCGGAATTATCACGGCCTTCCTGATGAGCATCGCCGTGCGCGCCCGCCGCAACAAGATTGTCACCGGCGAACAAGGATTGATCGGCGAAATTGGAATTGCGCGAACCCCGCTCGCGCCTGCCGGAAAAGTGTTCGTGCACGGCGAGCTTTGGGACGCCGTCTCCGCAGTCCCCGTTCCCGCCGGAGAGCGCATCGTCATACGCCAGGTCGATGGGCTTACGCTCCGAGTCGATCCCGTGGCCGCTACCAGACCAGTGATGGCGTAGGCGCTGGGTGACCTCACATGAAGGTGGAGCCATTGCACTGGCACGGCGCACGCGTTCGTGTGGCCTAACATTAGAGTGCTTGATTGTTCGCGTGGTTCCGGATAAGGATTAGCCGCGCCTGGTGGCCTAGAAACACCGGGAGACCTGGGGCACCCGGCCGGGACTCACTCCATCCCCAATTCTTTCGCTAGCGCCTTCCATTTCCCATCCACTTGCGCCCGGGTCTTCGCGTCCATCACGATCTCGTCCGGCCACGGACGCCCAAAACCCTCGGTTGACCATTTGCGCGTGGCGTCGATACCCATCTTCGAACCGTAGTTCGCCAGCCGTGAGGCGTGGTCAAGCGAATCTACCGGGCCCATCGTGAACTGGATGTCGCGCTCGGGATCGATGTTGTTCAGCACCTTCAACGTCACGTCGGCCACGTCCTGCACGTTCACGTCTTCGTCTACTACGATGATGCACTTGGTGAACATGGCCTGCCCCAGCGACCAGATGGCGTTCATCACCTTGCGCGCCTGTCCGGGATACGACTTGCGAATGGAAACGATCATCAGGTTGTGGAACACGCCTTCGATAGGCAGGTTGATGTCCACCAGTTCGGGGATGGTCAGCCTCATCAGGGGCAGGAAGATGCGCTCGACTGCTTTGCCCATCCAGGCATCCTCTTGCGGCGGCTTGCCGACCACCGTTGTTGCGTAGATCGGGTCTTTTCTGTGGGTCACGCAGGTGACGTGAAACACCGGGTATTCGTCTTCTAAAGAATAGAAACCGGTGTGATCGCCGAAGGGGCCTTCGGTGCGGAGTTCGTCGAGATTGACGTAGCCTTCGAGAATGATCTCGGCATTGGCCGGAACTTCCAGATCGACGGTCTCGCACTTCACTAGCTCTACTGGTTTCTGGCGCAGGAATCCGGCGATGATGAATTCTTCTACGTCCGGCGGGGCGGGAACGATGGCGGCGAACGTCAGGGCGGGCTCGGTGCCAATGGCTACGGCCACTTCCATTTTGCCGGAGGGACGGTCGCCTTGGGCCAGCATTGCGCCTCCTGAGGAGCGGGCCATTATGTCTACCGCTGCACGGGCGGGGGAGCCCGTGTCTCCATCGTGCTCTACGGATTGGCGCATGTGGTCACGGTAGTGTTCGGCTGCTACTTTCTGTCTTTGCCAGTGCATGCCGGTCGTGCGCTCGTCGTAGATCTGCATGCGATACATGCCTACGTTGCGCTTCCCTGTCTTCGGATCGCGCGTGATCACGCAGGGCAGCGTGATGAAGCGTCCACCGTCTTTCGGCCAGCATTGCAGGATGGGAAAATCGAGCAGCGAGAAATTGTCGCGCTTGATCACCTCTTTACAGGGGCCGGTGGCGACGGTCTTCGGAAAGAACTTGCCCATCTCGGCTAGCATCGGCAGCATCTTTACTTTGTCGAGGAAGCCTTGCGGAGACTTTACGTCCATGAAGGCGCGGATGCGTTCGGCGATTTCATCGAGCGTATCGACTTCGAGCGCTAGTTGCATGCGGCGGGCGGAACCGAACTGGTTGAGGAGAAGTTGAGAGCCGGGGTAGCCCTTTAGGTTCTCGAACAGCAGAGCTGCGCCGCCAGGCTCCGGACCTGCGCTCCGCCGGACGGACGAGGGCGTCCGTCCCTCCACCGGCACGGGGGACTTCGAAACCCGGTCGGTAATTTCCGCAATTTCTAGAATTGGGTCCGATTCGGTGCGGACGCGTTTCAGTTCGCCGGCTCGGTCGAGTGCTTTGATCCAGTCCCGCAGATCGTCGTAGGCCAAAATTCCTCCCTGAATGACAGACGATTATATGACGGGCGCTGGCGAAAAACCTTGAACCACAGGGGGTCACAGAGGAGTGCCAGAGGGCTAACTTCCATTTACGCTTCTACTCTTCCACATTTCGCGCTCTGCGACTACGATATGGAAATCAATTCTGCTGCATCCGTAATTCACCGAGGGATACACAATGATCCGTTTTAAAGTGAACGGGAAAGAAAGAACGTTTGACGGCGATCCCGATATGCCGCTGCTGTGGTATTTGCGCGACGTGGCGGAACTCACGGGAACGAAGTTCGGCTGTGGCATGTCGTTGTGCGGCGCCTGTACTGTCCACCAAAATGGCGCAGCCATACGCTCCTGCACGACGGCCATGAAAGAGGTCGGCGGCGCCGAGATCACGACGATTGAAGGCATCGCGCCCATGCATCCGGTGCAGAAGGCCTGGATGGAGATACGGGTGCCGCAATGCGGCTATTGCCAGACCGGCCAGATCATGCAGGCGATCGCGCTTCTTAAAGACAACAAGAATCCCAGCGACCAGGAGATCGACACGGCCATGTCCGGCAATCTCTGCCGCTGCGGCACCTATCAGCGGATTCGGGCGGCCATCCATCAGGCTGCGAAGGAGTCGGCATGAAGCATATTGAGAATGTCAGCGGTCATGTAAGCCGGCGAGGATTCCTGCACGGAGCTTTGGTGAGCGGCGTTTTTGTGCTGAGCGCGCGCTTTGTTCCCGAGCCGCTGTTTGCGGCGGAAGGCGAAGCGGCCGCGGCTCCGTTTGAACCTGCTTTGTGGATGTCGATCGCGTCCGATGGCGCCGTGACCATCGTCGCCCATCGCTCGGAGATGGGATGCGGCAGCCGCACGGCCCTGCCGCTCGTGGTCGCCGATGAACTTGACGCCGACTGGTCCAAGGTCAGGCTTGATCAGGCCATTGGCGATCCGAAATACGGTGAACAGGATACCGACGGCTCTCACTCGGTTCGCACTTCATTCGACTTGATGCGTCAGGTAGGTGCTACCGGACGCGTTATGCTGATCAGCGCAGCCGCCGCGCAGTGGGGCGTTTCTCCGAAAGACTGCACGACCGAGCCTCACTTTGTTTTGCATCGCGCCAGCGGACGGAAGCTGGGTTATGGCGAAGTGGCCGCCGCCGCGGCCAAGCTGCCGGTTCCAAAAAAAGAGGATGTCCCGCTCAAGCCGCGTTCCGAGTGGCGCTACATCGGCAAAGAAAGCAATTCCCTGTTCGACCTTCCCGAGATCGTCACCGGCAAAGCGATTTTCGGCATGGACGCGACTATGCCCGGCATGGTCTACGCGTCGGTTGAGCATCCGCCGGTGCTTGGACAGAAGATCAAGTCCTACGATGACAAGGCCACACTCAAAGTGCCGGGCGTTCAGAAGACGCTGACCATCGATACTTTTAAGCCGCCGCACCAGTTCCAGCCTTTGGGCGGCGTCGCCGTGATTGCCGATAACACCTGGGCGGCATTCAAGGGACGCAAGAGTCTGAAGATCGAATGGGACAGCAGTCCACACTCGGTGTACAACTCCGCTCCGTTCCGCAAGACGCTCGAAGCCACTTCCCGGCAGCCGGGTAAAGTCGTTCGCAATGTCGGCGATGTCGACGCCGCATTTGCCAAGGGCGGAAAGATCGTGGAGGCCGAGTACTACACTCCCCATCTGGCGCATGTTTCCATGGAGCCTCCGGTCGCGGTCGCTGAGTATCGCGACGGAAAGGTGCTGGCATGGGCGCCAACGCAGAATCCACAAGCGGTGCAGGAGACCATCGCCGGCGTGCTTGGCATCAAGAAAGAAGATGTGACTTGCCATGTCACGCTGCTGGGTGGCGGCTTCGGACGCAAGTCGAAACCTGACCAGGTTGCGGAAGCGGCCGTTCTTTCCAAACAACTCGGCAAGCCGGTCAAAGTAGTCTGGAGCCGCGAAGACGATATTCGCTTTGATTTTTTTCACTCCGTCGCCGCCATGTACATGAAGGCCGCCATTGGGCCGGATGGCAAGCCGACTGCGTGGCTGCAACGCACGGTGTATCCGCCCATTAATTCAACGTTCGACGTTTCCGCCAAGTATGCCGAGGACGAGATGGGCTTGGGATGGAACAATCTCCCTTTCGATATTGCAAACCACCGCGCCGAAAATGGCCCCGCCGACTTCCACGTGCGCATTGGGTGGCTGCGCAGCGTGGCGAACGTCTATCATGCGTTCGCAATTCACTCCTTTGCCGACGAACTTGCCCACGCCGCTAAAAAAGATTCGGTGCAGTATCTGCTCGATCTGATCGGACCACCCCGCATCGTCCCCCTTGCGTACAAAGAGGAAGAGGCCGACGAGAAGCAGCGTTACCCGCTCGACACCGCGCGCTTGCGGCGTGTGGTCGAGATCGCAGCGGAGAAATCGGGCTGGGGTAAGCGATCAATGGAGTTGGGTAAAGGGCGCGGCATGGGCATCGCCGCTCACCGCAGTTTCCTGACCTATGTTGCGACCGTGGTTGAAGTCGAAGTCGACGGTAAGGGACAGGTGCACATTCCGAATGTGTGGACCGCGGTCGATGCGGGCACGGTCGTCAGCCCTGACAATGTCCGCAACCAGTTCGAGGGAGCGGCTGTGTTTGGAACGAGCCTGGCGTTGTTTGGCGAGATTACGGCGACCAACGGAGTCATTGACCAGAGCAATTTCAACAATCATCAGATCACGCGCATGAACCGTGCTCCGCGGCACGTTGACGTGCACATTGTGGAAAGCGAAGCGCCGCCGGCTGGAGCCGGCGAACCCGGCGTTCCGCCTTTTGCGCCTGCGCTGTTCAACGCTGTGTTCGCGGCTACCGGCAAGCGGGTGCGCGAGCTTCCTTTGTCGAAGACGAAACTGGTGTAGTTGCTGGTGGAGAGCCGGGCGTCCCCGCCCGGCTGCACGGGCGAGACACCCCGTCGCTCCACCGGATGATTCAGCGCGGAGACACGGAAGATCTAGATGAGAAACTTGCTGGCGCTACTTTTTCTGTTCACAGGTCTCGCAGTAGCGCAGGATATTGTTGTCGCTGCGGCCGCGGATATGAACGCTGCCCTTCCGCAACTCGCCACTGCCTACACGAAAAAGACCGGGCAAACGGTGAAGCTCTCGTTCGGCTCATCCGGCAATCTGACCAATCAGATACGAAACGGCGCACCGTTCGATCTCTTCTTCTCGGCCGATGAACAATATCCTCAACAGTTGATCGCCGAGGGACTGGCGTCGAAAGATACGCTCTACCGTTATGCCGTCGGACGGTTGGTGCTCTGGGTGCCGAGCGACTCGCCGCTGGATTTATCGAAGGCAGGCATTCAATCTCTGCTCGACCCTACGGTCAAGAAGATTTCGATTGCGAATCCTGCGACCGCGCCGTACGGTCGCGCAGCCGAGGCCGCGCTGCGGCACTCTGGAATTTACGATCAAATTTCCAGTCGGCTTGTGCTCGGCGAAAACGTGTCGCAGGCGGCGCAGTTTGTCGAATCGGGCAATGCGCAAGCGGGGCTGATCGCTCTTTCGCATGCGCTCGCACCTGCGATGAAAGACAAAGGCCGCTATTGGACGGTTCCGCTCGATGCCTATCCCACGCTGAACCAGGCGGCCGTCGTGCTCTCGCGATCAAAGCAGCAGGATGCCGCCCGCCGATTTTTGGATTATTTGCGCAGCCCGGGGGCCACTTCCCTGCTCACCAGCTGCGGCTTCAGCCTGCCCGCGGAGAAGCATTAATATGGAGAAACACTGAAATGAACTGGGAGGCGTTCTGGTTGACGGTGCGTCTCGCGACGATCGTTTCGACGCTGTTGCTTGCCATCGGAATTCCCATCGCCTACTGGCTGACTTACTCGCGTTGGCGCTGGAAATTTCTGGTCGAGGCCGCGGTTGCGCTTCCCATCGTCCTGCCGCCGACAGTGCTCGGTTTTTATGTCCTGGTAGCGCTTGGTTCGCGGAGCCCGCTCGGCCGCTGGTGGGAGTCGCTCACCGGCCACACATTGGCCTTCACTTTCGAAGGGCTGGTAATCGGGTCCTTGTTATACAGTCTGCCATTCGCCGTGCAACCCTTCGCGTCGTCGTTTGGCGCGGTCGATTCCAAGCTGCTTCGCGCCTCGGCATCGCTTGGCCATTCGCCGGTACAAACTTTTCGCCGTATCGTACTTCCTCTCTCCAAAGCCGGGCTGGTCACGGGATTTGCGCTCAGTTTCGCACACACGCTGGGCGAGTTCGGAGTGGTGCTCATGGTGGGAGGCAACATTCCGGGCGTGACCCGCACCATCTCGATTGATATTTACGATCAGGTGCAGACCGCGAATTATTCAAGCGCAAACCAGACGGCGCTCGTGCTGCTGATCGTCTCATTCGCCTTGTTGTCGGTAGTTTTCGGCTTGAACCGGCGTCCATGGGCGGTGGGGCCATGGCGGTGAAGATTCTGCAGGCACGACCCGTAGCGCAATCATCGATTCAGCCAATCTCTTCTGAACTCGAAGTCCGGATTCGCAAGCGCTTTCCTAATCTCGAAGGCAGCTTCATCTTGAACGTCCACTTCCGCGCGCTTGCCGGTTTCACGATTCTGTTCGGCGCATCGGGCGCGGGCAAGACCACGCTGCTCGATTGCATTGCCGGGCTGGCTGATCCCGACGACGGGCGCATTGCTGTGGGCGGTGAAGATCTTTACGACTCGGAGAAGAAGCGAAACGTGCCCGCCTGGAAACGGCGCATCGGGTACGTGCATCAGGACCTGGCACTCTTCCCCCATCTGACCGCCGAAGAGAACGTCGCTTACGGACTGCGCGCGCTAAGTGCCTCGGAGCGAAAACAACGAAGCCGCGAAATGCTCGCGGCGTTTCGCATCGAGCACTTGCATGACCGGCGGCCTGCGCACATCTCGGGCGGTGAGCGCCAACGCGTCGCCCTGGCGCGCGCCCTTGTAACCGAACCACGCGCTTTAATGCTCGATGAACCGCTGGCTGCGCTGGATCGTAAAACGAAGTCGTCGCTCGTCGGCGATCTGCGCAAGTGGAACCAGCATCACCGCGTCCCGATTCTCTTCGTCACTCACAATGGAGAGGAGGTGTTTGCTCTCGGCGACGAGGTCATCATGCTGGACGCGGGAAGAATCGTGGCGCAGGGGCAGCCGCATGAAGTCATGCGCGCTCCGCGGCTGGAAACGGTCGCGCAACTCTCAGGATTTGAAAACATTTTCGACGCCACCGTGCTGGCGCTACACGAAGATCGCGGCACCATGACGTGCCGTTTGGGCGGTGGCGCGGTCGAGTTGGAAACGCCGCTGGTTCGCGCCGAGGTGGGCTCGCGCCTGCGCGTCGGCGTTCGCGCTGGAGACCTGCTGCTGGCAACGAAGAGTCCACGCGGGCTGAGTGCTCGCAACATTTTGCCGGGAACCATCCGTCAACTGGAGCAGAGAGACGTGATCATCTCGGCGATGGTGGATTGCGGCGGCACGGAGTTCGAGGTGCACTTAACGCTGGCGGCGCGCGACGCTCTCCAACTTGGCCCCGGCAAGGGCGTCTGGGTCGTGGTCAAGACGCATTCGTGTCATTTGATGGGGATGTGAACACGATTGCCGCAGAACGTGTGGAAGCCCGACTTTGGCCTATTGGCGCTAGCTTGGGGCGATTCCACCAGAACCCGGACTAGGCGATCCCGGTAGTGCGCGCTAACTGGTTACAACATCAATCATTTCCGAGTTGCCCGCCATACGAGAGGAAGGTACTGATAAGCCTAGGGCCCATCAGGTGCGCTTCACACCGTATGCATCCAGCACATCACGCAGCGTCACAACACCTTCCAACTTGTGCACATCAGCGCGGTTCACCACCGGCAAGATTTCGATCTGGTTTGCCCCCATGCGTTCGAGCGCCAACTCCAACCCCTGGTCCGGGTGGACGTGCGGAAAAGGCAGCGCATCAACCAGCTCGCCGAGCTTCTTATCCGCACATTCGGCCTGCTTTCGCTCCAAGCTCGCGAGGTTGATCACGCCAACTACACCTCGTCGATCCGTTACCAGCCACGTTCGGACTTCACTCGATCGAACCCGTTCCAGGGCTTCCCAAACCGTGATCTCGGCAGGCAGTAACTGGCTGGCAGTTTGCATGATTCTTACTACCTGACGTTGACCATGTCGTCGGCGGGTTTCCGACTTCGGCAGGTGTATGCCATCCTGCACGGCCAGCGCTTCGTAGATGGGCTCGCGCTGCAATCGAGAAGCAATGAAAAGGCTCACCAGATTCGCGATCATCAGCGGGACGATTACCGCGTAATCCTGCGTCATCTCGAAGATCATCAGCACCGAGGTCATCGGAGCTCGCACGATCCCAGCGAACACCGCGCCCATCCCGACCAGCGCGTAAGCGCCCGGCGTCGCCGTGTAAGCCGGGAACAAACGATGCGCCATAGTCCCCACCGTACCTCCCAACATGGCACCGATGAACAGTGCGGGGCCGAAGATACCGCCCGCGTTGCCCGAAGCATAACTGGTGGTAACGGTGAGAAGTTTCAGAACCACCAGCAGAGCCATCAGCTTTAGCGCCATGTTTCCGTTTAAGGCGTCGCCGACATATCCATAACCCACTCCCAAGACCTGGGGCACAAACCATCCCAACAAACCGACCAACAAGCCGCCTGCCAAAGGTTGAAACCACAGTGTCGTTTTCGAGAAGCGGAGAAAACGTTCCCGCATGCCCAGCAGAAGCTTGGTGAAGGCCACTGAAACCAGGCCTCCGGCCACCCCGAGCACAGCATAAACGGCAAATTCCGCGGGATGAACCAGTTGATATTGCGGAACCTTGAAGAGTGGATGATTGCCAAGAGACACGCGCAGAACCATCCACGCAGTTGCTGAAGCCAGCACCACCGCGCCCATCACCGGTGCGTGGAGATCGCCCACGATCTCCTCAAGCGAAAACAGCACCGCTGCCAGCGGGGTATTAAACGCGGCTGCAATGGCCGCCGCCGCTCCCACTGGGATCAGCCTCTTTACTTGCTCGGTGCGCAGTCCGAGGAGACGTCCAAGCACGGAAGCAATGCCAGCACCGACTTGAACCGAAGGCCCTTCGCGTCCCAGCGGAATTCCGCTGGCAAGTGTTGCCGACGTGCAGAAAAACTTGCCCAGCACCGTGCGCAGTGTGATGCGCCCTTCGCGCGCGAACAGCGCTGCCTTTGTCTGCGGCACGCCACTGCCTCGCGCGTCAGGAAAATAGCGATACAGCAGGTAGCCGATGCCGAGCGAGCCCACGACCGGAAACAGCAGACGTCGCCAAGGAGCACCACCCAGCGGATACAGCCGCATCCCCATTCGTTCGGTCAGCAGGATGAAAGCGACGACCGCCAACCCAGTCAAAGCGCCGATAACCAGCGCCAAAACCAGAAATACCTGCTCCTCACGTTGCCGCAGTTCGGCCACGCGATCTAACAGCCAGCTTCTCCAACTCCCGCTCGTCGTTTGGATGTCTTCACTCATCTCGGGCGGATGTCCCACAAAGAGCATACCCCAACCCCTCGCCTACCAGGCGAGGGCCACCACTTCGACTACCCGATCACAGTCCAGCACATCGCCCTCCCGCGCTCGTCAGCTAGCCAGAAGCCGCTAGCCGCACTGAAACAAAGAACTGCACTCGTCCACCCGCTCACCAACGCGCCTGGCTTGCTCAACATCTCAAGGATTTTCATCAAGTCATTCTATGATCGGTTGGCGCAAAATCGCCATTCCACTAGCGACCGGGCGGTCTGTTGTTGGTGTAAACGCGCCTGATTTCGTCAACAATCCTCCAGTCTGAGGTCTATCTAGTTGGGAGACCCGAGCAGACCCACGCTCGGTTTCTGTGCCGGTCAGCGAGCGTGCAGCCCCGACGAGGACCCGGCGAGCAGCCGCGCCTAAGAGCTGGTACTCCATAAACACCTCTCCTACCCTACGTTCGTACGCATTGCAACGCCTCCCCTGAGGGGCTCCAAAACCGGTCATTTCAGAACTGAGCAGTTGTGGACAGACGAGCGTTATTTCGACAACGTATCTTGGGTGCGTTGATGGTAAGCCCTATAGCGGGTGGCACGTTGGCTGGTAGTCGCCAGTCTTCAGACGACACCCCAACGTGCCTGCTGGGACGGAACTGGCTTCGGTGACATTGCGCTCCTGAGCAGTGCAAGCTGCATGTGGTTCGAATGGAGTATCGCAAGGAAAGGCATGAACCGGAAATGGTGGCTCGCGCTGGACGCGTTTGAGATTATGAAAACAGGGCGACACTTTTGGATAACTATCGAACCGAGGATCCTCAGATGAAATTGAGCAGTTACAAAACTTTTGCCATATTCGCCGTTACAATGGCGCTGGCAATCCAACCTCTATCGGCCCAAGCGCGGTCCTATAAGGTCCTTTACAGCTTTACCAACGACTCCGCAGCCGGCGAGCATCCGTCGTCATCCCTCGTCCGGGACCCTAAAGGCAATCTGTACGGAATCGCGCTCGGTGGGACCTTCGGCAACGGAATAATCTTCAAGCTCAATAGTACTGGGCACGAGAGGGTGCTCCACAACTTCAATGGATCAGATGGCTATGGCGAAGTTCCCGATTCGATGTCATTCCGCGATTCGGCTGGTAACCTTTTTGGCACGACATTCCAGGGCGGAGCATACAATGCCGGCACCGTGTTCAAACTGGATGCTCAGGGACGCGAAACCATCGTCCACAATTTCTGTCCAAAAACCCCTTGTACCAGAGGGGCCTATCCTGGCGGAGTGATTTCCGGCAAGAACGGAAGTCTTTATGGGATAACTTACGCAGGTGGAAATTACTCTTGCAATATTACTGGGTGCGGCACGGTGTTCAAGATAAATAGTAAAGGTGTTCAAACCCGAGTGCACGCCTTCGGGGGCCCAGACGGCCAAAGTCCAAATGCCGGACTGGTTCTCGACGCGTCCGGGAACGTCTATGGCACCACGGCGTATGGTGGCGCTTACGGGCGCGGCACGGTGTTCAAAATGACACCAACCGGGCAGGAGAGTGTGGAATATAGCTTTGACGGTGCCGCGAACGGTGCGTACCCGAATGGGGGTTTGTACCGAGACGCGGAAGGAAATCTTTATGGGACTACTTATCAGGGTGGAGCGTACAACTACGGCACCATTTTCAAAATACCTGCGTCGGGCCAGTTCACAGTTTTGTACAGTTTCCCAGGCGGCGAGGCCGGCGCAAATCCGTATGCCGATCTGAATCTGGATCAACAGGGAAATATTTTCGGCACGACGTACTGGGGCGGATCGCACAACTTTGGAACTATTTTCAAGCTTGATGCGAACGGAAATGAAACGGTACTCCATAACTTCGGGAAAGAAAGGGATGGCGTACATCCTTCAGGCCTCCTAATCGACGCAAGCGGAATCCTATACGGCACGACGTACCAGGGCGGTGCTTACAATTACGGCTCTATTTTTGAATTAGTGCCGTGATCGGGTGCACGCCCGACGCGATTTTACTTTTGTGCTGTTCGGCGAGAACGCTCGTTGCGGCGAAATCGCTTCATCAACACCTGGATTCGCAGTGGTACTATTTCGGCTCTTCGGAGAAACGAGACGATCAGACGCGAAGAAGCTTACTCCGTCGGCTAAGTTCTGCAATAGGCAGGCATCAAGGTTCGGTGTGACTCCGATCACGGGTTGGAGCACCGTAGGAGGCTGTGTGAGACCCTCTTAGCCTGGATCGTTGGCGTAATGTCTCTGTTTTCGTCAAGCGACCTCGAAAAGCTAACGGCTTCAGAGTAAAGTATTAATGTGAAGAGAGTTTTTCTGGCTCCAATCGTCCTGACCCGCAAATGAAAAAGCCGGTGCGTATTGTTGTTCTTCTCCTCTGTCCCGCGCTCTTCTCGCTGAACGCACTTGCAAATTGTCGGGTACCCGAAATCAAAGCAAACGGGGAATTCTTCAAGAGCGACTTGGTATTCACGGGTACGGTGCTGTCAGAACGCTATAGAGACGGCCCAGGGGTCCAGGATACTGGTGGTTGGTACTACCGAATACGGGTGCTGCAGATATTTAAGGGGCCTATCCTCAAGCAATTCACCGTCTATACAGAGGACGCGTCCAACCGCTTCCCCCTTGAGAAAGGTCGCGACTACCTGCTCTTTGGTTTGCGGTGGCACGGACGCCTTGAAATCGACAGTTGTGGCAATTCGGCACTCTTATCCGACGCGGCAAAATCTATCCAGCAGATTCGAAGCATCGCAACTACGCAAGACGGTGAAATCGAGGGGTGGCTTGCTCCAGAGACGGCCGGAGTTGACCTATCTGGAATTCACGTGGTGATTCGCAGTGGATCGCAAGTTTATCGCGCACTCACCGACAAAGATGGCTACTTTCAACTTCGTGCTCCCAAAGGTAGCTACGTGGTGGACTTCAGCAACCATGAATACTATTTGAATGGCGGAGATGAGTTTTGGTACGGTCCCGTGCGTTTTAGGTTGCACGCGGGAGAATCAGCCGCTCTCCAGATGGTTTCGGTTCGACACCCCAAGAAATAGCGCAGTTGTCGATAAATCTTAGTACCCTATCGACAAGTGCGCCGGCGCGGAGGATCGGCGGGAGGCCCAAGTGTTTCGC
>Ga0066789_10000307_pt1 | contig 18668 bp, 21 predicted proteins | sample OrgsoiDNA2013049_FD_70960 | JGI IMG/M metagenome (GOLD analysis project Ga0066789, IMG submission 70960) | Permafrost soil microbial communities from the Arctic, to analyse light accelerated degradation of dissolved organic matter (DOM) -... | ecosystem: Environmental > Terrestrial > Soil >...
TATTCCTGCAGGCGCTGCATTCGCAGGATGTCGCCTGCTTGATGTTGCGCAGGCGCTTGCGGAAGGCGAAGTAGGCCGACTCAATGGCGTCCTGGAGGAGCGATCCGTCAACCTTGTCGCTGACTGCGTAGAAAAAGGCCGCGTCACCCTCGAACTTGGCGAGCCGGAACGGCGGGCGCAGGCACCTCACCACCGTGTCCATCACGTCGGCGATGATGTCGTGTGCGTCGTCGAGCTCGACGCCGGCGAGAAAGCTGGTGTAGCCGGAGATGTCGGCGATCACGAAACAGGCGGATTCGTTTTTCGGAAGCATCCCAGCCATCCCTCCCCGGTGCAAGTTGTGCCACGTTAAGGGAGCATGCACTGGAAGCACATGTCTAGACAAGGGCCACATTCGAGGGAGCCGGCGGATGAAAAGCGGTAGCTCGCCGCGCGGGCGTGTGCAGATAGTTCGATCACCGATGAATCAAAGTGGAGGCAGCGATTTGATATAGGTCGCCATCGCGGCGCGATCCTCGACGCTCAGTTGCGAAGTATTGTGGACGACCTCCACCATGGGACCACCCACCCGGTCGCCGTCCGCCGTCATGCCGGTCTTGAGCGTTTCGGCGATATCGGCCTCAGACCAATTCTTCAACTTCAGTTGGGTGATATTCGGAAAGCCGCTCTGGCCATAGGGAGTTGGACTGCCGGTAAAGCGCTTTCCCGTCACGATGGCGCCGGCACCATTGCGAGGGCTGTGGCATTCGGCACAGTGGCCCGGACCGTTAACAAGATAGGCACCGCGATTCCATTGCGCCGATAGCGACGGGTCCGACGTGATCGGCCCGCCATCGAGGTACAGCAGCTTCCAGCCGCCAACCAGACGACGAATATTGTACGGAAACGCCAGATCGTGGTCGCGCGTTTTTCCAGCGACCGGCGGCAGTGTCTTGATGTAAGCAAACAGGTCGCGCAGGTCGTCGACGCGCATCGACTGGTAAGAGGTGTAGGGGAATATCGGAAATAAATGTTCGCCCTCGGGCGAAGAGCCTTTCGTCAGCGCAGTGACGAACTGCGCGTCGGTCCAACCGCCAATTCCGTCTTTGCTGTCGGAGGAAATATTAGGGGCGTAAAACGTTCCAAACGACGAAACGAGGCCGAGCCCGCCACCGAGTCTGGTGCTGTCCTCTTGCTTGGGCACTGCGTGGCAGGACGAGCAGCCGCCGATCAGGAACATCTCCTTGCCGTTGGCAAGATCGGGCGTGTGCGGGCCAAGCGCGCCAGGCGCCACGGTGGACGGAATGGTCATGAACCAGAAAGTGGCCACCCCGAGTACGGCGCCTGCAACAACCCACAGAAGCAGTCTACGAAGCATTCCGAAGCCTCAGCATGCGTAAATGAAAATCGCCTGAGATAAGGAGCAGCAATACAATTTTCGTCATCGTTGGCGCTCAGCCCTGCAACGGCGCATCGACGATCGCGAGCCGCTGATCGCCTTGCTTGAAGGTCACGCTTGCGGACCCGATCATGGTGCGCAGCTTGTCGGGCGGCACTTTCATTGGTCCGGGTGAAGGCGCAGTGCCTGGCGCCGGAAACGGGAAGGCTGTCGAGCGCGCGGTGTGGAACGTCACGTTGCCTTCTACCTTTTGCACGACCTGATGGATATGACCGTTGAGCACGGTCACCGAGCCGAATCGTTTCATGTAGAGGAGCGCGCGAGCACTGTCTTCGGTCCCCCAGCCCCAGTTCGGATACACCGACCATAAAGGCATGTGCGCGAACACGACCAGCGGAGTTGAGGCGGAGCGGCCCTTGAGATCGTCTTCGACCCACTGCAGCTGCTCGTCGCCGAGACTACCGAGCCCTCCCGCCTTCCCTCCGGGATTGGCGACGTTGACGGCGCCCATGAAGCGCACACCGGTGGCGACGTTGACGAGGCCCATGAAGTGGACGCCGTTGGCGTCGAAGCTGTACCAGCCCGCGCCTTTGCTGCCGCGGCCGAAGCGTTCCAGGTAGAGTTTGACCTCCGGGTCCAGGACGTCGTGCTCGCCGGGCACGTAGTGCACGTCGAGTTGCGCCTGCGAAATAATCTTCTCAGCGTCGTCGAATTCCGATGCCTTGGACAAATGCGTGATGTCGCCGGTGTGGATTATGAATGAGGGCTTCACTGGCATCGTCTTGATGCGGCCGATCGCCTCCTCCAGCGTGCCCTTGGCGTTTGGGTTCACCGGCTTGCCAAATCCGACGTGGCTGTCGCTGATTTGCAAAAAGGTGAGCCCGCCCGTGTCGGGCGCCGTCCCCTGGTCGAGCAGGCCGAGCGCATGAGTTACGCCACCCGAGACCGTCCACAGCACTCCCGTGCCGGCCCATGCCATGCATGCAAGCGCCTTACGCCGGCTCACGCCGTCATTGTGATCTGCCATCGCCTGTCTTCCGTGACGCTCATTGCGTCTATAGGTGCCCTACCGCGCAGGGGGGGGATTTATTCCCGGCGCGAGAATCCACCCGGATGGGGCGCATGCTTGAAGCTGGTCGTTGACGGCGTTTGTGTGCGTCGTAAGACGCGATTAAGGAGGAGAATGGCGGTTACCACTGCAACGAGAGCGCAGATCCAACGCATTCACAATCGCTCGACTCGGCATCGGTCTCGGATGGGAGGCCGGTAATTGAGTTTTGCTGTGTTCGCACTAATTGCCACGGGCGTGATGGTTGCGGGCTTCGTTCAAGGAACGACCGGACTCGGCTTCGCGCTCATCGTCGCGCCGATTCTGGCGCTGCTGGCGCCCGATCTCGTGCCTGTGAGTCTGTTGATGCTGATGATCCCGCTCAACGTGTATGTCGCCTGGCGCGAGTGGGGGGCGCTGGACCGCTCAGGTGCGACCTGGATCACGGTTGGGAGATTTCTGGGCACCTTCGGCGGCCTGTGGCTACTCACGACATTGGCCTCGAGTCGTCTCAACATTCTGATCGGCGCCGTTACCATACTGGCGGCGATCGCCACGCTCATCGCCCCATCCTTCACACCGGACCGCAGAGCCCTTGTTACGGCCGGACTCGTCACCGGGGTCACCGAGACGGCGACCGGGATCGGAGGTCCGCCGCTTGCGCTGGTCTATCAGCATCAAGGCGCAGCCAGACTACGCTCGACGCTCGCGGTGTGCTTTCTGGTGGGCCAATTGATGTCGCTTGCAACGCTGGCAACGGCGGGACGCGTGAGCGCGTCACACTTCGAAGCGGCGGTCATGCTCGTACCGGCGCTCGCCATCGGAGCAGCGGTGAGTCGCCTGATTCATGACCGGGTCGGGGGCCTTCTGCTGCGCGCGTTCGTGCTGCTCTTTGCGATCGTCTCCGGAACAGTGTTGCTGACGCGGAACTAAAGGCCGCATGCTCGGTGCGCTGCGGGCGAGCTCGGTGGCTGTTGTTGAGCCTCGATCGCCTGCAATCGAACGAACTTTCGATGACGCAGGAATTGATCGCCAACATGCTCGGCGTACGCCGCGAAGGCGTCACCGGCGTGGTCAAGACGGAGTTCGATCGACCCCTGCCATACATCTCAGCGTAACTCGGCGAGTGTGCCGGGAAGGACCAACCTGGTCTGAACTCTGCGAGCGATAGACCGACCCGAATATTTCCTTCGCTGACGCGATCGCCTGGTCCAACAACGCGCGTACCTCGCGCATCTGTTCCGAGCCTAGGGTAGGTGAAGCGGCGACACCGTTGGCGCTGTGGCCCACGTCGATGCGGATAGCTATTAACGTATCCAAAAGATCGCTCACTCGGCGTGTGTCGGCGTCTCTCTTGTAAGGCTTAGACAAGGTACTGGCACCAGGTAAAGACATGTCGACCCCTCTCAAAGACGTTGTCTATTTGATGAGGCTACGTTGCCTTCGGTGCGTGGTCTGTACGCCTGCGTACATAGGCCCAATCAGCTTGTTTTGACTGGGGCGCGTAAGCCGGCAAACAGACCGGCGATAGCGCCATGGTCGCGCCTGTGTCGCACTTTGCTCGAGAAACGTTAAACCGATCAAGCCGAAGAAATGGTCACCGGCAAAGGACGGCCGCCTCCGGAACGGCCGTTTCAATTGGCTTCACTAGCCCGCGGGTCGGAAATCACGGTCCGCATTCGTTCAGCCCCCGGAGCATCGGCCGCGCCTGAGCGCAATTCAATTCCGGTGCGTCCTACAAGAAATTCAGACAATGCCGATTGTGTAGTTCGGGTGTCCGACAGCAACATCGAAGCATGTATGTCGCTTGTTTGTGCGTTGCCGAACAGACCGCGGTGCGGGCAGCTGCTGTAATACACTCGCGTTCGTACGTTCTTCGAACAGGGCGCGCAACTGGGATGATCGTCGCAATACGCGATCGTCCCGCCATCGATTTTTTATGATCCGAACATTCGCGTAACGCGGGGGCATCAATGGAACTAGGCGACCAGCAGGCCAGCAGCAATGTCGAGGATCGCCGAGGGATCGGCATGGTCGGGGGAGGACTGGGCGTCGGCGGAATCGTGATCGCCCTTGTTGCGTACTTTCTAGGCTTCGACCCCAGCACTGTGATGGACGTTGCCGAGCAAGTGGCCCCTCAACGCGAAACGCGCGAGGCGCCGAAGGGCGCACCCGCGGATGAAATGGGGCAATTCGTCTCCAAGATCCTCGGCAGCACCGAGGTCGTATGGGGCAAGATCTTCCAGGAGTCCAAGACACAGTACCGCCCTCCGACGCTGGTCCTCTATGACGGGCAGGTGCGCTCAGCCTGCGGCATGGCGCAATCAGCCGTGGGCCCTTTCTACTGTGCCGGCGACGAGAAGCTCTACCTTGACGTCGCGTTCTTTCGCGACCTGCAAACGCGCTTCCGTGCCCCGGGCGATTTCGCCCAAGCCTACGTGATTGCCCACGAAGTGGGCCACCACGTGCAGAAACTCACCGGCACGTTGCAGCAGTTGGAAACAGGCCGCGGGCGCGTGTCCCAAGCCGAATCCAACCAGACCTCCGTGCGCATGGAATTGCAGGCGGACTGTTACGCAGGCGTCTGGGGACACTACGCGGGCACGATGAATCAGCTGGATTCCGGCGACATCGCCGAAGCGCTTAACGCGGCGACGGCGATCGGAGACGACCGATTGCAGAAACAGACCCAGGGTCGCGTCGTGCCTGAGTCATTCACCCACGGCTCATCCGAGCAGCGCGTACGCTGGTTCAAGCGAGGCATGGATTCGGGCCGCCCGAAAGATTGTGATACGTTCGCCGTCAACCCGCTTTGATGGTACTTCGCTACTCTTGTGCGTAATGCTGGGTGCGCCTGTCGCGCACTCTAACTGAGGAAAGACCTATTTCGAAGGAGAGTGCCGTACGTTCGGGCCAGGAGATTATCCGAACCTGCCGCGAGAGTTGGATCGGCGCATCTCATCGGGGTGCCTTATCTCCAACGCTTACCCCTATACCGGTACTCCGCAATGGGACAGGCGCTAACTTTCTCGGTACCGGACAATCTCCAAAAAAAGCGGGCGGGCGCAAAGCGCCGACCCATGGCCTCTGCCAAAGCAAGCGTTGGTGGGGCGTTAGCTTCGCATCCGATTGGAGATACCGGCAAGTGCGATGGCGAGCGCTGCACTGCCCAGTGTTTTGACAAGCTGTGGATGTTCGGCATAAAACCCGCCAACTTTGTCGAGCACCGTGGGGTCGTGTTGCTCCGCCTGCGCTGCAATCGTTTGCACCTGTTGGGGCGTCAGCTGAGAGGCTTGCTGCGGTGTCACCTGAGGCGATCCGCCGTCGTTTGGCGCGGTAAGCCGGCCGAGAACGCCACCCGCAATCGTGGCCAAAACCCCAGGCCCGATTGAACGAAGCAACTGGTTCAGTACCCCCGCCTGTTGCTGCGGATTTGACTGGCCGAACATCTGGCTGACCATTTGTCCGAACGGGGGCGTATTGTCGGATCGAAACGCGTCAGCCACGCCTTGGCCAACAACCGCGGTCGGCGTGGCCCCTGCGACCTCGTCGAAATGCGCATGTACGCTATTCGAATCGGACGTTCCCGCGTTGCTCGTGTATTGCTGCAGAATATCCATCAGTCCCATTTTAGGCCTCACTGTTTTCTTTTGCGCGCGCGTTCGTGCCACCCACAGTACTACGCTGCCGGGCTACGTCGGATGACGTGGTAAATCACGAGGAGAATGATGGCGCCGATAAGGGAGCCGATAAATCCTGCGGGTTCTCCCGCTCGATATAAGTTGAGTGCCTGCCCGCCGAAGGTCGCCAACAGCGAACCTGCAATCCCGATCGCCGAAGTAATGAAGAAGCCGGCGGGATCTCGCCCCGGCGTCAACATTTTGGCCACGAGACCTACAACGAAGCCAATGAGTATCGTCCAGATTATTCCCATGATATGTCGGCCTTAGAAAGGTTGATTGAATCACTATTAACATGCGTGTGGGGGTGGCCAAAAACGACTGCATTTTTGGGTCCAATTGCCGACCGCGACCTTTACGTCGGGTCAGACGCGGTCGGCGCTGCTAAGACCCTGCAGCTGAATGACTGTTAGCTGCCACGAACGCGCGTCCAAGCCGCTCTTGTCGCCGCCTTTGCGTCATTCCACTCAAGGCGAGATTTACCTCGCGCGCGCTGGTAATCCTCGGCGAGATCCTTTTCGAAATCTGCGAACGGTTTGTCGCCGTATCGTCCATACGCTTCTCCGCCGAGGCGATAAGCGGGCGCGTAGTCGTCGAAACCGAATTCGCGCTTGTAATACGGTTCGGAGTTGTACGCACTGCGCCAGTATTGTTCCTCGACTGTAGGATCAAAGTGCTCAGCTACTGCCTTGCCGCCGAGGCCGCCGACGACTGCTCCAACGGCCGCGCCGATGACGGTCCCTACGGGGCCAGCGGCAAGAGTGCCCGCTGCTGCGCCGGCAGCGATGCCGCCTGCTGCAGCGCCGATACCTACTCCGACTGGATGCGCGCCGGGGGTGCCCGAAATGGGATCGCGGTTCGCAGTCGACTGTTTTACGTCAGTGTTATCCATGGGAGTTCCTTTTGCACCGTAAGACACGGTCCGCAAAGACTAGGTGTCCACAGCAGTGGCCACAATCGGTGGCGAACTGAATTGTGCGTAGGAGCGGTGGGATTTGGTGTAGGACCAAGTCCGAATGCGGTATCTCGACAAATCGCGCGAGTATCGACGCGGGCTCGTACGGTCGTCCTACATGAGAATCCGGGTTTGTCTGATTGAAAAGCAGTGCGCCTCTAGGCAATATCCAGTTGCGACTTTGCTACTTGAACCGTCGGGGGCGATATGAGTCAAGCGTCAATTCCTTCCACCGTATTCTACGTTTCTCCGCTGCCGAGCGGAGAGTGGGGTGTGTTTGGTCCGCGCGTTTCGCCCCCGCTTTCCACTTTCACGACGCGTGGCGATGCAATGCAACGCGCGGCCCGCGAAGCGGAACAGGTCGTTCTTAGTGAGGTACAGGTACTCGGATGGGATGGCGGAGTCGAGGAATATCTGGTTCGGCCTTCCGTAACGGAGCGCAGGCCGGCTTGCCATCGCGCAATTTCAACGTCGTAACGCCAATGTTGCATATGTCGTGCGAAATGCTGAGTTCGTGTGTCGCACGCTAACTGAGGAGAGAACCTACCATGGACCAAACTTCTGCGTTCCGGGATACCACCGCCGCTGACTCCACCGCGCCATTGAAGTCAAAGGTGGAAGCGGCCGCCATGAGCGCCCACCAAGTCACGGACAACATCGCGGACAAGGCGACCGTGCAAGTGGATCGCCTGAGCGGAACCGCGCATCGCGCGGTTAACAGCGCGGCCGATGCCGCAACGTTTGCGGCGGAGTGGGTTTCAACAGTTCCAGACCAAGCGAAGGAAGTGCAGATGCGCCTGACCGAATCGGCAGGTGCCGCGGTGCGCGCCAAGCCGCTGCAAGCGGTCGCCGGCGCACTGGTCGTCGGCTATCTACTGGGTCGCCTCGCCCGCCTGTAACCCAAGCGAGTATCCGAGCCAGGCGGGTGTTGGATCGAGCCTAGATCGGATTTGGCCGCGGCATGTATTCCTCCTTCATTAGGGGCAAGCACGTGACGGAGAAGCACCCGGACGGCGCGAAACAGATGAATAGAAATGCACAACGAAGATCCAAAAAAATGGGGCAAGGAAATGAGACCCAAATGGGATGCGGCGCCGGAAATCTAAAAGCGGGGCCAGGTCTTCCGCGCCTCGAGTTATTAAGATCGGATCGACTTCCTCTACCAACATGGAGACTACGATGAACATGAAAAGCGCAACACTCTGCACCACCGCCCTTTCGCTCGCGTTTGTGCTCTCGAGCTCTTTCGCGGCAGGTGACGCCGCGACTGTATCCACCGAAACTTCCCCGACCAAGGCCCAAACGTCGGAGCCAATGACGGGCAAGCAAAAGGCCACGGCGATCGGCGCGACTAGCGGCGCCGTAGCAGGCGCAGTCGTGGGCGGCCCGATTGGCGCCGTTGTCGGCGCCGGGATCGGCGGCTACGTGGGTCACCAAGGTACAGATGCCAACGGCCACGTCTCCACGTCGAATACGTCGGACAATACGGTACGGCGCGCGCAGGCGGCGCTGAACGACCGAGGTTACAATGTCGGCGCAGTGGACGGCCGGTTTGGCCCAAATACCCAAAGCGCCGTTCGTCGCTTCCAGGCGAAAAGCGGTCTCACGGAAAGCGGTACGCTCGACAGTTCTACGCTGAGCGCACTGGGCGTGAACAGTTGATCGCGCAATAGCCGAATTGTCGCAGGCAATGGCCGCCGCAAGGGCGGCCGTTTCCTCTACTGTATTGCGCGAGAGGTCTACAGGCGCGCCTGCAGGATCGGCGTGCCGCGAAAATTGCGAAGCAACTGGATGCTGCGGTCTTTTACGCGGCCTGCCGCATCAACGCCAGAAACCGATCGTACTCAGATGATTTGTCGAGAAACGCGTCGGCGCCACTTACCAAACATTGCCGCTTGTATTCCGGGAACGCGTAATTTGTCAGGACAAAAATCTGCGGCGGGGGAACAGGCGCACGCGCCCGTATTTTACGGACGACTTCAAGGCCTGAGCCTTCTTTTAGCTGAATGTCGGTGACGACAATATCCGGAAGGAGCTCGGCGACGCCTGCCACCGCCTCACTTTCTGACTCCGCTACCCCGACGACATCGAAGCGCATCAGGAACAGCAGGTCGTCCACGATTCTTTTTCTTATCAGCGCGGAGTCTTCGACTACAAAGACGCGCACACGTGCCGCATCGGTGTTCATGTCGCCATCCTATTGAGACCAAGGTCGCGCAGCAATCGGCGGAATACTGAAGGTCATGTAGGACTGCGCGCAAGAGACCTCCAGGCGCTTGAACCTTACCTAGTGTCCTACAGCGCATTCAGAACATGCTGATCGCGAAAATCACGGTGCGGCGGCAACATTGAAACACGTAGGGATGACAACGCAGCAACTTCAACCTTCCATAACTGAGAGTTGACTCGCCGCCTCATCCCTACTACCTACCCTTCTTGCCTCGCCGATGACCGCGTCGCCGAGACGTATCGAAAAAACCTCAGGACGGCGGGGGCGGCAGTTTCGACACCGCCCGCCGCACCGCCTTGCACCCATCCAGTCCCTACGTTTCACAGCGGTCCCGCCAAGGCCACTGGGTTTGCGCGGCGCAGAGGGTCAGAATGGCTGGACCACTTTGGTGGTCGCGGGATTTTCGCGTCGCCCGTAGTCAAACTGAAATATCAAGTTGAATATCGTTTCATCCCAAGGATCGGGGTAGTCGCGTCGGCGTGCATTGAGCACATTCGCGAGCGCTGGGATTTCCGAGTGGGTCCAGCAGATGACGACGAGCTTGCCCGCGTAGATGGAATTCGAAAAGAGGTGGGTCGCGAGCGTCAGATTCTTATTCGCCTTGAATGAAGTGTCGATCCGCTCTTGGATTGCAAACGATAGCGGCCGCATCGTGAGAAACGCACGGACGCTCATTTTGTTTGGGGAGGCCGCAAAGACAAAATCCGGCTCGCCGAACTGTACCGGGACGAAAATGGCGAGCCGATCTGCGCGCAGCCTCCCTTCCACCGCGAGATCCGGATTCTTTGGATCGCTCGGCTCTTCGGCATGCCGCATCAATATGACTCTCCGCGGACCCATCGTCTCTTTCCCGTGTTAAACACAGATCCTAGTTGAAGCATCTGCGCCCACGCACGGCAGTAACGTATCTCTGCGTGTAGGACAACTGAACAACGGGGCACCCATCGCGGGCAGCACTTGCGGCAGGAGGGAGGAGAGAAACGGCGGGAATGGGCCACTGGAAGAAAGAACGAATGGGTGGCGGGCACCTGAATGCCCGCACGCATGTTCAGTAGGGGATTGAATCCGAATACCCTATTTGCCAGCCTTCGCGCCTCCCGCAGCGGTACCTCCGCTGGTCGCCTCCGGCGGTGAGGCGCCGCCCGCCGCCGGCGTCATCGGCACGATGCGGTCGGTTGGTGGCGAGACCTGGCCGTTGCCGGGGACGATACGGAGTTGCGTCGGGCTCCCCGGTAACGATTCTGCCGGCGCGGGCTGATTGCCACTACTGGGTGTGGCGGCCCCGCTCGTCGACGGCGCGCCCGTCGGGGCTGGCACGGAATCGACGCCAGCCGTGCCCGCGCCGTTCGCACCCGCGACCGGCGCCGCAGATTGCCCGTTCAGATCCCGACATGTAGCAAGTGCCGCGCCGCTCATGCCGGCGCAGTCGTGGGTCTGGCTATCTGCAACCTCGGGCCTGACCAGGGCGCCACTCACTGCCGCGGCATTCAGTTGGCGGCAATGCGTCAATGCCACGCCTTCGAGCCCGTTGCAATCGTATGCGGCAGGCTTGGTGACTCCGACGGGTACGGTCGTCTGCCCGACGGCGGCCACTGCCACAACAGCAAGCAACGCGGCACTGAGTTTACTGAGTCTGCGCAACGTCAGCATTTTTCTTCCCTCGAAAGGTGAAGCACGCATGGCTGAAAGTTCCATTGTTGCTCCTTCTCTGTAAAAACTGTGTTGGGGACGCTGGTCGCAGCCAGTTGTTGTTCTGACTATGGTCTCCCGAACCCGGCTTGTGCATCAGTGGATTGCTCTTTTTGGCGTCAGACGTTTCCGACACAGCGGAGACATGTCGATGTATTTGCACTCTGGCAGCCGATGTCCTACGCAATGTAACGCCGCGGACTACAACGAAAACAGAGCCGTTCCGATTGACCCAAATGCCGCGTGCGGCAACCATGAGCATGAAAGCCAATTAAGTTTCGTAGCCCCTTCGGAGATGCCCATGACAAAGGCCAAATTGCTGCTGTTAGCTTTAACGCTTGCCGCAGGAACGTCAGCCAGTGCATGTGACAACGATCGCGATGTGCGGCTGGACGAGTCGCCGCCCTTGGTTATCGAGGAACCCGCAAATCTCCTGGGAAGCGGGGACAAAACGCGCGTTGCGGCACTACCCGAGTATGCGACGTGCGGCAATGTCGCGCCCGAAGGGATGGTGCTCCAGCAACTGCGCAGTGTCGACACTCGTTGCCGTCAGGCGGGAAACAGCGCAGGCCTGAATCTTATCGGTCAGTAAAACCAAAATATCAATTCGAGCAACGGCACGGAGAAGGAGACGACATGGCGACCAAGTATGGAGCGACGGCGCAGGAAAAGGTCGAAAAGACGATGCGCGAGCGCAAACACGGAACGCTGCGCAGCGGGAGTTCCGGCAAGAAGGTCACAAGCCGAAAGCAAGCGATCGCGATCGGGTTGTCGGAAGCGCGCCGGGCTGGCGCCAAGGTCCCGAAGAAGAAAACCTAGATCGACTTGCTCAGGCTCAGTCCCGGCTCGAGAAAGGGCTCGGCCGGGACCTCTTCATTGCCGACTTAAAAGTGCGAAAACAGGCCGATGAGGATGATGATCGGAATGGGTATGCCAATAATCCAGAGAAGAGCTGAACGCATTATGGGCTCCGTTTTGAGTAGGTTTAAGAACTCGTGTTTTCCAGCGACTCGTAACTACTATTCGATGTCCTCGGTCTGCCGCGTCACGCTGATAACGTGGTCACGCTGCCTGCCGCCGATAGTTGCGGCGAGACTCGCGCAGAACGCTCCTATAAGCAGCGCGACGAATATCCAGAGCGACGTCTTTGCGGCGGCCTTGCGGGCTTCGTCCGCGGCGTTGCGCGCTGCCAGTTCCGCGTCCGCAGCAATGCTCTTGGCTTGGGCGTAGACCGCGTCAGTGCGAAGTTCCGCGTCCGTCTGGCTCATTCCAGTCCGCGCCGCAATTACCTGTGCTACGTAGGTTCGATCCGCAGCCGGAAGTGTTCCTTTGCGCAGCGCTTCATTCAGAATGCGGCCGACTTCGGGTCTTAGGTCTCTCGTGGAATCCGGACCCGCGCGATCATTCCGAAACATCGAGTCCGTCAGATATCCGCCGGCTGTGGACAACGCATTTTGACCGCCAGGCAGTTGACGGGCTGCACCAGCTGTCCCATCCGAAGTATCCGACATCGGCCCAGGTGCATTGGGCAACGCTGCTATCGCGCCGCTGCCCACCGCTGCGGTACCCGCTACTTTGGCCGTCGTACCGACCATCGACGATGCGGCCGATGCCAGGAATGCAACGGTGATTACGACACCCACCGCCCACACGAGAAAACCGTGTGCGGTATCGCGAAAATACACTTCATCGCCGTGAACGTTGGCCCACTTTGTGCGCAGTCTGCCCGCAAGATATCCGCCCAGTCCCGCAGCAATTGCCTGCGTAACGATAAGCCAGACAATCGCCGACACGCCAATGGTCGTTGCAGTCGCTCCTGCGCCGGCCCAAGGTGAGATTGACGACAGCCCGAGCCCGACGCCAAGTATGGTCAATATGAGCGCCAATGACGCAGCAACAAACGCGCCACCGATAACCGCACTCCAAGACACTCCGGAGGTGGACGATTCTGCGGATGTGGACGGATCGGTCAGGTATGCGGGGCGAAGCATCGGGCCCGTGGCGGCTAGATTATTCATGGGTTCTCCTATACGTGTAAGGGGTGGATTCTTGAATCACTTGTGCTGCGACGACCGGATCGTGTCTGAACCTGTTGCAACGCGAAATCAGACCCAATCCGATTCTGGTGTAGGACGATGGGAATATTCCGGCGGTGCAACGCACGTTATCGAGCCCTGTAGGAAGGCTGCCTACAGCCGAATCAGCCGCCGTCCGACTGACGCATCAAGTGACTGAGATCATGATCAAGGTTCGCGAACACGTCGTTCGCAACATTTCTGACGGAGCCAATAAATGAGTGTATTCGAAAAAATGCGCAGCACCCTCGGAGCCTACCCCGACACCGATGTGCGCGGGCTGCTGCAAGCCGATCATGTGCGCATCCGCGAACTCGCGAAGGATCTCGCCGAGGCGGCTTCCGCGCCTCAGCGGAAGGCGCTCCTGCGCGAGTTGAAGCCATTCTTGACCGCGCATTCGCGATCGGAAGAGGCCGCGGTGTACGCGTCGCTCATGGAGTCGCGCAAATCACCCGACTCGAGGCTGGCCGGTAACGAAGGCATGGTCGAGCACAATCTTGCCGACATCGTCCTGGAGCGACTGGCGAATACGGCGGATGCCACCTCCGATATGTGGAAGGCCCACGCGAAGGTCCTGCACGAATCGCTCGAGCACCACATCAAGGAGGAGGAAAGCGAGCTTTTCGAGGAGCTCGGTGAGCACTTCTCCGATGCCGAGCGCCAAGGCATGGCTGCCCAATTCTTGCGGGCCAAAGAAAAGTACCCTACTGCCGTTGCGCCTGGCGTCAAACCCTCACGTGGCCGCTCGGTTGCCGAGCCGGTTGATGCGGTGGGCGCGGGAACCTTATAGCGCGGCCACCTTGAAGGAGACATTCGTGGACCATGATACGGTAGTGCTCGTCGTTGAGCTGGCGGCGCTTGCAATCGCCATTGCCATCGGCGTCTGGAGATTCAATTTCGTGCATAGACGATCAAATGCGGCTAAGCTCTCGCAACGTCCCGCCGCGCGCGCGTACGACATGCGTCGGGAGGGACAACGGCTGAGCATGGAGTAAGATTCACGATTGACCGCGAGCCGTAACAAACGTGTGAATCCGCGCGTTGGCAAGTGGCTGGGAGACGACCATGCGCTTGTCGCTGCGCTTTCTGATGCCGCTGCTGTTGGCGCTGGCGCTGTTTGCGTGGGCTGCGGTACCGCTGACCGACGCATTGATGACGCGATGGTTCGTCCGCGACCTTGAAATACGATCAACGCTCGTTGCCGCCACCATCCAGGACTCGCTCCAGACGCTTGTACAATCAGGCTCTGACGCGCGCGTCGCAGAGTTCTTCAACAAGCTGACGCGGGACGAACGACTATATGCGGTCGGCCTTTGCCGACGACCGTTTGTCGGGCCGCCGATTAGTTCGACCAACTTCCCAGCCCAACTTTCGCGCTGCGAGAACTGGGTGGGCGAGGCGGGTGAAACGTCGACGTTGGTGCGTACAGCATACGGAACACTGAATGTTTCGGTGCGTCCGGTCGCCTTCGGGGACGCCGAAACCGCAAAGCTCGTGCTGGTGCACGACATGAATTTTGTGGATCGTCGCAACGAGGAGACGCGGCGCTATCTCTTCTACTTCTTTCTGGCCCTTGGAGCGTGTGTCGCCCTGATCACGGTCGTCATTGCCCAGGTATCGTGGCGCGGTTGGGTCAGCGGTTTGCGCGCGTTGCTGCGCGGAGACGGAATCGTGAGACGAACCGGCACAGGCACCGCGCCGGAGCTTCGCCCGATTGCTCGCGATGTAAGCCAGCTGCTGCGCGAGCTGGAACATTTGTATCGGCCCACCGATGAAAACCAGCAACGCTGGACGAAAGAGACGCTGCGTGCAACGTTACGCGGAGAACTTCGCGGCAACGACATCATCGTGGCATCGAACCGGGAACCGTATCTCCACGAACGCGATGGCGCCGGGGTCCGGGTGCGTCGGCCGGCTAGCGGGCTCGTTACGGCGCTGGAGCCGGTCATGCGTGCCTGCTCCGGCACATGGATCGCCCACGGCAGCGGCTCCGCCGATCGGGAAACGGTCGACCGCTTCGATCGTGTCGATGTGCCACCTGGGCATCCCACCTATCGAATTCGCCGGATCTGGCTGACCCCTGAAGAAGAGGCGGGCTATTACGGTGGCTTCGCCAACGAAGGCCTGTGGCCGCTGTGTCATATCGCCCACGTACGGCCCACGTTTCGAAAGCGCGACTGGGATTTCTACCAGACGGTCAACGCTCGATTCGCAGATGCGGTCGTGCGCGAGTCCGCGACCGACGATCCGATTGTGCTCGTGCAGGACTACCATTTCGCGCTGCTGCCGCGCATGATTCGCGAACGTCTGCCGAAAGCAACGGTCATATCGTTTTGGCACATTCCCTGGCCGAACCCGGAAGCGTTCGCCATTTGTCCCTGGCGCAACGAGATCCTTGACGGTTTGCTGGGCAGCAGCATCCTGGGGTTTCACACGCAGTATCACTGCAACAATTTTCTCGATACGGTCGACCGGTTTCTCGAAGCGCGCGTCGACCGCGAGCAATTCAACGTGACCTGCCGTGGCGAGGTGACGTCGGTACACGCCTACCCGATTTCGATCGAATGGCCGCCGGAACCCTTGGCGACCGCGAAATCGATCCCGGATGCGCGGGAAGACGTGCGCGTCAGGATGAATCTTCCGCGTGGGCACAAACTCGGTGTGGGCATCGAGCGGTTGGACTATACCAAGGGCATTCTCGAGCGGTTCAATGCCATCGAACGCTTGCTCGAACTTTACCCAGCCTGGATCGGTCGCTTTACGTTCGTGCAGATCGCCTCGCCAAGCCGCGCGACGCTCGGCGAATACCGCGCTTATGGCGAGAGGGTGCATGCACGGGCACGCGAGATCAATGCGCATTTTCCGGCTGCTGCCCATGCCCCGATCATCCTGCTGGCGGAACATCATGAGCCGGACGCGGTCTATGAGTATCATCGGGCTGCGGATTTCTGCTTCGTGAGCAGTCTTCACGACGGCATGAATCTCGTGGCCAAGGAATTCGTTGCGGCGCGCGAAGACGAGCAGGGCGTGTTGATCCTCTCCCAGTTCGCCGGCGCATCGCGCGAGTTGCCCGAGGCACTCATCGTCAATCCCTATGATGCGGACCAATGCGCACAAGCTTTGCAACTTGCACTTGCGATGTCGACCGATGAGCAGCGCGACCGGATGCGTCTGATGCGCAACCTGGTGCGGGAGTTCAACGTCTATCGCTGGGCAGGTCGCATGCTGCTCGATGCAAGCGCGATGCGCAAGCGCCGGCGCTTCGGAAGCAGCAAAGAGAGCGTCATGCGCACCGTGGTTCAATGACAAAGATAACGCGCGGACTCCGGGACGCCAGACCCAATCGTTCGCGGTACCTTGCGCGCCCGCCGCCACCCCCTTTGGCCCGCGAGTATGCATTGTTCCTAGACATCGACGGCACCCTGGCGGAGTTCGCCGCGACGCCGCGCGAGGTGAGGATCGATGAGCAGCTGATCCAGGCATTGCCGGCGCTTCGAACCCGGCATGGCGGCGCAGTGGCGCTCGTTACTGGCCGGTCGATCGGGGATGTCGATCGAATGTTTCCGGAACTTGATATACCGGTTGCCGGGCAGCACGGCTGTGAGCGTCGCGACGCGTCCGGTATTTTGCATCTGCATGCGTCGGACCCGACGATTCTCAAGAAATTGCGCGAGCTTTTTGCCGCGTTTGCGGACAGGCATCCCGGGCTTCTCCTGGAGGACAAGGGCGCGACAGTCGCTCTTCACTACCGCCAGCTGCCGGAGTTGGCGGGAGAGGTGCAATCGGTCACGCGCTCGGCTTTCGACGCGGCCGGCGCACAAGGTTACTTGCTGGGGGAGGGCAAGCAGCTCGTCGAGATTCGGCCAGACAGTCGGGACAAGGGAAAGGCCATCGTCGACTTCATGGGCGAGCCGCCATTTTCCGGGCGCATGGCAGTCTTTGTCGGCGACGACGTCACGGATGAGGATGGCTTTGCCGCGGTGAACCTGATGCAGGGGTGGACCGTGAAAGTGGGTTCCGGGCGCACGTGTGCGCAGTATCGCCTGCCGGACATCGCGACCGCCCGCCACTGGTTGTTGGCCGGTGTCGCGAGCGAACCGGGCGCATGAGTCTCGACGTGCGCAATCTCGACCTTGCATTGATAGGCAACGGTCGCATCGGCGCGTTGCTCGATGCGAGCGCGACCATCCTCTGGGGATGTTTCCCGCGCTTCGACGGCGACGCCACCTTCTGCGCGTTGCTCGACACCGCAATGGGCGACAAGGCCGAAGGCCTCTGGTCCGTCGAACTGGTTGACGGCGAGCGCGCGAAGCAGCAATACGTCACCAATACCGCGGTGGTAACGACTCGGCTCTACGATCGCACGGGAGGCATCGTCGAGGTCACCGACTGCATACCGCGCTTCTTCCAGCATGGACGACTGTACCAACCCATGACCATCGTCCGCTCGCTGCGCCGCGTGGCCGGCAATCCACGCGTGATCGTGCGCTTGCGCCCCAGCGAGCGGTATGGTCACGGGCGGCCGGAGCGCACGACAGGAAGCAATCACGTGCGCTATGTCAGTCCCGATCTCACGTTGCGGCTGACCACCGATGCCTCATTGACGGCGCTGCTCGAGGAACGGCCGTTCTTCCTGGAAGACACGGTCACCATGTTGCTTGGGGCCGACGAGACGATTACCAGCGACGTCCGCGAGACGGGACGCTTCCTGGTCGAAGAAACGCTCGCCTATTGGCGGGGATGGGTTCGCCGCCTGGCCATTCCGTTCGAATGGCAGGGCGCGGTGATTCGTGCGGCGATTACGCTGCAGCTCAACACCTTCGATGATACCGGAGCGATCATTGCGGCGATGACCACTTCGGTTCCCGAAGCCCCCGACTCCGGGCGCAACTGGGACTATCGTTACTGTTGGCTGCGCGACAGCTACTTCGTGGTGAACGCGCTCAATCGTCTCGGCGCGACGGAGACGATGGAAAACTACCTGCGTTACATCATCGGCATTGCCGCGGGCGCCCGTAATGGTCCCTTGCAGCCGGTGTACCGCATCAACGGCGACACCGTGCTGTCGGAACGCATCGAAGAGGCGCTCGCCGGCTATCGCGGGATGGGCCCGGTCCGGGTCGGCAACGATGCCTTTCGCCAGATTCAGCACGACGTCTATGGCTCGGCAATACTCGCGGCCACGCACATTTTTTTCGACGAGCGTCTCACGCGGCCGGGCAATGTCGAATTGTTCGAACAACTGGAGCCACTCGGGCGCCTCGCCGTCTCTGTCCACGATCGACCGGACGCCGGAATCTGGGAATTGCGCGGGAGCACGCGCATCCATACCTATTCGAGTGTGATGTGCTGGGCCGCGTGCGACAGGCTCGCGCGCATCGCGGCGCGTCTGGGGCTGGAGGAGCGTTGCGCTGCATGGCGCCAGGAAGCGGATCGCATCCACGATTTCGTCACGAGCAACTGTTGGAGCGCAAGTCGGGAAAGTTACGTGGGCACTGCAGGCGGTAACGAACTCGATGCGAGTCTTCTGCTGCTTGCGGAACTCAATTTCACCACGCCGGCCGACCCGCGGTTCGTGTCCACGGTGCACGCTATCGAGCGCGAGTTGAAGCG
>Ga0066789_10000309_pt1 | contig 18597 bp, 24 predicted proteins | sample OrgsoiDNA2013049_FD_70960 | JGI IMG/M metagenome (GOLD analysis project Ga0066789, IMG submission 70960) | Permafrost soil microbial communities from the Arctic, to analyse light accelerated degradation of dissolved organic matter (DOM) -... | ecosystem: Environmental > Terrestrial > Soil >...
CAGCGAGGTTCGCGAAGTCGCAGCCTCCGAGTAGCGAGTCGGCCCGCGACGCGCGACCCGGACTATCCAAAATCAAGGTTGGCCGAGCGCTTGACCCACCTGGCCTACGCAATGAGCGGACGGGTTGCGACTCGCCAACGCCAACTCCACGCGCAGGGCCCATGTAGGTATGGTGTGTGTCCCCCCTCGGACACAAGGTGATCAGTTTGCACGGCGGGACGTTCCGTAGCCCAGGAATTGCGTCTCACTGGCACTACTCCGATGCCTCGCCTAGCGTTGTCTGAGACCATTCGAGCTGTGCGAAATGCCGACATCCCCGCAGCCAACCGCGGATCGCTGGTGACGGACGTCAAGGACCTTCTGAACCACGAGTCTGTGCTGGAGCGGTCAATGCGTCTCGTCGCCGCAGATGCAGAGGTTCACCGCAGCTTCGATTTCGGCCGCACGTCGGGGGAACCGCGCCAGTCCGGGTCATCGTGGGAAGCTTGGCGCCGCGCGGTGCCGCAGCTCCGTGCCGCGATGCAGGCTATGTACCCGGACCCCCTGTGGGCTGAGGTCAAGACGCGCTTGGGCGGCGGAGACCCGACAGCACGCGAAGCAGCATTGGTATTCCTTGAGGTTGATCCTTGGTGCTTCCGCTCGGGGTACGAGAAGGCGGATCTCATGAAGGGACTCGCCAAACTGGAACTCGACAACGGCGAGAAAGAACGGGTCCGTCGGGTGGTGCTTCATGTCATCCAGCAGCCCCACCGTCGAGAGTTCCCACGTCTCGTCGGGCTTGCAGCCTCGGTGTGGGATCCCAAATTGGAGACCGACCTCGATCACGTTGAACGGACCGGCGACGAGGAAGTACGCCGAGAGGTTGCACTTCTCAGGAACCGAACAGCCAGCCGGGTGCGCAAGGTGTCGCTCCAAGAAGTCGCGAGGGTCCGCCGCACAGGCGATACGTACGGTGCTGACTCCGTGGGCACCAAAGGGTGAGGAAACATCGGACGTGCGCGCGCATCGAATCGACAGTGTTCTGCACCTCGATCACCCGTCCGGGTAACCGTCGGCCCACGGCTCAAGTCGCCATCCGGCAGCCGTGCCAACTGGTGACCTCGGTCCTCGGACACCGGACATATTTACTCTCGCCGCAGTTCAGGTCGTCGGGCGATCGTTGCTCGGCGGGCCGGTGAGGACTTTGGGTACGTACTCGAGCAGCTGGAGCCTGCCGTCGAATATGCGGCTGGCCACCATCTCGAGGCCGACGTCGGGATACCCGCTCCCGTTCCACCCTTACGCGACGTGGACGCTTCTCGGCCTTGAGCTCTCGTCGAGGACGATGCTGACGGTCGGCGGCGCCGTCAGACTGTTGTGGACTGTGCAGTGCGAGGCCACCGCGAGCAGAGCAGCCAGCCGCTCCTCGGGGACGCCGTCCGGCACTTGGATACTGATGTTGATGTCGCTGACGCGGGCGGGTTGCGTCGCGGTTGCGTAGTCGGCGGTGACGGCGAGTCCTCCGACGGGCAGCTGGTGCCGGACTAGGTAGCGATGGGCGTAGAAGCCGACGCACGCGGTGAGGCTCGCCACGAACAGCTCAGTGGGGGTTGGCGCGGTGTCGGTTCCGCCGTCCGCGACCGGTTGATCGACCAGGAGCTCGTGGTCGCGGATCCCGATGCGGAAGCGGTCGCCGTCGAGATGCCGGACGGTCACGGTGCCCATAACGGTCTCTCCTCTCGGGGCCGCCGTCCTAGATGAACAGCAACTGTGCGCCCACGGTGAGCTCGATGAAGTCGGATGCGCTGATGATGCCCTCGACGTCGTCGCGCAGGTCGGCCAGGGTGAAGTGGTTCATGTCTGCGGACATGCGGCAGGCCCACAGGTGGCCGCCGGCCGCGACGATCTGGTCCAGGAAGTCCGGGACCTCGGGGACGCCGAGGTCGGCGATCGACTTCTTGAGCATCTTCGTGGCCATCGCGGTCATCCCGGGCAGCGGTGCCAGCGACTGCGGCAGGCGCATGTCGCCGACGGGCAGGTGCATCGCTGCGTTGCCGGCGGGGCTGAACTGCAGGTTGTTCATTCGTGACTTCGCGATCATGTCGAAGCCCCAGAACGTGAAGAACACGTGTGTCTCGACGCCCTCACCGAGGGCCGCGTTGGCCAGGATCAGCCCGGGATACGCCATGTCGAGGTTGCCCTTGGAGCAGATGATCGCCAGCTTGCGGTCTGTCTGGGCATCGTCGTCGAACGACGGCACGAGCGCCGGCGCAGTGGTCATATCAGGTCTCCGTTCACACGCAGCCATGAGGCTTGGGTAGGCCGGCGATGTACGCCATCTTCTTCGCCGGCTTCTTGGGGAATAGCGCGAACTGCTCCTTGACGGGAACGCCGCCGACGGTCTGGACCCGACGGGCCGTGGCGGTCTCGCCGACGGTCTTGAAGTCTTCGCGCAGGAAGCGGATGACCTTCCAGTGCTCGTCGGTCAGGTCGATGCCGATCTGGCTGGCGAGAACGTCGGCGAGGTCCTCATCCCACTCGTCGTACACGGTGAGGAAGCCTTCGTCGTCGACGTGCACCTGGCGGCCCTGCAATTCGGTAACAGGCATCGTCTCCTCCTTCAGGTTTCGTCGTGCTTGCCGGCCATGGACATCAGCGCCGGTATAGGCATCGGCCGGCCCTTGAGCAGCACGTTCCAATAGGCCCAGCGGAAGCCGAGCTTGCCGAGGTGGTTCAGCCGGCTCTCCTCGAGCAGAGTGAACGGACCGACTCCCGGGATCGGGTACTTACCGGGAAGCGGCTGGGTGTCGTAGTTGAAGTCGATCAGCAGCCCCTTGCCGTGGCCGGAATCGATGAAGCAGTTTGCATGGCCGTCGAACGGGTGCGTCATCGCCCGACCGCTCACGTGCTCGAGGAAGTTGTCGGTGAACAGCTCGATCGAGAAGTGCGCGACCGACCCTGCTTTGGACGTCGGGATGTTGGAGGCGTCGCCGATGGCGAAGATGTTGTCGTGGGCGATCGACAAGAGCGTCTGCTTGTTGACCGGAACGTAGTTGAGCTCGTCACCGAGACCCGACCTGGCGATGAAGTCGGCACCCATGTTGAGCGGGACTGTCACGAGGAGGTCAAACGGGATCTCGCGTTCGTCGACCGAGACGATGGTCTTTGTGTCGGGGTCGATGTGGTCGACCATGAAGTCGCCCTCGAGGGAGACGTTCCGCTCCGCGAGCATCCCCCCGAGGTGCTTCGACGCCACCGGTTTCGTAAACGCGCCTTCCAACGGGGTGACGTAGGTGATCTGCACCTTGTCCCGCATCCCACGTTCCTCGAAGGAGGCGTCGGCCAGGAAGGTGAACTCCAGCGGTGCGACCGGGCACTTGATCGGCATCTCGACGATCTGCACGACCAGTCGTCCCCCCTCCCACCTGGCCAGCTTGTCGCGCAGCGCGGTCGCGCCCGCCAGCGTGTAGAAGTCGAAGATGCTCGTGCGCCACTCGCCGTCCGTCATGCCCGGGGTCTGGTCAGGGCGAGGTGCGGTGCCGCTGGCGATGATGAGGAAGTCGTAGTCGAGGGTCTGCCCATCGGTGAGCAGCACGCGGTTCACCGCTGCGTCGACGCGGTCGATCTCGGCGAGCACCAACTCGACGCCGTCGGGAAGGAATCGCTGCCGCGGCTTGACGATCTCCGCCGGCGTGTAGACGCCGAACGGCACCAGCAGCAGGCCCGGTTGATACACGTGGTCGTCGTCGCGGTCGACGACGGTGATCGACCACTCGTCGGGCGCCAAGTGCTTGCGCAGTTTGTTGACCGCCATGGTTCCGGCGGTGCCGCCGCCGAGGACTACGAGTCTTCTCATGACCGCTCCTCAGGTCGCCTGAGAAGTCCATGCTCACTAGTCCGCGCTTCGGTTTGGCAGAGCCGAAGGTCCCCACCCGGCGGGTACGTTGCACCGTCGAGGAACTCAGGTGGATACCCGATGATTCGTCGGCGTCGAGGATCCCGGCTTTGAGCCCCTCGAGGTCACGCACTCACCGTATGCAACCCACGTTCGCTACCGGGTAGTTCGCGAAGGGAAGAGCTAGAGACACGCTTGCGCGATCGCTGCGACATGCGTCGCGTCTGTGCCGCAACACCCGCCGAGGATCGTGAGCTGCGGATGGCGAGCGCGCAGATCGCGGTACTGACCCGCCAACACAGCGGGATCACCGGCGTCGATGGTCTCGGACTCGTCGAGTTCCGCATGGCTCTTGCTTGAAGCGTTCGCACGGATGCTGCGAATCCTTCGCCCGCCGCCGCCGTCCGACGGAAATGCAGGAGCGAAGTGGGTCGGGTGCGAACAGTTGATGCCGTAGTAGGCGGGGCCGGAACTCGTCGCACGATCGACAGTAGCGATCGCCTCAGCAAGGTTCGTGCCATCCGGCAAGCGACCGTCGGTCTCCGTCGTGAAAGAGATGACGACAGGAATGTTTGCGCGCATGGCAGCGCGAGTGATGCCGATCGCTTCGTCGGCGTAGGTGATCGTCATCGCATGGACGACGTCCGCCTTGGTCGCTGCGAGCGAGTCGATTTGTTCGCGGTGGTAGCTCTCCGCCTCGAAGGCGGTCATTCGAGAGGTTGGGTCGTACGCATCTGCCTGCGGACCGATACACCCGCTGATCACGATCGGCGTACTCGCGTGGGCACGACGGATCTCCATCAGCAGTGCAATAGCACGTTGATTCACGCTGCGAAGTTGGGCTGCCGAGTAACCCAGCAGGTCGCCCCAGTCTCGGCTGGCTCGCCAGGTCGGCGCCTCGAGGATCAGCCCGCACCCGAAGCTCTCGGCGACAGCAACGTGGCGCAGAAAGTACTCGCGGAGAGCGACGTAACCCGCGGGATCGTCGAGCAGCACGAACGCTGCAAACTCGGGCAACTCCCACCCGCCATTGAAGATCAGATCCGTCTCGATCCCCGAATCGGTCAAGAAGAGCGCGTCTGCGAGCTGAGGCAATGCGGCTCGAAACCCGGGAATCGTCACTGGGACAGCCTGGCTCGCGCTCGGCGGCCTTGTCTACCAGGACTGCGCCCCGACCTTTGTCTCAGACGAGGCTCGCGCAGGCCGACGGGAGGTGTACAAACCTAAAAAAGGTTTCCCGATCGTGCAGCCGGGTGAGAGCGGCGTCATCGTGGCTGAGTGGAACGGGTACACGCCAACGTCCGGAGTCGACATCGCGGTGACGAGCAACCTCGCGACAATCTCGTGACCCACCACTGTCACCTGGTGTAGTCGCCAATGCCGCTGCTGCCGGCCGCGTATCTCGGCTTCGACAAATCGCGCTTGCCCAAGGGTGGCGGGCCGACGACGGAAGCATCCCTGCGGCGACTCAGCTTCGTTCGCTGGTTGTTCACGCACACGAACTGGCGTGTTGCGGGTGGCTATCCGACCATCGCCGACAGCGTGCGACCGTCGAGTCGGCTGTACCTGCTGCCGTTGGGCTCTGACGGACTGCTGGCGCTTGGGGTCGGCGCGAATCTGCAACTGACGGCCGCACGTCGGACGGCAAAGGCAGCGAAGTGGTCTGCGCCTTACTCGATGGGACAAAGTGCCGCCGGCAGCAACCAGACGAAAGGCTGGACGCCGTGGGCCGCCCTCCCCCCGTCGCGCTAGAACCCCAGGCTGCGGCTCGCCGGCCGGATCCCGTAGTTTGGGCGCCCGCTCCCGATAACGCCGTGCCAGAGAAGGGATTCTGAGCATGTGGGCACAGTTGCAGAAGCTGAGCAGCAAGCCGGAGCGCGAGGCGGACTTGCTGAGTGCATTCGAGCAACTGCGCGCCATCGAGCAGGCAGACTCGGGTCTCGTACGGACGATGGTCATGCGGAGCCAGGCCGACCCGACGGTGATGTACGTCCTTGTCGTGTTCGCGAGCGAAGAGCAGGCACGCGCGCGGGAGCAGGATCCCCGCCGCCAAGAGGGACTGGCGCGCCTTCGGGCGACGATGGGCGACGTCTTGGACGGCCCGCCGGAGTTCTTCGACCTCGACGTGGTGCGGGAACAGTAGCCCGACAGGCGCCCGGCCTAATGGCCTAAGACTCGACGAGAATTACCAGCGACTCGGGTATGACGCCGTCGTGCTCCATCGCCGCGCCCGCCTCGGGGCTCTGCATCGCCCCCATGAGCGCGTCCATGTCAGCGACGTCCATCAACACTGCGACGTGGTCCGGGTTCTGCGGGTCCACGAACGTCCGGATGTTGGTGACGCCCAGCGGTCCGAAGAACTCTTCGCGCTTGGGCGAGCTCAGCCAGTGACCCTGGCCCTTGCTGATGTTGTGATGGCCAATGACGGTTGGCATATCGGCTCCTCGGGGCCCCTCAACGCGAGCGCGTCGAACTGGTGCGGAGCCTACTGCCGGGTGATCACGATGGAAAGCCCTGCAAGAGTGCCTGCACGCGTGCGTCGATGTCGTCAACGATGGCGCGCACCGTGGCCGCGTCTTTGCCGGCCGGATCTTCCACCACCCAGTCTTCGTATCGCTTGCCGGGAAAGACCGGGCAGGTTTCGCCGCAGCCCATCGTGATGACGACGTCGGCCGCTTCGACCGTTGCCATGTCGAGCAGCTTCGGCGTTTCGGCGGCCGCGCTCAACCCGCGTTCGGCCAGCACCTGCGCGACGACCGGATTGATGCCCGCACCAGGTTCCGAGCCGGCGGAGAGCACCTGCACCCGGCCAGTCGCATAGTGCTCGGTGAGCACCTTCGCAGCCACCGACCGGCCGCTGTTGTGAACACAAGCAAACAGGACGACGAGTGGCTCACTCATGCGCTGGCTCCACGACTCTTTGGCTGGGATGGGTTTCTTGGCTGGCATGCAGGATTTCTTGGCTAGGGAAGAGGGTTTTGATGAGACCGGCAGCGAGTACTGCACCGACGCATTCGGCCACAACGTAGCCGGGCGCCGCGGCCGGCGCGATGCCGGCGAAGGTGTTGGAGAACATGCGACCGACCACGATCGCCGGGTTGGCGAAACTCGTGCTGGAGGTAAAGAAGCACGCCGCACCGATGTAGGCACCGACCGCAGCCGCGACCTTCGTCCCCTGTCCGCTGCGCGCCAATCCGAAGATCACGAGCAAGAGGCCAAGTGTGGCCACGACTTCGGCCAGCCAATGTGCGGCGGAGCTTCGGTGCGTGGTGGACATCGAGACCGCGGCGCCACCGAACATGAGATTTGCGAGCACCGCCCCGCCGATGCACCCGGCAACCTGAGCACCTGTGTACGACAGCGCGTGTCGCCAACGGAGCCCGCCAAAGAAGGCGGAAACTGCCGACACCAACGGGTTGAAGTGCGCGCCTGAAATGGGCGCCCACACCACGATCAGCACGTAGAGACCAGCTGCGGTGGCCGCGGCATTTTCGAACAACTGCAGGCCGACATTGCCTGGTGACAATCGTTGCGCTGCGATGCCCGAGCCGACCACGATCATCGCCAAGAAGGCGCTGCCGACGGCCTCGGCCGCCAGCCGACGCGTCAAGGCTTCAGTGCTCGCACGATGGCCCCGTGCATGCCCGAGGCGGCTTCGTGCGTGAACGTGACCGACGCGTCGACGAAGCCAGCCGCGGAAAGACCGGCCAGATACTCGGATTTCGACAGCGCGCCTGCAATGCAGCCGACATACGAGCCTCTGGCGGCGCGCTCTGCAACAGACAGGTCATCTTCGGCGACAACGTCAGAGACACCGACGCGGCCACCCGGCGCCAGCACGCGAAACATTTCCGCGAGTACCGCGGGCTTGTCGGTCGACAGGTTCACCACGCAGTTGCTGATGACAACGTCGACGGAGCCATCCGGCAACGGAATGTCTTCGATGGTGCCCTTCACGAATTCGACGTTGGTCGCCGCGGCCTTCGCTGCATTCGCACGGGCCAGGTCGAGCATCTCGTCGGTCATATCGACGCCATAGGCGAATCCGGTCGGCCCAACCCGACGGGCCGAAAGCAACACGTCGATGCCGCCGCCCGAACCCAGGTCAAGCACGCGCTCGCCGGCTCGCAACTCGGCGACGGCCAGCGGGTTGCCGCAACCAAGGCTGGCCGCGACCGCATCGGCTGGCAGCTCGCTTTGCTCGGCGGCCGAGTAGCGCCCAGACCCAAAGGCCGCGTCGCTGCTCGTGCCGCCGCAGCAGGACACCTCCGCAGCTGACGCACCACAGCACTCCCCGGCGTCCGCCTTGGATTGTGCGTCGCTCGCCGTGACGGCGATCGCCGCTGCCGCGTACCGCTGCCGGACGTGCTCCCGGAGATCGTTGTCGGCCACCGTGCTCCCATCGATAGTGTTCGATGCATCGATGGTGGCCGATACATCGATAACTGTCAATACGTGTGGCACACTCAACGGCATGACAACGAAGGTTCTTCCGCTTCTCGACGACGTGGCCGCGTGCTGCTCCCCCGTGACCGGCGGCGTGCTCGATGTCGTGTCGGCTGATCGGCTCGCGCATATGTTCAAGGCCCTTGGCGACTCGACCCGCGTGCGGTTGCTCTCGCTGATCGCCGCACATCAGGACGGCGAGGCCTGCATCTGCGATCTCACCGAACCGGTCGGCCTCTCACAACCGACTGTCTCGCATCACATGAAGCAACTCGTCGATGCCGGGCTGGTAACTCGCGAGCAGCGCGGTAAGTGGGCCTACTACCGCGTGGTCGACGAGACCCTGAGCACGCTCAGCGACGCGCTCGCCGCTCCAGCCGCGAGGTAACGCCACACGCCTGAAACATAGCCGCGCAATGCTCCTCCTATGGTGAGCACCGGCGATCAGTTGGCGATCGAGTGCGCCGACCTGATGATCGAGCGACTCGGCGAGCCGACGGTCGCATCGCCCATGGCAAAGCTGTTGCGCGGGCGAGCGAGCTCACCGCACTACGTGCACGAGTCAGACCGCGTACTGCTCGACGACACAGTCGCGATGGCGGTTGCTCGTGGGTGCGACGTTGCCGATCTCCCCTCCTTCGAACCTGGCGGCCCCCGCGAGCTGCTGTTCTTCGAGCCCGCGCAGACACGGGTAGCGATCATCACGTGCGGCGGGCTGTGCCCCGGCCTCAACAACGTCATTCGTGGACTCGTGCTCGAGCTTTCCGATCACTACGGCGTCGACCAGATCCTCGGTTTCGCCAACGGCTACAGCGGATTGGTGAAGGGTGACGAGCCGATCGCGCTCACCCCTGCGTTGGTGGCGGATATTCACAACCGCGGCGGCACAATTCTCGGCACCTCGCGCGGTGACCAAGACGCGGACGTGATGGTCGACACGCTCGACCGACTGCAGATCTCGGTGTTGTTTGTCGTCGGGGGTGACGGCACCTTGCGAGGCGCGCAGGCGATCGCCGACGTCGCGGCCAAACGCGGCTTCATGTTGTCGGTCGTCGGTGTGCCCAAGACCATCGACAACGACATCCCGTACATCGACCACAGCTTCGGTTTCCAGACCGCGTTTTCGCGGGCCGCCGACTCGATCAAGGCTGCGCACACCGAAGCGAGCTCGACCGCCAACGGCGTTGGGCTGGTCAAGCTGATGGGCCGACACTCGGGGTTCATCGCCTGCTATGCGGCACTGGCGAACCACGAAGTCGATTTCGTCCTCGTGCCCGAGGTGCCGTTTGCCCTCTACGGGCCAGACGGTTTTCTAGCCCACCTACGCCGCCGCGTCGAGAAGCGCGGCCACTCGGTCGTGGTGGTTGCCGAAGGGGCTGGCCAAGACTTGCTGCCGCGCGATGGCGCGCGTGATGCTTCGGGCAACGTGCGGTTGGGCGACATCGGGCAGTTCCTTCGTGACCGCGTCGTCGCCGATTTCGAGGCAGCGGGCGCCGACCTGACGGTGCGCTATGTCGACCCGGGCTACGCGATTCGCAGCGTGCCGGCCAATGCGTTCGACGCGGTGTACTGCATTCGGCTGGCCCAAGCCGCCGTGCACGCCGCCATGGCTGGCCGCACCGCGATGGTCGTCGGTCGGTGGCACGGTCGGTTCGTGCATGTACCCATCGCCTTGGCGACCGGCAGCCGCAATCAGGTCGACCCGAACGGCGACCTGTGGATGTCGGTACTCGAAGCGACGGGACAGTCGAGTCGCTTCCTGTAGGCGGCCCGGCTAGCGCAACGTGCGGTCGGCCGTCAGGTGGCTCGGCGTATCGCCGGTATTGACCGTCGCACTGGGCTCGATCAGCACCACCTCAGCGCCGTCCGGCGAAAAGGGCTGATGCGCCACACCTTTCGGCACCACGTAGACCTGACCTGGCTTGACCACGACGTCGCCAGCGCTCATGCGGATCGTAAGTACTCCTGACATCACGAGGAAGAGCTCGTCGGTCTCGGGGTGGCTGTGCGTGGTGAACTCCCCCAGCACCTTGACGACCCGCACGTCGTAGTCGTTCAGCACGGCGACAGTGAGCGGCTGCCAGGGCTGATCGAGCGTAGCCACGGCGTCGGCAAGATCAACGGACTCGGTCATGCTCACGATTATCCAGTCGTTCTCCGGCAACCGGGAATTGATGTGAGTGGGGGCTCAAGTTCGACCTCACACCAACCGAAGTACACAAGACGAGCCCACACCCCCACCCCGTGGGCCGCAGCACCCTTGAGCCGCCGATTCGAACCCCCACCGAACCGGCGGCTCAGTGCTTTAACGGATTGATAGTCGCCGCACGCGCGCGCTGCAACGCGTAGCAGGCGACAGCGGCCGCGGCCGCCACATTGAGCGAGTCCACTCCGTTGGCCATCGGTATGCGCACCCGCATCGACGCCGCAGCTAATGCCACCGCCGATAGGCCAGGACCTTCAGCGCCCATCACCAACGCTAGCTTCTCGTCGTCCGATATGGCGAGGTCGTCTATGGACATCGACGCCGGGTCGGGCGTCAGCGCAATCACCGTGAATCCGGCCGCGGTCAGCTCGGCCAGACCCGCAGGCCACGTGGCGAAACGCGCATACGGCACTGCGAAAACCTCGCCCATCGAGACTCGCACCGATCGCCGATACAGCGGATCGGCACAGGTCGGACTGAGCAACACCGCGTCCATGCCGAGGCCTGCCGCACAACGGAAAATCGCCCCGATATTTGTGTGGCTGTTCACGTCTTCGAGGACGACGACGCTGGCCGCGCGGGGCAACAGTGCGGCGACGTCGGGCAACGGCAGCCGCCCCATTGCCGCGAGTGCACCGCGGTGCACGTGAAATCCGGTGACCTGCTCGAGGAGTTCGTCAGAGCCGACGAACAGTGGAGCGTCAGCCGTACCGACCAGCTCGGCCATCGACGGCAGCCACCGCTGCGTCATGAGCGCCGATCGCATCGGGTAGCCGGCCCGCAGCGCGCGGCGGATCACGACCTCCCCCTCGGCAATGAAGATGCCGAGCTCGGGTTCTGTTCGTCGCCGCAGCGCGACGTCGGTCAGCGCGCGATAGTCGGCAAGCCGCGGATCGGCTACGCCCTCGACGAACACGCCGCTGCCCACCGGCGCATCATCCCCGACCGGGCGGCTGGGGCGTACCGTGGAGGTAGTGATCACCCGCTGATCGCCTCTCGACCCCTCAAAGGAGCTGGCACCATGAACGACCTCAGCATCATCGGCGGCCGCAGTCGTGGCTCGATGATTCGGCTCGTCCGCGCGGGTGCGGGGTTGTTCGTCTCCGGGTTCGTCGCCGGGCTGGTGGTCGCGCTGATTTTCCATGCGCTCATCACCACGTTCATCATCGTGGCCGCCACCGTGATCGTCGCGATAGCGCTGGTCCGCATGCTGGTGCGCCGCAAGTCCTGACCGGCTCATCAGGGCGAGACGAAGAGCTTGATCGCCACCGCCAACCCGGATACCACGATCAGCACCCGGAGCAGGGTCAGGGGCAGGCGTCGTCCGGCTCGAGCCCCGATCTGCCCCCCGATCGCTGACCCAGCCGCCAATAGCCCCGCCGGCAGCCAGGCGATCGGCGCGAACACCATGAACAGGATCGCCGCCACGCCGTTCACCAGCGCCGCCACCACATTCTTGGTGGCATTGAGGCGCTGCAGGTGGTCGTCGATGAAAATGGCGAGCAAGGCGATGAACATCACCCCCTGCGCGGCGCCGAAGTAGCCGCCGTAGACGGCGGTGGCGAACATGCCTACCTGGAATCCGACCTGCGAGTGCGGCTCATTCGCACCCTCTCGGCGGCGCATTCGAGCTGACAGCCGAGGTTGGGCGACCACCAGCACGCAGGCCATCACGATGAGGTAGGGCACAACCCGCTCGAAAGACGCGCCCGGCAATATGAGCAGTAGGCCCGCGCCGACGGCGCCGCCAGCGATCGACACCGGGGCCAGGCGACGCAGTCGATCGCGTTGCCCGACGAGTTCGCGCCGGTAGCCATACGCACCGCTCACCGAGCCCGGCACGACGCCCAGAGTGTTCGTGACGTTCGCGACCAAGGGCGAGTAGCCCATCGCGATCAAGGTCGGAAACGTGAGCAGCGAACCCGAACCCACCACGGTGTTCACGGTGCCGGCGAACGCGCCTGCGCCGAATACGCCGGCCATCTCCCATGGGGTCAGTGCCGGCACGCGTCGATGCTAGCGGCCAGATTGGCCCAGCCGGATGCCTGCCGTTGGGCTCACCGGGTCAAGCGCGGACGCCCAACGGCCGACATAAGAGTGTGAATCCCCCGTCGCAGCGTCGCCGCCGCGACCGCTTTCTCGTGCGGATTTGCGCATTGATCGCACTGTCGTTGCCGCTCTCGTTGAGCGGTGTTTCGGTCGCGCACGCGGATTCGATCGACCAGGCCAAGGCCCAGGCCCAGCACATCTCCGTCAGCATCGGCAAGCTGCAACCGCAAGTGGACGTCGCGCTGGCGGCCTACGACGGCGCGCTCAACGCCGTTGGGCAGGCGGTCACGACCAGCGTCGCTGCGCAGCGGGTCTACACGTCGCTGCAGGCCCGCGCCGAATCGCTGACAGCGCAACGCGACGGTCACATTGCCGCGCTGTACGAGAGCGGCGGCACTGCTGGCCTCTACGCCGCCGCACTCACGTCGGGGCGGGCCGCCGACCTGCACGAACTGCCCTACCTGCGCGGCGTCGTCACCTCCGATGCGAGCCGCGCGGCGAATGCATCTCGCGTCGCCGCCGCGGCGAAGGTGACGGCCGACGCGACCCAGGTCGCCATCGACAACGGCCTCGCCGGCGCGGACGTCGTCAATCAGCGCCTCCAGCAACTCCAGGCAGTTTTGGGCCAACAGCAGGCACTGCTCGATCAGGCATCCGGGCGCGCCAAGAGCCTGCAAGCAGTGAAGGACGCGGCCGCAGCGTTGGCCGCGTCGCGCGCAGCGGCCGCCCAAGACGGCGCTGAAGCGGCGCAGGCCGCCGACGCCTACCCGATTCCACCGCTGTACCGGGTGCTGTATCAGAACGCGTCGACGACCTGCCCGGGGTTGCCGTGGACAGTTCTTGCCGCGATCGGCCAGGTCGAGACCCATCACGGCAGCGGCACCATGGTCTCGTCAGCGGGCGCGCTCGGCCCGATGCAGTTCTTGCCATCGACGTTCGTGGGCTACGCCCGTGACGGAGACCACGACGGCAAGGCCAACATCGCCGACCCGGCAGACGCGATCTACAGTGCGGCCGCCTACTTGTGCGCGAACGGCGCGGGCCATGGCGGCGCTGACTTGTACACCGCGCTATGGAATTACAACCACGCCGACTGGTACGTGCAGCTCGTCCTCGCTCTGTCGGCGAAGATCTCCTAGCCCGGCCCTCTGGGCCAAGATCTCCTAGGCCGGCGTGTCCGGCGCAGCCGGTGGCAACGCGGGCTTGTCCGTGGCGGCCGGCGACTTAGCACCCTGCATGCCGCCGAGAATTCCGCCGAGACCTTCGAGCGCTTTGCCCAGTTCGCTCGGCACGATCCAGAGTTTGTTCGCGTCACCCTTTGCGATCTGCGGGAGCATCTGCAGATATTGATACGCCAGCAACTCGGCGTCCGGCTTGCCTGCGTGAATCGCGGCAAACACCGTGCCGATTGCCTTCGCTTGACCGGACGCACGCAATGCCTGGGCTTCGGCGTCGGCCGTGGCCGACGTGACCGCGGCCTGTGCCTGGCCTTCGGCCTTCAGGATCGACGACTGCTTTTCACCCTCAGCGGTCAGAATCTGCGACTGCTTAAAGCCTTCCGCAGTAAGGATTGCGGCCCGCTTGTCGCGGTCGGCGCGCATCTGCTTTTCCATCGAGTCTTTGATCGACGCCGGCGGGTCGATCGACTTGAGCTCGACCCGGTTCACGCGAATGCCCCACTTGCCGGTCGCTTCATCAAGCACGCCACGCAGGTGTGCGTTGATTTCTTCGCGCGACGTCAACGCATGCTCGAGATCCATCCCACCGATCAGGTTTCGCAGTGTGGTCACCGTCAGTTGCTCGATGCCCTGAATGTAGTTGGCGATCTCGTAAGTGACCGCTTTTGCGTCGGTTACTTGGAAATACAGCACGGTGTCGATGCCGACGACGAGGTTGTCTTCGGTGATGACGGGCTGCGGCGGAAACGACACCACTTGCTCGCGCAGGTCGATCAGCGGCCGCAGCCTATCGATGAAGGGCACAACGATGTTGAGGCCCGGTGTCAATGTCTTGCGGTAGCGCCCGAACCGCTCGATGATGCCGGCACGCGCTTGCGGCACGATGCGCAGCGTACGGGCGGCGATGAAAATGACGACCACCGCGATGACGATCAGGACGATCGCGATCGGATCCATGACCTACTCCGTTCCGTAGACAAGGGCGGTAGCGCCCTGGATCTTCACGACGTCGACCGACGTCCCCGGTTCGAGCACCTGGTCTTCGACATACGCGCGCGCGGTCCAGATCTCGCCGCCAATCTTGACCTGGCCGTGGTGCGCGTCGACCTGCTCGAGCACGAGTGCCTTGCCACCGACCAGTGCCGCGACCCCGGTCTTCAGCTCAGCCGGCGTCCGCAAATGCGCCTTCGCGACCGGGCGAGCGACGCCGATCAGGCCTACCGACCCGGCGATAAACGCGACCAGTTGGAGCGCGACGGGGCCACCGATAACAGCGACGATAAGCGCGGCGATGGCGGCGACCGAAACGAATCCGAGCACAAGCGTCAGGGTGAGTGCCTCAGCGCCTGCGCAGGCCGCCGCGACGATGGTCCAGACGAGCCAAGCGGACATGTTTCGATCATATGCCGCCCTCAGATCGCGCGCGGGCGGCGAAGCGACCGTCTCGATAGTCGAGGCGCAGCGACAATCCGAACGTCTCCGAGAGTGTGGCTTCGGTCATGACGTCGTACAGGGGGCCGGCGGCGACGACCGCGCCCGCGCGCATCAGCAATGCATGCGTAAAGCCACGCGGTACCTCCTCGACGTGGTGGGTGACCAGAACCGTGGTTGGTGCATCCTCATCGGCAGCTAGACCGGCGAGTCTGGCGACCAGGTCTTCGCGACCACCGAGATCGAGCCCAGCCGCAGGTTCGTCGAGCAGCAGCATTTCGGGGTCGGTCATCAATGCGCGAGCGATCTGAGCCCGCTTGCGCTCACCCTCCGACAATGTTCCGTAGGTGCGGTCGCCCAGGTGCGCACACCCGAGTTGCCGGAGCACCTGGTCGGCCCGGACTTCGTCGTGAATGTCGTAGTGCTCGCGCCAGCGCCCGACCATGCCGTAAGACGCAGTCAGAACCACGTCTCTGACCCTCTCCCTTGCGGGAATCCGCTCGCCGAGGGCGACGCTCGACAGGCCAATGCGCGGCCGCAGCTCGAACACGTCGACCGCGCCCAGCCGCTCGCCCAGAACGTCGACGGTGCCGCGGGTCGGGAACAGCCGCGTCGAGGCGACCCGCAGCAGCGTTGTCTTGCCCGCGCCGTTCGGTCCGAGCACCACCCACCGTTGATCGTGGTCGACCACCCAATCAACGCGATCGATCAGCGTCGCACCGTCGCGCACCACGCCAACGCCAGCCATGCGGACGACGTCACCTGGCGCAGACACGGGTCGAAACCTACCCGGCGGTGCTTGTCTAGGCTGGTGGGGTGCCGACGCCCGCAGATGACGCGAGACCAGAGCCACTCGGTGACCCCGAGCTGTGCGGCCGCATGGTTGCCTGGTTGGCCGCGACATTGGCGGGTTCGGTCGATCCGAGTACCGCGCTGTCGGCGATCCAATACGACAGCGACGGCCAGGTCGCTATCGGCTGGCCGGGAGGGTCAGCCGGTGAACTCGATATTGGCTGGCGCGAAGGGTCAGCCGCTGAAGTCGACTTCGCCGACGTGTTCACCGGACTGCTCACGACCGGCGTCCGCACTGTTGCCTTGGCATTGCCGGTCGCCGGCGATCCGCTCGGGCTTACCAGCTCCGGTGTGTTCGCGCAGGCGGCGCTCGACGCCGAAGCGGCCGTGGTCATCGGCACCGACGCCCGTCAGCTCGGGCTGATTCCCACCCGCGATCTTCGTGGCTCGTCATACCGAGGCTGGCGCTGGCAGGTCTTCGTCGAGCCGGCCGTTGCGCCTATATCTGAGGCCGTCACCCCGTTTGCTCCGGTCGGCACCTTGCCGCCGGCCGACCCTCTGCACGTCGTCGAACAGACCGACCGCGCGTTGAGCCGGGCGCTGCGCGACGCCACCGCTGATCTGTCCGCGCTGGATCTTGCCCAATGGCGACCCGAGGTCGCTGCTGGCCGGAAAGAAGCTGAGGCGGCCCTGCGGGCGGCCGGCCAGCGAATGCCCCCAGGTTGGCCCGCGCCCGCCCGCGCGCTGGCCGAGCGCTCGCTCGTGCTGTGGCGCATCGTGCGGGTCGCCCGCGCTGATCCCGGTGCCTCATCGGCGTCCGGTAGTCACGCTCGCGGCGTCGCCCTGAGTCGCCTCTCGCACGCCGTTCGCACCGCAGCGATGGTGGCCTACAACGTTCCCGTCGTGACCTTGCCCATCGCGCGGCCGGACACGATCATCGACCTCGTGCAGCGTCCACTGGCCTGACCACGCCCGCTCGCTTGACCGCGCCGACCCGATACCGTGAGCGCGCAATGACTCACTCGACCGACGGCGGCGCGCGCACCTTGCTGGTGACGTTGACGGGACGCGATCGGCCCGGCGTGACGTCGCGGTTGTTCACCGAGCTGGCGCGATTGCCGCTGGTAGTACTCGATACCGAACAGATCGTGCTGCGCGAACGTTTGATTCTTGGCGTGCTCGTCGACCTCGGCGCAGCCAGCGCCAGTGATGAGCTGACCCTTCGCGACGGCCTGGCGAATGCCGCCCGCGATCTCGGCCTGGAGATCGAACTGGTACTCGGACCCGAGGCACCGGGCACCACCGTGCCCGGGCCGCTGCATGTGACCGTGCTCGGCCACCCACTCGACGCAGCCGCGATGGCGGCAGTTGCGGGGTGCATCGCCGAATGCGGCGCGAACATCGATCGCATCGAGCGATTGGCCAGCAATCCGGTCACCTGCATCGAGCTCGACGTGTCGGGTGCCGACCCCGACCATCTGCGTTCTGAACTCAACGCGAGAGCGGCGCTGCTGCACGTCGATGTAGCGGTGCAGCGAGGTGGCCTCTATCGGCGGGCGAAGCGCCTCGTCGTGATGGACGTCGACTCGACCCTCGTGCGCGGCGAGGTCATCGAGATGCTGGCCGAGCGCGCCGGCTGCGCAGAGCGCGTGGCCGCAATCACGCAAGCGGCGATGCGTGGCGAGGTCGATTTCGAACAGGCCTTGCGCGAGCGGGTGGCGCTGCTCGCCGGTCTGTCCGCGACCGCACTCGACGACGTCCGCACGTCATTGGTATTGACGCCGGGGGCGCGCACGTTGGTGCGCACATTGAAGCGTCTTGGTTACCTCGTCGCGATCGTCAGCGGCGGGTTCACACAGATCACCGACGGGTTGGTCGAGGAGCTCGGGCTCGATTTTGCGGCCGCCAACACCCTCGAGGTCGTCGACGGCGTACTGACCGGCAAACTCACCGGTCCGATCGTCGACCGGCCGGGAAAGGCTGCTGCGCTTGAACAATTTGCGATTGCGGCGGGTGTTCCGCTCACGCAGACGATTGCGATTGGCGATGGCGCGAATGATCTCGACATGCTGGTGCGGGCTGGCCTTGGCGTCGCGTTCAACGCGAAGCCGCTGGTGCGAGAGGCCGCCGATACGGCTCTGAACGTGCCCTACCTCGACGCGATTTTGTATCTGCTCGGCATCACGCGCGATGAGATCGACGCAGCCGACGCAGACGATCTGGCATCGGCTACGTAGGCGGTCGGCACGGCCAGCTCGACCTCAGTGCGCGAGTGCCGACCACACCTGCGGGCCAACGACGCCCGGCGACTCGACCGCCAACGCGTGCGTCTTTTCGAAGGCGGTCGTGGCGGTGGCCGACTGCGGTCCGTAGCGTCCGTCGATCGCGATCGCATAGCCGGCCGCGACCATGAGCTGCTGCCAGTCCTTCACGTCGGCGCGTACCTGTGCGGCGTCGCGGGTGGTGAGGTAGTGACCGTCCCATGCGCCCACAGCGACCGGCGCGGGTGCAGGAGGTGCAACTGGCGCTGGCGGCGAAACCGGGGCGGCCGGTGCGGGCGCCGGGGCTGGCGTTCCGGCATCGACCGGCGCAACAACGGCAGGTGGCGCGGGCGTCACGGG
>Ga0066789_10000311_pt1 | contig 18500 bp, 13 predicted proteins | sample OrgsoiDNA2013049_FD_70960 | JGI IMG/M metagenome (GOLD analysis project Ga0066789, IMG submission 70960) | Permafrost soil microbial communities from the Arctic, to analyse light accelerated degradation of dissolved organic matter (DOM) -... | ecosystem: Environmental > Terrestrial > Soil >...
TCCATCGCCATCCTCAAGGAGGCTGGTCTCCCCAAGGAGGAGTTCCAGACCATGGGGCAAATCTTCAAGAAGGATGGTCTCGTCTCCTCGCCCTTGCAGGAGCGCGCGCAGATGATTTTCGCGCTGAGCCAGGAGCTTTCGCGTACGGTTTCGGAAATTGACGGCGTCCTGTCCGCCCGGGTTCACCTCGTGTTGCCGGAAAACGACCCGCTGCGCCAGCAACTCGTACCTTCGTCGGCGTCGGTCTTCATCCGGCATCGCAGCAACACGCCGGTAGGCAACTTGGTGCCCCAGGTGAAGATGCTGGTGGCTAACGGCGTCGCTGGTCTGTCCTACGACAAGGTATCGGTTGTCCTCGTTCCGGTCGACTTGCAGAAGGCAAATCAAGGCTCGGATCTTGAAATGGTCTCGTTTTTCGGTCTGTGGATGCAGCGCGACAACCTGGCGCAGGCGATGTGGATGTTCTTCGGCCTCGTCGCGCTCGTCGTCCTGCTCGCAGGTGGGCTCGGCATCGTCCTCTTTCGCCAGCGCGGACGCGTTTATGCATTGGGTTCGCCGCGCGCGGTTCCGTCGAGCGTAGTGAACGCGGGTTCGTCGAGCGTGGTGAAGGTGAAGGCGTCGTGAGCACTGCGAGCGAAAGCACCGGAGCAGATGCAGGCTGGGATGCGTTCGTGACGCAGCCGGCCCTCTACATTGAGCCGTCGCGGCTCGCCGTGTGCTTCGACGGAATGGTGGGTCCCGAATTGTGCGCGCGGCTTAAGGCCTCACTCCGCCTTGAGGAGCGGCTGTCGGGTCTCGTCCATTCGCGCTACGGGCTGGCGCGCACAATTGCGGCCGAGGACGTGAGCGACACCGACCGTTCGATCGCGCTTGGCTCGTCCGAACAGCTGGCGGAGCTTGTGCGCCGCGCCGGAGCGATCTATTGGGCGAACAGCATCGCCAATACCATTCGGGCCGCGGATGCGGCCGCGTTCGATGCCGCGCTGGGTGAGACGCTGTGCGTCGTCGCGCTCGCCAATCGCGATCTTTCCGGCCCGATGCAGCCGCTCGCACCCCACGATCAGCTCGGTCGGCGTGTGATGGAAGATGGCTTCCGCTGCCTTGGCGCATGGTGCAAGGCGCAGCGCCCCGGTGTCGGCCTGCGTGTCAGCCTCAAGCTTGCGCCCAATCCTGCTCTCGACGATGCAGTGAATCACCCCTTCGATGAGCTTGGCCCGGCGATCATGCGCCGAACGGTCGGCTGAGGTTGAACACAATGGTAGACAGAGTTGACCCGGTATCCTTGAATCGACAGCCGTCGGCGGGTGGTGCGACGACGGGCTCGGTTCTCAATGCCAGGGATGTGAAAGCCTGGCAGGACGCCTTTGAGTTTCTGAACCAGGCCGAGAAGCAGATCGCCGAACAAAAAACGGAAGCGGAGGAAGCCGCCTCCGGCCTCTATGAGTCCGAGCGTGCCAGGGGCTACGAGGACGGCAAGGCGGAGGCAACCAAGCTTATTACCGAGACGACCCTGAAAGTGGACCGCTTTCTTCAGTCAATCGAGCCGCAAGTTGCTCAGCTTGCCATGAGCGTCGTTCAACGTGTCCTCGGCAATTTTGACACGCGCGACCTTGTCGCCGCCGCTGCCGCACACGCCATCACTGATTTGCGTCGCGAGAAGGGTCTGACGGTCACGGTTCACCCTGACGTCGTCGATAGCGTCTCCAAGGAATTCGCCCGCCTCGGCCTCAGCGGGCGCATCGAAGTGACGATCGAGGGCAACCCGTCCCTCGACCGGACCGCATGTATCATCGCCAGTGATCTTGCCGTCGTCGACGCCAGTATTAAAACGCAACTGGCCGCGATCGCCACCGCGATCGGCGCCGTTTGACGAGGCGGGACGCGATGACCGCCGAGCGCTTCAGTATCGACGACCGTCTCACCTCCGTCCTGCCTAGCCTGTATGAGAAGGTGCGCGACAGCGCGCCACGGTCACGCAAAGGGCGTGTCCGCCGCCTCCTGGGCGTCATCATCCATGCCACCGCGAGCGGGGCGCGCATCGGCGAACTGTGCCATTTGGTCGACCCGGAAACCGGCCGACGCGTCATGGCCGAGGTGATCGGAATCCTTGACGACGTCGCAGTGCTGACCCCGATCGGCGACCTGTTCGGGCTTTCCAGCATGACCGAGGTGATTCCCACCGGCACCGAGTTGTTGGCCCCGGTGGGAGACGGCTTGCTTGGCCGCGTTATCAATGCATTAGGGGATCCGATCGACGGCGAGCCTCTTCCGAACGGCATTGCAACCCGTCCGGTTACCGGAGCACCACCGGCGCCGCTCAGTCGGGGCATCATCCGCGATCCAATTCAGCTCGGTATCCGTGCCATCGATGGGCTTATCACCTGTGCACGCGGACAACGCGTCGGGATTTTCGGTGAAGCCGGCGGCGGCAAGTCCACCCTGCTGGCCGATATCGTTCGCGGCACCGACGCGGATGTGGTCGTCGTCGCGCTTATTGGCGAGCGCGGACGTGAGGTACGGGAGTTCCTCGAACATCAGCTTGGACCGGAGGGTCGCAAACGCGCGGTCGTCGTGGTCGCGACGTCCGACAGCCCGGCAATGGAGCGCGTCAAGGCTGCCTATGCGGCGACGGCGATCGCCGAATCGTTCCGTGATGAAGGCAAGCAGGTGTTGCTGCTCATGGACAGCCTCACCCGCTTTGCGCGCGCCCAGCGAGAGATCGGGTTAGCGGCAGGCGAACCGCCGACGCGGCGCGGCTTCCCCCCGTCCCTGTTCGCCGCACTCCCGCGTCTCGTCGAGCGCGCCGGCCTGGACGGAGGCGGTGGATCGATCACCGGCATTTACACGGTGCTGGTCGAAGGCGAGATCGCTCTTGATCCCGTCGCCGAGGAAGTGGTTTCCTTGCTTGACGGTCACATGGTCCTCTCGGCCGACCTCGCCCGCCGCAACCATTTTCCCGCGATCGATGTCTTGCGCAGTCGCAGCCGACTGATGGACGCGACAGTGCCGCCGCAGCACCGCGCCGACGCTGCCCGCATGCGCCAGCTCATGGCAAGCTACGCCGACGTCGAACTCCTCCTGCGTGTCGGCGAGTACCAAAAGGGCAGCGACCCGTTGGCGGATGAGGCCATCGCCAAGATAGACGCAATCAATGGGTTTCTTCGCCAGACGGCGCACGAGCACGAGGCGATCGAAGAGACGCGACGGCGGATGCACGAGATTGTCGCCCAGGCTGGCAGCCGGCCCCAACCTCTATGACGCACGCAGCCGCAATCGCCCGCCTTCTTGACCTGCGACGCCTGCGGGAGCGGTCGGCGCTCAACGCGCTGACCCAGTGCGAGGGCGACTGCCGCCGTGCCGAACAGCAGCTGGAGGCGACACGAAGTGCAATCGCGCACCACTTGGAGCAGGCCCGCACGCACGAGCGCGACAAGCGCCGAGCGCTCGTCGGTCGAGCCGTCTCGGCGACGGAGATTGCCCGTCTACAGGCCGATCTCGACGCCATGGCGGCAGAGACCATGCGGTTGCGCCGAGTCGAGGAGGAAGCGCAAACGGCGTTGCACAATGCCGAGCTGGCGCGAGACGCCGCCCGCGAGCGCTACCGTCTTTGCCAGCGGGCGGTGACCAAGCTCGATGGCCTGGCCGAGCAGGAACGGCGTAAAGCGGAGCGACTCGAGACAGCCTATGCCGAGGCCGATCTCGAGGAGCGCGCCATCATGGCCGCCGCGTCGACAGCAGAACAAAGCTGGGCTTGAGGCATGGTGCTCGCTCAGCAGGCCATACCGGCGTCCAGGGATGCCCGCAATGCCCCGCCGATGGCCCCGGATGCAAGACATGCGGCTGGCGCTCGACGATGTCATGCTCGCCGATCTAGAATGTCAGCCGGACAATGCGGCGGTAGCCGTCATCGTCGAGTATCTTGTCATCCCTGTCGAGTTGAGCCCGGCAGGCATCGTGGTCACGGCGCGTCCTCTGCGCGGCCGTGGTTCTTCCTGGGAGTGGAGCATGGGCAATCCGACAGAGTTCTCCGGCCCGACCGGCCTGCACGATTCGGACTTGGACGACTTGCCGGTGCGGCTCGTCTTCGAACTCGGCCGCGTCGAGCTTTCGCTCGGTGAGCTCCAGCGCCTGGCGCCGGGCGCGCTGGTGCCGCTGGGTCGCCCGCCCGACGAGCCGCTCGACATCATGGCTAACGGCCGGCGGCTGGGTCGCGGCACGCTGGTGCAAATCGGGGAGAGTCTCGGTGTACGAATCGTGAGCATCGTCGGCAATGAATGACGCACCCAGCACTGTTGGCCTGATCATCTTCATGACGGCCCTCGGGCTGTTGCCGTTTATCATCGTGACGATGACGGCCTTCCTGAAGATCTCGGTGGTCATGTTCATCGTCCGCAACGCCCTCGGCCTTCAGCAGACACCGCCGACCCTGGTGCTGTATTCGATCGCCCTCATTCTCACCGTTTTCGTCAGCCTGCCGCTCATGGAAGACGTCTCCAATCGCCTCTCCGCGCAGCCGCTCGATGTCAGCTCGCTTGATAAGCTCCAGGCATCAGCCAATGTGGTGAAAGATCCGGTCAAAGCCCATCTCATGCGCTATGCGAAACCCGGCGAGCGCCAATTCTTCCTTTCGTCCACCGCCCGCATCTGGCCAGAATCAGTCCGCGCCAATGTCAAGGACGATGACTTCATCATTCTGCTGCCGGCTTTCGTCAGCTCGGAGCTCACTCGCGCGTTCGAGATCGGCTTCCTGCTCTTTCTGCCGTTCCTGATCATCGACATCATCGTCTCGAACATTCTCATGGCAATGGGGATGATGATGGTCTCCCCGACACTGATATCCTTGCCGCTCAAGCTGCTCCTGTTCGTCGCCGTGGACGGCTGGTCGCGCCTTATGCATGGTCTCATCCTGAGCTATGGGTGAGGTGCGACGCTACACAATGAGGACAGCCAATGTCTCACGATAGCATCCTCGGGAAGGTCAACGAGGCGCTCATGATCATCCTGATCGTGTCGTCTCCCGTGCTGATCGCGGCCGTCGCGGTCGGATTGCTGGTCGGGTTGCTCCAGGCGCTGACCCAAATCCAGGACCAGACCTTGCCGCAGGCCGTCAAGCTCGTCGTCGTGCTGGTCCTCATGATCCTGCTGGGCCCCGTGTTGTCGCAGCAGATTGCCAACCAAGCATCGGGCATCCTCGATGCTTTTCCCATCATGACGCGCTGAGCCGATGCAGGAATATCGGGATGGACTTCATTGGCGATCCGTTCAAGCCGTTGCAGCCCTATATTTTAGCGGCTGCCTTCGCGCTCGCCCGGATGCTCGCAATGATGACTGTCTTCCCGGTGTTCGACCGCCTCGGCGTAACCGGCTTCATACGCAACTCCATTGCCCTCGTGATCTCGATCCCCATCATCCCGATGATTGTCGCTCACCTCGGCAGCGAACAGCTCAGCCTCGGGCTGATCGCCGCTCTGCTACTGAAGGAGGTCATCGTCGGCCTCGTCGTGGGCGTCGTATTGGCCGTACCGCTGTATGCAGCGGAGGTGGCCGGCGACATACTCGACCTGCAACGCGGGTCCTCGTCGGCCAGCCTCAGCGACCCTCTCGGATCGACCCAAGCCAATATCACGGGCACACTGCTCGCGCTTATCGTCATCGCGCTCTATTTCGCTTCCGGCTGCTTTGACCTGACGTTGCGAGCCATCTACGACAGCTATGGCATCTGGCCGGTTCGCCGCTTCCTGCCCCTGCTCAGTCGCGAAGCAGGGGGGCTGCTTCTCAGTCTGCTCGACACCATTGTCTCGACCGGCGTGATGCTGGTAGGTCCGGTCGTGGTTTGCCTGCTGCTGGTCGACCTTCTATTCGCGCTCATCGCGCGTGCCGCACCGTCGCTGCAACCCTTCTACCTCTCAATGACCGTGAAGAACCTCGTGTTCTCGCTTGTGCTCGTGCTCTACGGTGCCTTCCTGGTCGGCTACATGAAAAACGGTCTCGTCGTCTTCCTCGACGCGAAGCCGCAACTCGAGGCCATCGCGCCGCGCTGATCGCGTTGCCGTCAAACAGCGCTCACTGACGCCGTCACGCGAAGCAAAGATGCCACCGTGCCGCGCCGCGTAGCGCCGCGCGTCGTCTCACCCGATCGTCACGGGTGCTTCGGCCCGCCGCTGCCACTGGCCGGCCCGGCCTGGCCCTGGGTGGGTTTGGGCGCCGGCGGCGGCACGATCAGCACTTCGGTCTGGCCCATCATGTTCAGCTCGGTCGAGTGGCGGATCGAGTCGACCGCCGGATCGCCCGTGGTCGGCAGGTTCGCCGTGGCGGCGGACGAGAACTTGAACCCGCTCAGATTCTGGGTGTGGTACAGCTCGCCGGTCATCTTCTGCAGCGTCGCGTCGAGGTCGGCCTGCGTCATGCCCACCTTGGCATTGCTCGGGCTCACCTGACGGAAGTCCTCGTTCGACGTGACCCAGGTCGTGCCGTCGGGCGCCTTGAACACGCCGAACATGTGGCCGGTGCTGCCCCCGTGCTGCACGTCGACGCTGCCGAGCGACTTGAAGCCGGCCGCGGTGAGCAGCCGCGTCTGCATGTACACCTTGCTTTCGCAGTCGCCGATGTAGCGGCCCGCGCGCGGCGCGCCTTGCGACGACACGTCGCTCCACTGGTCGGGCGAGCGCGCGATCATCTGATTGATGCGACCGGCGGGTGCGTCCGGCGATTTGTGGGCGCGCGCGGCTTTTGCGGCCTTCTGCGCGTCGGCCAGCGACGGGAACTCGTGGATCTTGCCCGCGCGGTCCCTGTAGAACGCGTGCGGGCTGGGGTTGGCGTTATAGACCGGATCCTGCCGACCGGCCGAGCTGTAGTGCATGATCGTGCCGCCGGTGATGTCGCTGGCGGCCTGCATCACCTGCTGCGAAGTCGGCTGCGGCTTGCCCTTCGGCGGGTTCGTGAGATCGCGCATGTACTGCGTCACCTGCGCCTCGGTCGGCGGGTTCGACACGCCGCCCGGCGCCGATGCGAGGCGATTGATCATCTTTGCGTTGGCGGCGAAGCCGTTCACGTCGTTCAGAGCCTGGTTGCCGCGCGCGCCCCAACTGACGGGGGCCATCTGCCAGCCGCCGCCTCGCTGGGCATGCACCGGCGTGCCGAGCAGGATCGCGCTCGTCGCGGTGGCTTTGCTGATTTGTCCGCCCGGCGCGCTCAACGGAAAGCCCAATGTGCGCAGTTCGGCCTCGGCCTTCTTGTAGTCGCCCGCCTTCAGCGCGTCAGTGGCGTCCTGGAAGTGCTGCTGCGCGTCCTGCAGTTGCTGGTGATCGACCGGGCTGCGCGCGACATTGAAGCTCTGCACGCGGCGGTTCAGCGCCTCCATCTGCGCCACATCGATCGGCTTTCCCGGCTTGGCCGGCGCCGCCGCCTGCTGGGCAGTGGTGCTGCCTGCACCCTGCGACTGGTACAGCGGCACGCCCTGCTTGCCCGTCGGGTGGGCGAGGTTGATCGGTGGCCGGCCCGCAAGGATGATGGGGTTCGAATTCGACGTACCCTGTGACTGTGACTGCTGTGAACTATTGCTTGAGGTGGTCGAACGGTCGACCGCCTCCTTGAATTCCTTCACCTGGTTGGAAGAAACCGTGCCCGTATTCGTGGGTGCAGGGTTTGCGTTCTTGACCGTATCGGCCGCGCCGGGGACGCTCATGTCATGCTGCCTTTCAGCGCTTCCTATTGTCCGAGCCTTGCCATAGCCGATTGCCGGGCGAAAGAATGTGACGCAAATCACGGGCGCCGCTCGGGGCGACGCGTATGGATGGTGTGGCCAAGTTGCGAGTCGCCGCGGGTTGGTCGCGCTTTTCGCCCCCGGCATATGCCGGGAGCGCCAGGGCAAATCGGGAGAGGGATATGGGAGTCGAAGAGACCGGTACGGTCGATGCGGCAAAACCTCTAGCTCACGCCAAGGACGCCGCTCCTGCGAGATTGGTGAAGCAGTTCAACGAGGCCGTCAACCAATCCGCCAAAGCTGGGCAGCGGACCAAGCAGGAGCCTTCAGGCTCGTCATCGTCATCTGGATGTTGTCGTGGCGGGTCCGCAGCGACCTGGTCGGCATCGCGTCTTCATCGCCTGTCCGCGGCAGCCTCCGGATGCTCGTTGAGCAAGCGCTCAAGTCGCAGTCGGTCGGGATCGTCGAGCAGCTCGTCGATCCGCCGCTTGACCGCCTTCCAGGCGTAATCGAACGTATATTCTTCCGACAGCTTGGCGTCGTTGAGCAGGAAATGATGCCACGCGGCCAGATCGAATCCAAAGTCGCGTCCGGTTTGTTGCGTCAGCGCCTGGCGTGCCTCCTTCATGACGCTGAGGCGCTCGTGGTCGCTCGCCGGCTCGGTTTCGCTTCCGCCCGATGACAGGATCTCGCCGCCAAGCCCGAGCATGTCCATTTGCAAGGGCGTTACCCTCCCGTAACCGCGTATCGTCATGACTTTGTCTCCACCAAACTTCGCTGCCCGAGATCGAGGCCGGTGCGCCGGGCGTATCACCCACCGGACGGCCTCACGGAACCCGGCCGCCGCCCAGAGCTATCACGCGTTTTTGCCAGAATTCAATATATCGTGTCGAGTGTCCAAATTGCTGCGGCGTGCTGCCGCCCAGTAAGCTGTCCACGGTTTGCAGTGCGCGGCGCTCGGTGACAACTTCGCGGATCGCATAGTCCAGGGGCGAGGTTCTGAACATCGCCGGGTGCGCTGCGGCGAGATTGCCGGCATTTGAACTCAACACCTGCTCCCACTGCTCGGCATGGACGAGCTCATGGGTTCCGGCGATCAATTGCCCTGCCTCCGTCTTGCCGAATGTGGCCGCGTCGAGTGTGATGGTGCGCAGGCCGGTCGCGCGATCGACCCAGAAATAGGGTGACGCTCCAGACGCATCATAGACCACATTGTCGACCAGGCTGGACGCAGTGCGACCGAGCGCCTGCGCCGACCGGTCAATAATTGCTGTTGCCCGGGCGCTGCGATCACCGATCCCGAACGCATGCGGCTCGCCGCGCGCGATGGTGCTTGCCGCAACATCCTCGCCACCGCGCGCGACGACGCGGCCGGCCGCTCCAGCATCCTCCGCCAATCCACCGAGCCGTCCGGCGGCGTTGGCGGCATCGGCGGTGTTGGCGACATCGGCGACATCGGCGAGTTTGGCGACTTCGGCGACCTTGTCGACGTCGTTCAACACTGTCACTGCCCGGCCGGCGTCCCCGGCCACGGCAGCGCCGTCCGCTCCCGGAATGAAGAACATGGCGACGGTCCCGGCGGCGTTGCCGATGAACTTGGCCGGGTCGTTGTTGAAGCTCGTGGCGGCACTATGCCACAGCGCGCCCGCCAGCTGCGCATTGCCTTTCGGATCGGCGATCCAGCTTGCAGGCTGGGCCAGATTCGCGATCTTGCCCAACGTCTCGACGGTCTGGACCCCGGATTTGAGGCGCGCGATGTTCGCGCCTGGATTGGCCACCCACTCAAGCAGATTGGTCAAGGACTGTACGCCGTCCGCGAGTTGCACAAGCCCCTTGCCGGCGCCGTAGAGGGATGTCCCGACCCCTTCCACAAGCCCGATCTGGTCGGAGGCAATCTGCCCTGCGACGCCGCCATTCTGACGCAACAAGGCGCGGCCTTCGTCGGCCTTGTGCTCGAGCTGTTGCTCTTTCGAATCGATCCACGAGCCGATCTGCTCTTTTTTTGCATCGGCGTCGCGGACGGCAGTTCCGACGACATTCGCACTCGCCTTGGCATCTTCGACCGCGGTATTCCAAGCATCGCCGGCAGCCTTATAGCCGTCCCCCGCGGCGTGCCCGGCGTCTTTGAAGAATCCGCCAACGTTGTCGAGAAATCCCACCGCGGTCTCTCCTTCATGCCGACGCTCGGGGTTTAGTCGCTTTCGTGACGAAAAGACGAAACCGGTTCAGTGATCTTTATCACATTCCGCTAGGGGCTGAGTGCGACGTGCAGTTGCTACCGCCAAGACGACCGACGACTACATCGACGCGGGCATGAGCACCGTCAGCGCAAGTCTGATGGCGGCCAGAGCCGGGATCCCGACGACCGCGGCGGCAGGTGCAGTCTGCTGCCTTTCTCCGCGCGAAGAGGAATGAGCACGTCTTCGTCGCACGTCATCCGCCATCGGTTCAAAAAAGTATCCAGCGCCCAGGCTGAAACGGTCGACGCTGCGTGATCTGCAGCACAAAATCCGTTTCGTTTCGTCGGCACAATGATCACAGCTAGGCCTCCAGCGTCGGCATGAAGCAGGCGCGGGAATTTCAAGTCGCCTTGTGCATCCTCGTGAACCCCAAGGCTTCGCCGATACGCTTGGGCGATATGGAAAGGTAGAGAAAAATGACAGTCGGGGCCGCTGGTACGTCCAATGACGCGAACGTTCGACCGCAAAACGACGGTGGCGTTTCGCCGAAGCAGGTCGAGGAATTCAAGGAGGCGGTCCGTTCGACCACCTCGAACGATGCATCAGGCACGCAGTCTGCAAAAGGCAGGCCTACTTCAGAGCATTCGCAGGATACGTCAAAGTCATTCGCCCTCATTCTTGCGACCCGGCCGCCGATCAACCTTGGCAACCCCACAGGCAAGCAGGGCGCTGCGCGGCCCCAGCCGCAAACGTCACGGAATACTTCGGCTGCGCAAACGCCTTCCGGCGGGACGCAAGGAGCCTCGTCGGGCAGGGAAGACGTGGCATCCAATTTCCAGGAAGTTGAGGACCTCGGCGCTCGCATCGCGAACAATGAAGGACCGGTAACGGATGCGGATCGCGCGGAATGGATGCAGGCCCAACAAGAGCTGCAGCAATCGGTCACGGACTATGCAGGGGAGATAAGCAAGCTGCCTCCGGATTCACCCGATCGCGCGGCAGCCGTAGCAGAAATGACGCGACTGAGCGACAAGCTTACGGCCCAGGAGCTGCCGGTGCTTGCACGTTTCGATAAAGGATTTGGTGAGAGCTGGAATCATTTTCACGATAAAAAACCGGGATCCGAAGGAGCAGTGCTTCAAACCCGGATGAAGATGTACGGAATTACTGATGAACAAATGCAACGCTACATCGCTACCGGTCAGGAGCCGGATGGACTGAAGAAAGCAGCCAACGAAGCGAGGCGCAGTGGTGATTGGCCGGCACTCGGTGTCGTTCGCGCGAGCTATCAGATGCGGGCGGACTATCTTCGCGCAACTACCGGTCCCGATGATGCGGCAAGCCGCAAACAAGCGGATCAACTGGATGCTGCATCTGCAAGTCTGACGAACAATCGCAACGCAATCCATATGAACTGGGGCTCGGAAAAATATTCGAAGCTAAGTCAGAAATATCCGGATGACACGACCCGTCTGCCAAACGTTCAAAAGCAAATGGATGAAGCCAAGCAAGCGATTGCTTCTGTGCGCGCCCGTGTCGTTGATCAGGTCACGGCTCATCCCGAACGCTACGGTAAAAACAGCCCGACGCGCCAGCTCGCCGGCGATGCGCTCACGACCGAAGCGCGGATCTCGGGATCCGAAGCAAAAGCAAAAATGGCGCGCGAGGCAAAGGCAAACATTGAGTCCACGGCACAGCTCAACAAGACATTAAAGCCGGACCAGCCGCAGGTCGTACCTGCTCCAGCGAAATTGCATCCCGACTTGGTAGAAGGGGGCGTGGTGGATCAGAAGCGCAGTGAAGCGGTCAAGATCGATCCGAGTCTTGGTGATGTCGTCCATGGCGGCGATCGTGCGCTGCAATTCCATCGCGAGGCCATGGACACAAAGAAGCTGCGACTGAACATCAATGAGCAGCAAATAGCGCATCTCGATTCGAAGGGCCAGCAGCCTCCGGCTGAACTTGTCGCAAAGGCGAACACGCAAGTCGAAGAGATTTTCAAGAACACGCTGGAAACCAACGATCGGCTGACACGCCAGAAGCCGGCCAGCCTGAGCGTGAATCAAACACAACTCCTTGCCGAACTTGACGGCGATGCAACCACTTACGCCGCGAAAATATCCAGCACTGCTCATCAGAAAAGCCAGATTGAAATGGATTCGCGGCTGAAGGATCGGAGCCAGCAATCGATTCAAGGTCAACTGGACGATCTGGATAAGGCGCACGGTGATTTCGACAAAGCCAAGCGCGATCGAATTGAAACGGACGTTCAAACGAAGCGGGCTTTTGGCAAAATTTCTATGGAGGAGTATATCGAATTCCAGAAAGATCCGGCCTCGTACGCAAAAAAGCAGCCGGATTCCGAAGGGGAAGCGAAAATCCGTTCCATGCTTGATACGGCAAAAGCAGAAGGAGGCAAGATTCTAGCGGATGCGGAGAAGGAGTCAACGAAAGCAGCGCAGCTGCTCGAATACAGCAAGAAAATCGATGGTCTGGATGGATTGAACACGTCCCCTGATATGGCGACCGGTCTTGCAAAAGACGCGCTGGCGCGCAGCGAAGCGCACATGAAAGCGATTCCTAAGAGTGGACCTGAGCGGCTTTCGCACCTGCAAGCAGCAGCAGATCATCAGTCTGCGGTGATCGGATTAAGCACTGTAATCCGTGACAATGCTGATGCACGAATCGCGAGTCACGCGCTGGGTCACCATGAAGTGGAAATTGCCTACGGAAATCAGCCGGCGCCAATGATCGATGATCCGGTCGGCAGAAGCGCAGAAAATCTTGCGAAGGTAACAGCGGAAGAGACCGAAACAAAACGAGGCGCGCTGAAAGATGCAAAGAATGCCGTTTCAGAAGCGGATCAAATTCGCAAGGATATCGGAACGGAACTCGATAAGGCACAGGCAACATTGCCGAAAGCGGTTCAGGAGCAAAGAGCGGCAGACGTTCAGGCTTACAAGGACACGCTGGCGCTGCAGGAGGTTCGATCGCACGGAGTTGTTGCTCAACTCGGTGCTGATATTGATCCAAAAGCAGCGCGTGAACAGCTGGAGCAAGGCAGTCGCATCATCAGCGATGAGATGCCATACACGCACGTTTCGCGGATCAACAAGCAGCAAGCGGCGATGGAGCATTCCCGCAACGAGATCCGCGCGCAGGCGCTCGCCGATCATGGTGATGCAAGTCTCGCAGTTTCGCAGCGTGCGCAGTTCACGGGCGGCACTGAATATGGAATGCTCGTGATGGATGCGCTCGGGACTGCTTACAAGAGTGCCGGCGCTTTGAAAGACACGCTGACGATCGACGGCGGAGGCGCCGCGGCGAATACTGCAAACAAGCAGCTTCATGAAGAGCTGACGAAACGAGCGGATGCAACGGTCAAGGACGCGCTGGAAATCGAGAAGAGTGTAGACAACCGGAAGCTCGCCGATTCCATTGACGACAAGCGTGCCAAGGATGTCGGTGAATTCAACAAGTTGCAGGGCGAACTGGGCAAAGCCGTGAAAGATCAGCGCGGCGATGCGTTCGGAATCTTTACCAATACCGTCGTACGAATCCGCGGAGCAATCGATGGAGAGGGCGGCGACCTGAACAAGATTGGTCTGGAAGTAGGAAATGAGTATCTGCAACTGGGATCCTCGAAAGGAGGAGCGCAGGCTGCGGGGTTGACCAGGACTGCCCAGGCGCTTCGCGACATGCACGCGGCCCGAATTCCGGATCATGTCATCATGGCAGCTCTGCGCGATCCGCGATTCGCGGAAATTAATCAGAAGTTTTCCAATCCGGATACACGCGAACAAGCCCAAGCAGAGAATAAGAAGGTGTTCGATGAGATTTCCGCACAGATCAAGGCTCGATATGGCGTAGATCTTGTTGGTGAAAAGTTCCTGGGGGCCGCACACGGCATTCGGAATACTCAACTGGGAAAAGTATTCGACAGTGCGCGTTCGAACCGGACCGACAACATTGTCGCTTATCTTGGCAACAAGAACACCGACCTGTTGAAGGAAGGAAAAGCGGAGCTCATGGAATATGCCGATAAGGCGAATCGTGACTGGCAGAAAGTCGCGCCATACGCGGCCGCAAGCCAGGTGGTGGATCAGGTTGTAATTACGATGGTTTCCGGCGCGGCGCTGGCTGGCGTTTTTGCGCGAGCCGCTTCGCTCACCCGGATTCCGCAAGCGTTTTCCGCGGCGCGGGGACTAGCGGCCGGGATGTCGGTTCCTGGGCGCCTCGCGGTGCTCGCGGGCGTGAATGCAGGCGAAGCAGGTCTCGGGATGTTGACCGGCGCGGCGATGGGCAAGGTCGGTGAAGGCATTTTCGGCGAGGGCACCACTGGCGCAAAGATGTTCGGTTACATCGGTGGGGGATTTCAGCTGAGCAATGCATCGACAGCAGCGATGCGTACCGGTCTGGGATTTCAGGCCGCCATGGGGTTGACCCTGGGAGGCGTTCCGATCGTCGCTCAACAACTCGGAGCGTCGCCAGAGCTTGCGGAAAAGATCGGAATGGCCAGTGGCATTTTCATGCCGACGGTTCTTGGCACGATGAAAAATCGCAACACGCTGGAACGCGCGGAGCACGTCATGGTGAACGAGCTTGGGCTCGATCCGAGGAAAGCGCGCGGTCTGGCGGGGGATCTGTTCCATGCGGAAAGCACTATGGATCCACGCTACGTGAAGGACGGCGCTTTCGATGTGGAAGGATTTACGCGTGAGCGCGGCGCAAAGCTTTTAGATCAGAAATTTCCGGGGTTGAACGAAAACGCCCGCACGCAGATTCTGGACAATGCGACTGTGGATGCCGCGCGGAGTCGGATCAGCATTGAGCCGCCGAAGAATGGAGGTGTTAGAGAGCAGGTTCAGTACATCGATGAATTTCACGGACGCCTGGAATCGGAGCTCGTGAAAATGGGGGTGAAATCGGACCGCGCACGTCAGTTGGCGCAGTCGGAAAAGACTGAGATGTACGATCAGGCGCTAGCTGCCACCAACGCGCGCGCGAAAGGAGAAGAAGGCCCACCTCATGGTGATGCCGATCCAAACAGTGCAACAGGAGCCGGCGCCGCGACGCGTCACAAGGTAGAAGAATTGATGCGCGGGACCAATCAGGATGTGCAGCTGTTGAATGGCAAGCCGTCGGACCTCCCATTAAAACTCGTCGCGATGGACAAGGCGAACGATAGAGCTTTGGTAAAATTTCCTGATGGATCGATGAGGCAAGTGAAAGCGAGTGAAGTCGTGTATGTGCATGACGGTCAAGCGCTGGGGAATTTGCCTCCTGCGGTTCAAAAGAATTTCGACAAGCGCTTCGGGGAATTAGGTGACGATCAGAAGCAGCAGTGGAACGGCATGGTGGAAGAAGCGCAGAAAAGAAGTCCGGAGCATGTTTCCGTATTGCGCAAGCTGCTGGCGGGTGGCGCAAGCATGGATGAAATTCGGGAAATACATCAACGCACGCTGAATTTGTCACATGAAGACATCGGTAGATATTTCTCACCCGGGAATTTGCCGCAACATTTGGAGAAGGCATGTGCCGCAGCTTGCATCCAGCAAGCGGGAGGAGTTTTCCATCCACAAAAAGGAGCCGAGCTTCGCGACCCGACAGTACAGAAGCAGGGACAGATCGATATCATGCAACGACAGGACAGGGGGTCGAAGCAGCGCACAGACGCAGCGTATCCGCTAGGGGCGCCACCTCTGCCCAACCAACCATGGGTGCCGGCACGCGAGAACCCGTATGGTGGTGGATATCCGAGGGAATTTGCAAATACCGTGAAGCAGCATCCGGATTATCAGAAGTTCGATGTACCGATGTCGTTGGATCGCAATTATTTGCCGCAGCACCTGGCAGAGATCGCTTCGAAAGGAACAGCATATGTGAATGGACAAGGGCCTAACGGTAAAAATGTTGTCTACGAACTCAACGGGACGCGCCCTGGTCCGAAGGGTGAGGGTGAGCAAGTTCTCGCTCGCTCGGCTGCTGATCCGAATGGAACGTGGTGGAACAAAAGCGATCTCGTCCCACACAAAGATGGAAACATTTATCTTCCCGATGGGACGATGTTGTCACATGTGGCGGTGCCAAAAAATCAGCAGTTGAAAGCTGCTGATGTTGGCGCTTCACTGGACTTGGATTCAAACATGCAGAATGAAATTCGCGCAGCAACCGGGAAAGGAATCCGTCGTCATAAAGTGCAGGATGGTGACGGAGCTCTGCGTGCCATCCACGATTCGGTCAAGGATATCGGAATTGCAGGTGCAGTCGTACAGTGGAAAAACGATACCGTGCAACATCAGCTCATTGTTAAAGGCGCACGCGATCTCGGCGGCGGCCAATACAGCTTTGATGTATTTGACCCCTGGACCGGCAGAACGCAAACCGTATCAGGTGAGCAATTGAAATCCCACTACACTACTGGTGTTGGAAAGAGCGAAGGAGAATTGAAGTACGTACAGCTGCCGGATGACATGACACTGGGAAAAACATCCCTCGTAGATAAAAGGGAAGCTCTGGCGCGCAACCAAATCGAAATACAAAAGTTACCGGAGCTCGCTACGATTGAAAAGGTAACGGATCCGGTGAGCCGAAGCGTTCAGACGCAAATGTTATTGCACAACGGGAGCGTGGATGAAATGAAATCCGTTCTTACCAGCAATTTTCCTGCGCTGCAAAATGCGGATGCACATGCGCTTCAGAGTCTGATCAATGTTTATCAGGCTAATCCTACGTTGGAAGCAAGAAGTGCGCTGATTGGGCTCATGCCTTTTCTGGGAAGATTGCCGGAAGGGGCGCGGAATCATGCCTTGGAACAGTTAAACAGTATGGTTCCTCAGGATCTGCAAAGGACAGCACGACGTCTGGCAGATTCACCAGCAGTATGGATGAACGCATACGATGATGCGGCGGGCATGCAATTCGCGCGGCAGATTTTCGGTGGCGACGTCCCAACAGGAAACAACCCGGGCAGTGGCGGCCCCACGCCTTCGAATACAATCGTAAAGTCGGCGCCTCCTGTCCAGAAGCAGTTGCCACCAGGCCCGACGCCGACGGGGACATCGCGAGACCTCTATGCCGAGGCAATGGAACGTCTCCCGGAAGCACAGAGACGTTTAGCCGCATCGAAGGCTCAGCGTGGAATCCCCGACCACATGTTGGGCATGGCCACTCCCGGTGGACCATCCTCGAGCACCCAACGACAAATGATTGATCTCTGGTTAGCCGAGGAAGAGCTCGGACTTGACGAAATGAAAATGCTGACGCGTATGCTAGTCGATGAACATCCGGTCCTGAACGATTTGATTGCAGCGCGGACCGCAGCTGTCGGCCCCGAGTTGCGCGCTCAACTGGACGGGATTATGCAGCGCTTCGCACAGGAAGCTGGCGTCTCGATCACGGTGGTCCCAGACGGCGCCGTGCAGGCCGTGCGCACGTCGGGCGATTTCGGCAGCATGCGTTCGAGGCCTGGCCATTATGAGATCGAGCAGTCAGTCTACAACGATGACGTCAGACTGCGAAAGGAACTCACACATCAGATAACCGCGTATTTTGGTTCTCGGATTTCGCCGCAAGATTGGCAAGATTGGCGGTCGCCAACCATGGCAAACCGAAACGCAGCGGGATGGCTTGAACATCTCGTAGATCCAGAAGATCCAGACGACTGGTGACGTCGGCTGAGCTGAATCAAAGGTATGGTGCCCCGTGTGCGAAATATCAGATGGCCAGGGTGATCGCAACGTGTCGAATGGAGTGTCGGTGCCGCTGGATCCGGATCGACCGCAGCGCGTGGACGGTCTGCGGCACCCGCTCGCACTCCACCGAGCTCACGACCGGAACCGCGTCGGACATCCAGGCCGCCGCCTGATCCTTGGTGATTTGCTTGGAGAAATCGAAGGCTATTTCGGCTTGGGGATTCGTGATGTCCTGTTTCGTCGTGAGTTTTGCGCTGATCGATTCGCCCGGTTTCAAGCCGGTTGCGTCCTGGCCGAGAATGGGGTCGCGAGCACGGGCGTCCGCTGTTTTTGCATCGGTTACTGACGGCGAAGATCCTTTGCCGGGCGCCGCGGATCTCGAATCCTGCGTCGGCGCTTGTGATTTGGATCCCGCGGGTTTCAGCGCATTGAGCACCTGGTCTGTTGTTGAAACACCGCCTGCCTTGTAGGGATGGTGAGAAAGCCGGTAATGAAATTGCTGCGCGAGAGGATCGTGACTTTTTCTATCCTTGAGCCGTTCGTGCAGATCCTTTTTTTCGGCGTCCGGCAAGTCCGCGATCGCCTTTCGCAGCTCCGCCACCTTCGCATTTTCGTTCAAGTGAGGATTGTTCAGAATACCCATCATTTGATTGTCCACGGTCGGCGTTTTTGCACTTGAGAACTGCCATTTTCCTGATTGAGAGCGTTGGCGAATTTCGCGTGAGCCGAGCTATCGGCAGACTTTGAACCTGCAGCCAGACAAGGCGGCGGCCCTTACCAATGTCCAGCACTCGATCGTGGGCGCGAGGATGGATTTGTGCCGCTGATTTGCCCGACGTGTCAAATATCTCGGCATCGCTCGAAGCATCCTTGCCGGCGACTGCCGTGCTACTTTGCATGGGGTTGTTCTTGATATTTTGGTTG
>Ga0066789_10000313_pt1 | contig 18461 bp, 16 predicted proteins | sample OrgsoiDNA2013049_FD_70960 | JGI IMG/M metagenome (GOLD analysis project Ga0066789, IMG submission 70960) | Permafrost soil microbial communities from the Arctic, to analyse light accelerated degradation of dissolved organic matter (DOM) -... | ecosystem: Environmental > Terrestrial > Soil >...
GTGAACCTGCTTGGTCCGCTGGCAAAAGGCCAGGCGATGACGTCAGAGGTGTTCGACGGAATCGTCGACTTGGTCAAGAAGCAGAAGGCGCGTGTGGCTCGGGACCGGCTCAAAGACCACGAAGCGCGGTGCCGAGAATCGATGGTCTACCCTCCCGTGCGGCAGCAGGCGGATTGAAAGGAAAGTGCAGCGGGGGAAAATCGGCGGCTACGGAAGCTCTCCCATTTCTTCTCTGGCAAGTGTACGGAGCGCGGGAGGCCAGTCAAGGCTCTGCGCTTCGCTCCGACCGCAACACAGCGCAAAGAACGCGGCCTTGACTAACCTCCCTCTCCGCTCCTTTGTTGCTTCCAGCTATCGAAAACATGTGAGAAATAAATGGGGGCCGATTTAGTGATCTGGGGGAAGACACCATCGAACCAAGCCCCCGGGATGGTGAGGGAATGTGTAAAGAGTGGGTGGCGAGCATCCCTCGTGGATGAAGGTGCAGTCTGACTCTCATCGAAAGGTGAGTCAGATCGCATAATCCAAAGGTGGGCGGTTCAAATCCGACCCCGCAGCCATGAACACCACTGCCGAAATGCAGTGGCGTTCACCTGTTTACAGAAGCTTCAATTCCCTGAAATCCGCGCTGAGACTTCCCCAAAAACCAGTTTGAGGATCTCGTAGATGGTCTGCTGCCCCATCGAGGTAGCGGCTCGATCGATTACTTCCTGTTTGCCGACCGTTCGTCCAGAATCGTCGTATCCCGCTGCCCACAGATGAACGGCGAAATCCGGTTTGCCACACGCACGAGGTTGCCTGTCAAAATTGCCAAGTAACGGAGTTCCACGCCCGCTTCTGAGGTCAAACCCACGGTAATCTCTGAAGGTCCAGAATGCTTTTTGCGCCGGCCGCCGACAGGGTCTTCCACTCATTTTCTGTCGCGAGCTCTCGCTGGCGGTAGTGATTGATGAGTTCGGCGACCGTCAGAGGTTTTGCCCTGAGTCGAACGTCGTTTCTGTTGATCTCTCTGCGCAGAGCCTCAGTAGCTTTCAGCGCTGCCGCTTTATCTCTGAGGGTGTCAAGCGATCCGATCACGATTCTGCGATGCTTTCTCTTATCGCCGGGGCAAGACTCTCTCCATCGATACTCCCAGACATCAGGTCCACGACGCCGCGAAGATTGAATGAGGCTTCCTTTTTGCATGGCTGCTCCTTGAGTCAGGCCAAAAGTGCTCCGCTACGGCCTGTTGTATAGGCACAATATAGGCACAAAACGGTGGGCCGTCGTGTGTTCCTCGTTGGTGACATCTGGCTGGGATCTCGATTTACGCCCGATGGAGTGGCTTGTTAAATGCGATATCGAGTCTGATATCGCTTTCCTGCGGCGATGTCCAGACGTGTGTGTGACGCCCGAACTCCAAGACAAGCGATGGCGCACACAGTCATCGCGAGGATGTACTCCTCAATCCTTTGCGCAACTCCTACGACAAGACCGTCAATATCGCGCCCTTGGGACGTATTTCAGTCTGTTTAGAACGCTGCCCTGTCACTCGCGTGAAGATCCGCATCTCGATCATGGCCATGCCATGACCAGCCACTCCAGCCAGGGACAGACCGCCGACCGTGTTCTGATTCACGTGGACACCGAATTGAGTGCTAAGTGTCCGCTCAACAGTCGCATGGCCTACGTTTCTGTGTCGCGTGCACGCCACGACGGGCAGCTCTTCACAAACGACCGCGAAACGCTCAACACAGCCCTCGGAAACGATGTTCCCACTAAGGTGCGCGTGGGCCGCAAGAGACGTACGACGCCAAGTAGGGCCACAGGTTTGCTGAGCAAGGGCCACGCCGGCTCGGGTCCCCATTGTGACGTCTGCTCGTCGTTCTTTCGAAGAACAAACTAATTTACAGAGATTTCTTTCGTGCTGCTGTTGCGGGCCGACAATGCTTTGCCAGCGATCAGGCCGAATCCCTTGCCGCGCGCAAGTTTCTCCAATGCGACGAGATCAGCTTGTGCCTCGACTCTCTGTCCTAGCTTCTTTTTCAGTTCCGCAAGGGCTAGCTGAGTTTCGAGCTCAATTCCCAGCAGATGGCCTGCGCGAGCGCTTCTCAGAGTGCGCTGCAGAAGCATACTTGCGGATGTGACATCGCCAGTAGCCAAATGAGCACGCGCCGAGACGAGGTCGAACTGCAGCCGCAATAGCTGGTTCACGCTCTTCGCGGCCAGAGCCTGATTGTCTTTTCTTTCTTTCTCGGCTGTCGCGGACTTGCTTTCCCGCAACAACGCTTCCATTAAGGCGATGCTACTATCGAGTTCGTCGTCGGATTGATTTTCGTGATGAAACTGCTCATTGCATTTTCGGATGACGGTTTCCGCGTCGGCGGCGTGTCCTTCTTCGATGGCCAGCCTCGAAAGCGACAGTTCGGTTTCAGCGGCTAATTGGAGTTCGCCCGTTTGTTTGCGTAGCGACAGAGCCTCTTCGTAGGATTTGCGCGCCGCGTCCAGATCGCCGCGATCGAGAAGCGCGTCTCCCACTCCTGTCAGGATGTATCCGATCGCGCTCTTGTCGGTGATCTCCTGGGCAGCGGTTTTGCCTTCTTCGTAGTCAGCGAACGCCTGTTTCAGGTCGCCTCGTCTTCGCGCCACTTCGCCAAGATTGTAGAGCGCGAGAGCGACTCCGTCTTTGTCGTCCTGTTCTCTGAAGCTCGTAACCGCGGCTGAAAGCGCCCGTGCAGCTTCGTCCAAATTCCCTCTCAACAACGCGACTCCGCCCAGATTGTTGGCCGTGGTTGCGATTCCATCGATGTCTCCCGTCTGCCTAAAAATGCCAAAGGCCTCCCGGTACATCGTCTCGGCTTGTTCCATGCGGCCTTGCAGAAAGTAAACGCCAGCCAAATCGTTGGAAGCGCGAGCGACCTCGTCGCGATTTCCCGCCGATCGAGCGTACTGGCGTGCTGCGTCGCAGTACTGAATCTTCTGGGTGTCAGAGATGGTGCCGCCCATCGTCTGGCACAATATCCCGTAGGAGCGCGCCACAAGAACCGATGACCCCTGCGCTTTGGCAACCTGCAACGCTCGGGCGGCGGCGGCTTGAGCTTTCGGCACGTCCTGCACGGTCCATGCTCGCGACTCCAGTAAATCGATTCTGGGGTCTTCACCATAAGGCGCGGGGAGCCGGTGCAGTGTAGCGAGAGTGCGCAGCGCATCCTGCGGATTCACCACGCGTTGCTCGTCGGCAAGGCGGAGTCCGTAATCCAGGTTGTCGGGAAACTGAGTGAAAAGGTTTTGGTAGGTTTCGATCGCTTTAGCGCGGTCGGGTAGCGTGACGTAATACTGACCCTCAATTAGCAACCGGTCTTCCAACCCCAAATGCTCCGAAAGAGAACGTGCTCGCTCAGCCTCGTTCCTCGCTTTCGACGTATAGCCCAGCCGATACCACGCTTCCGACAAAGCCGCATGCGCCAGCGGATAGGCGGGATCGATCGCGATCGCTTTTATGAACAGATCGCGCGCCAGGAGACTATCGAACGCCCACAACCGTCGCTTTCCCTCCACATAAAAACGAGTGGCTTCCTGATTGGAGGGAAGAGCCGCCCTTGCTTGTAGCGTCGCCTCGTTGGAAGCCGAACTGATTCCCATGCTCTGGCGAAGAGACTGTCCGGCCTCGACCGCCAGTTCAAACAGATTCGCCTCGCTGCCAGTGAACGATTTCTCCGTGAGGGTCTCGCCGCGGAGGGTTTCCTGCACGCGGACATCGAGTCGGATTCGTCGTTCACCATTGCCGGGAAGCGCGGTATACGAACCAAGAACCACGAGGTCGGCGCCGGGGCTGATTCTCAGACGGTCCAAGGTCGCTTTCGCGAGGCTATCCTCGTCGGCTAGCGGCAGGTCGCGCTTGACGCGGGCAACGTCTTCTCCCGGAAGCATTCGGAGCGCGCCATCGGAGGCCAGTTCGGTGTTGAGCATCTCGGAGAAGGCTGGCGACAACCAGTTGTCTTCCGGGTGGCCCGGCAGGTTGCGGAAGCCAAGGACAGCCACGGAGCGGCGAATTCGCGGCGGAGTTTCCGCACTGAGGGCTTCCGCTTTGCCGGCTAAGCGACCTGGTCGCGTCCGAAATCCGTAGATCGCGCCGCCCACGAGAAGCAGTACCAAGGCTGCCGTTAGCCAGTACTTTCTCCTCGGGTAGGGGTGTGCGGCTTCGGTCGCACCGTTTGGACTTGAGACCGAAGATTCTTTCGTTACCGAGGCAGTTGGCAGGGGTAAGTCTGGCGATCGGACCGGTTCCAAGACTGTGACCGGAGCAACGAACCGGTATCCGCGCCGCGGAACTGTTTCCACATAGCGCGGGGCCTCGGCGTCATCATTCAGCGAGTCTCTGACTTTTCGGATGGCTACGCCCAGGCTGTTATCGAACTCAACAAACGTATTTTCGGGCCACAGACGTTGCCGGACTTCTTCCCGAGTGACGATCTCTCCGGGTCGCTCTACGAGCATCACGAGCAGGCGATAGGGCAGGTCCTGGACTTTCACGCGGGTGCCATTCCGCGCAAGCGACTCCTCTCCGGTGTTCAGTTCGAACGGACCGAAGCGGTAACGCGGCCCGTTTGGAGTCACTCCTGGCATGCCCCTTCCCCCAAGTTGGAAGATGGTAGCACAGCCAGCGGCCCCGCATTCCAGTTAAGACCAGCCCGTAAGTTTATGTGGGGCAAACACTTTTCAGTTAAGGAAGACTTAAAACCCAGTTTCATTGACCAGACGGCCGATTTGCATCACATTCGCGTTCGCCGAGGGCCGGATGTCGCGTTCGAGAAATCACGTTCTCGGATCGGGGACGACGGGGTCGGCCCCTGGAGTTTTTTCGATACTCCGGACAAGGAGAACGCATGATTCGCAAAACCACCTGCAAAAGCGCCCTTAACCGCCTGCTTCATGCAGTCTGTGCACTCGGGTTTCTGCTTCCACTCGCCGCGTTGCCCACTTTCGGGCAGCACGTCCATCAACTTTCCTACAACGGCTCCACGTGGGTAGACCAGAGTCTTGGCGGAGCCCAAACGTACGTTTTCTCGCGAATTGCTTCAATTCTGACAACGCCCAACAATCAGGAGCATATCTACTACTTTGCGGGCAACCCCTACCATGTGCATCAACTTTTCTATAACGGCACAAACTGGGCTGATGAAGATCTGACGGCTGAAACGGGTGCGCCGGCGCCTAACGAGTACGCGGTTTCCGCCTTCTCGGTTGGAAACTACCAGTACGTTTACTACATCGACCTGAATTACGACCTTCATCAACTGCTATACAACAACAGCACTTGGGCCGATACCGACCTGACGAAAATAGTCGGAGGTCCACAAGCATTTGGGCAATTGGTTGCCTTCACTACGTCGCCCGCAATTCACGTCTTCTATGCAGACGTCAACTCCGGTCACATCCACCAGATCTTTAATACCAACGACACTAACTGGCAGGACCAGGATCTCACGGTGATGACGGGCGGCGCTTCGACAGACGGAAATCCAATGACCGGATTCAACATTGGCAACTATCAATACATTTATTTCCTTGATGGCTCCGGTCACGTTCACCAATATCTGTACAACAACTTGAACTGGTCCGACGAAGATCTGACGGTTCTAACCCAAAGTGTTCCCTCAATCTTGGGAAATAACCTCGATGCGTTTGTAGTACCTGGCACCAAGAAGTTGAGGGTCTATGTCCAAGATGAAAACAATCACATTCTGCAGCTGGCTTCCACTAACAACGTGAAGTGGAGCAGTTCCGATTTGACGAAGAAGACAAAAACTCCGCCAGCGTACCCTGGCACGTCCATAGCGGGCCTCAACACTGCAAACAATCAACTCCAGGTCTACTACATTTCGGGGCAAAGTCACGTCGATCAGTTTCTACTTCCCTCCCATTCAACAACCTGGCAAAACATCGACCTAACGGCCGAGAGCGGAGGCGCGGGCGTAACTCCGCAGGGCGGAATCGCCGTGCTTTCTCTGCAGAACTTGCCGAATGTGTTTTATCTGGGCGATTGAAGCCTAGCTTGCGCGCTGAGGAGTCGGCAGCTTCGCGCCGCGCGGTCTCCTCAGACGGCGGTAGAAGCACAAGCCGGTAGGACAGCCAGCCAAGGATCGTTGAGATTAGTTGAGTCAAATCAGATCAGCAGGAGAATGTCATGCACATCCAGAAGATTTCTTTTCTTCGCACCGTCATTTACGTAGCCCTCACATTAACTTACTCGTCGGCCCTGACAGCGCAATCCCTGAGCGTGGCTCCATCTGCGGAATCCTCGCCCAGTCGCTCGGTCAAGCAACGCCTCCAAATTCTGCAGCACGCCGGTGAGACAGTCCCAACGGAGGCACCAGCACCGCCCATGCACTTCGATCCTCGCTCGCGCGACGATGCTCCTCAAACATCTCCGCTGCAAGCAGTCCGCTTGCCGGACTCGCCGATCGCCGCCCAGAGATACGTCTTTGGCAGGATGGATCTCGCTACCGGCGACTATCCCAACGCCGTCGCCGTCGGCGCTTTCCAGACGGGAGGCCCGCAAAGCATCGCCGTGGCCAACTACAGTTATCCCGGCTCCGTCTCGATCTACCTGGCCAACTCCGATGGCACCTATCAGCCCCGCGTGGATTACACCACCGGCTTGTTGCCCGATGGTCTCTGCGTCGCGGACTTCAACGGCGACCACAATCTGGACTTGGCGGTTGCAAACTGGTCCAGCGGCACAGTGTCGGTCTTGTTGGGTAAGGGAGACGGCACGTTTCAAACACACGTCGATTATTACGTGGGCGGTTTTGTCTCTCAAGTAATCGTGGCGGACTTCAACCACGACGGCAAGATGGATCTCGCGGCGGTTGTGGGAGTCAATGAATCCATCGTCATTCTGTTGGGCAACGGCGATGGAACCCTTCAGCCCGCGGTCACTTATGCAGTCGGAAATAGTGCCGAAGCCATTGTCGCGGGCGACTTCAACGGCGATAACCGGATTGATCTGGCGGTCGCGGGAGCTTCCGACCAGGTGGCGATTTTGCTCGGCAATGGCGATGGGACGTTTCAGCCTCCAGTGCAATACGGGGTGGGGGCGATTCCCGTGGCCATCGTGGACGGCGACTTTAATGGCGACCACAAACTCGATCTAGCGACAACCAACGCTACCAGCAACACGGTTTCGATCCTGCTGGGCAAAGGCGATGGCACATTTCAAGCGCACGTCGATTACCCCGCCGGAAACAGTCCCTATGGTCTGGCGGTCGCCGACTTTAACGGCGATGGCAAGCAGGATCTGGCTTTTGCCTCATCGGGCGATAACACCGTGTCGGTTTTATTCGGCAACGGCAATGGAACTTTCCAGACGAGGAAAATTTATGGAGTCGGCCTGAGTCCGTGGGGGGTAATCGCCTCCGATCTGAACGGAGACGGAAAACTTGACTTGCTGGTAGCCAATTCCGGAGCTAATAGTGTGACCATTCTGGCCGGGGAAACGGGAGGTAAATTCCAGACCCATGCCGACATCAGCCTTGGGGCATCCACCGTGCCCTTCGGCCTGACCATTGCGGATTTCAATGGCGACCACATTCCCGATCTAGCGGTTGCCGATTTCGCAACGAACACGGCGTCGATTTTGCTCGGTAAAGGCCCCGGAACATTCAAGTCCCCGGTCGCCTATGCCACTGCGTTCGGTCCCGTCGGTTTAACCGTCGGCGATTTCAACGGAGACGGACTCCCAGACTTGGCGCTGGCCGATGCCGGGTCGGACCTCGTTTCCATTCTGGTGGACAAGAGCGACGGCACCTTCCAAGCCGGTTCTGGTGTGGCCGTGGGGTCCTATCCTCTGGGACTTGCAAGCGGCGACTTCAACGGTGATGGCAATCTGGACTTGGTGACCGCAAACGACAGCGCCTTCTCCCTTTCCGTTTCGTTGGGCGATGGAAGAGGCGGATTCTCCTCCCATGTGGACTATCTGGCAGGGTTGTTTCCGGATTCGGTTGTCGCCGTCGACCTCAACCTCGATGGCAAACTCGATCTGGTCAGCGCCAACACCGGTGCTGACACGATCTCCGTCTTGCTGGGCAACGGGGATGGGACTTTTCAGCCTGCGACTACCTATACACTGCCAGCAGCGGATGACCCGATTGTCGTTGTAGCCGGAGACTTCAATCATGACGGCAAACCCGATATCGCCGCCCTTAACACCTACTCAAACACGGTATCCATCCTGCTCGGGAATGGCGATGGCACTCTCCAGACCAATGTCGACTATCCGGCGGGCAACTATCCCTTCGGTCTGGTAGTGGACGACTTCAACGGCGACGGAGTTTTAGATCTGGCGGTTACGAACAGCGATTGCGGCGTTCCCGGATCGAATTGCCCCGGCACCGCGTCACTTCTTTTCGGGAACGGCGATGGCACTTTCCAAGCGCCCGTCAGTTATCCAGTGGGGCTGTTCCCATCGTTCCTTGCCGCAGCCGACCTGAATCGCGATGGTGGAGCCGATCTGGCGGTGCCCAACGCTTCCTCTGGGACGGTCTCCGTTCTGCTCAATCTTCCGGTCATCGGAATCTTTCCCAACGCGCTGAACTTTGGCACGGAGAAAGTTGGCGTCAAGAGCAATCCGCAGACGATCACCATCGGCAACCCAAGCGGCACGCCGATCACCATCAGCAAACCGAAGATCACTGGAGCAAACGCGGCCGACTTTGCCGAAACCACGACCTGCCCACTGGCCCCGTCTACGTTGGTCGCAGGTTCGAGTTGTTCGATTAGCGTGACCTTTACTCCGAAAGCAACTGGCATCCGAAACGCCACGCTGAGCGTTAAGGACACCGCGCCCGGAAGCCCGCAACTGATCCCGCTAGGGGGCACCGGCCAATAAAGCGGCCTGCGTTAGCCTGCCCGAGTTCCGCTTCGTCGGAAACGAGACAGGCCGCGAGGGAGGGGAACCGCGTCCTGGCGCGGTTCTCTTATCCGCAATCTGAGATCGTGCACGTACGCAAGCAAAGTCGAAGCCAAAGGAAAAGGAGAATTCCAACATGTTCAGATTCTTGGCCGCTGCGCTGATAGCTGTCGTTATGGCGTTTCCCGCTGAAGGTATTGCCCAGCCATCGCAAACGGGTTCGGAGTCAAAAGTTTGCACCTATTACGTTGCTGCCGACGAGGTCGAATGGGACTACGCCCCGAGCGGCATGGACAAGATGATGGGCATGAAGTTCGAAGGTTGGGGAGCAATGTTCACTAAGAGTGGCCCCCACACGATCGGCAGGATCTATCGAAAAGCTGTCTATCGCGAATACACTGATGCCAGTTTTTCCAAGCTCAAACCGCGTTCTCCCGAATGGGAGCACATGGGAATCCTCGGACCCGTGTTACGCGCCGAGGTTGGCGACACCATTCGCGTCATCTTCCGAAATAACGCCACTCGGCCCTACAGCATGCACCCGCATGGCGTCTTCTATACCAAAGAGTCCGAGGGGGCAGTCTACGATGATGGGGCAACGCCCGAGCAGAAAGCTAATTCTGTGGTTCCTCCTGGCGGTACGCACACCTATACCTGGGAGGTGCCGGAACGTGCGGGTCCTGGCCCGGCGGATGGCAGTTCGGTGGTCTGGCTCTACCATTCTCATGTCGATGAGCAGCGTGACATCAACAGCGGACTGATTGGCGCCACGATCATCACCGCGCGCGGAATGGGCGGGCCCGCCGGCCGTCCAAGAGATGTGGACCGCGAATTCATCAACCTGTTCCTTGTCTTCAACGAAAACCTCAGCTGGTATCTCGACCACAATATCCAGAGCTACACCTCCGATCCCAAGGGCGTCGACAAACTGGAAGGCAAACCTGCCGACTTCGACGGAGCGTTCTCATTCATCGGCACCGGATTCAGTAGTGCAAATCTGCGCGCCACGATCAACGGATATTCGTACGCGAACGGCCCTCTGATGACGATGAAAAAAGGGGAGCGAGTGCGCTGGTATCTTGTCTCTCTAGGTGGAGCGGTGGATGGGCACACTCCGCATTGGCACGGAAATGTTGTGACGTATCGCGGACATCATACCGATGTTGTGCCGCTGGCGCAGGCGGAGATGGAAACAGCCGACATGGTCCCCGATAACGTAGGGACATGGATGTATCACTGCCACGTAGACGAACATATGGTGATGGGGATGATGGCCCTATATAAGGTCGAGCCATAGTTTGCCGTGCTGGTGCGGACGAGGTATCCAAGGGAGGTTAGCTTAGTTGTCCCGTGAAGAAGAGCCGCGATGCTTGTTGACGCGCGGCACGGGTGCGGTGAAAGCGCTGGTAAAGAAGGGCCGCGCGAGATCAAGACAAGGAGATCGTATGCGAACAAGCGTCCGAAAAAGACTTTGGGTTTTCCTGACCATAACGCTCACAACCACACTCTTCGTACCCGCGCTCCGGGCCCAACAACACCAGGCTCCTACAGCAGAGTCGGCAGCGGCAATGACGGGCGATTTTCTAGCGAAGAGCGTCACCACGTCGTTCGACCCGCTGCCCGCCGGCTGGATCGCGGACCAGCAGGTGATGGACCCCATTTGGGAACCGTTGGGGGTACGGGGAGTGAATCATTACGCCTACGGAAGGCCGACGTCACCCAATGAGTTTTCCTCACGTTCAGATCCAGATTCCCCTCTTTACCAGGCATGGTTTGGGGTCTATACGATTGCCGGCGGAAAGGACAAGTTCGAAACCGGGGATAAGCAGCGTGATTTTCAGGCAGGCGTAAAACTCGCCGAATACGATCAGCGTTCCTGGCTGGAAGCGATGGGAGATCCCAAGCCGGTTGCGACTTCGGATGCGAACCCCGTGATCACTATGCTCGTCATCGACGGGGCTCAACGCACGCTCTACACCGTCGATATGCAGAGCCACAGCGACCTCAGTTCTGTATCCACCCCGCTCGCGAAGGGAATCGGCATGCCGCCAATCACGAAATGGCAAAAGGAGCTATCTCCTTTTCATGAAATCACGCTGCACTGTGAGTTCGCCTTCTGGTACGACCCGCAACGTGGCATCACAGTCTTCGTTTACGCTGCGTCGTCCGCTTCCAAGTTGAAGTCCGAAGGCATTCGGGACAACGGGCCAGGGTTGCGAAAACAGCTTCACGAAATGATGCAACGAGTCAGAATAACGAGCAACCCGTAGCAAACAATGCCACGGTCTAATAAGAAGGATGACATTCACAATGACCAGGCTGTCTAACTACCGTGTACTCATTTCCGGTATCGTTTCGCCGCTGGCAGGCCTCTTCTTGTATGCGATCGTCTACGCGACCCTGACCCGGTTCAGCGCAGATCGTGAAAAAGATTGGCTCGTTCGTCTCTCCTTGTCTACTCTCGCGATGACCGTGCCGTTTTTCGTCACACTGGCTGTCGCCATAAAGGACCGTCGCCAGCACGCGCTTTCTTTATCTGCGAAAGCAGGTGTCGCCATCGCGATTCTCTCACTCGGTCTCGCTTGGAAACCTGTTAACGACGGTATCATCCGCTCGAAGCAGTCCCGAAACCAGGCATTGCGGAATGTCGCCGCGCCCGCCTTTGACACTCTGGACATTCTCGAGAAACGCCACCGACTGGAAGATCACAAGGGCGAGTTCGTACTGGTGAGTCTCTGGGCAACCTGGTGCGAGCCCTGTCGGGCGGAGATGCCACGCCTCGACCAACTGTAACGCGAGCGGAACAATCAGGGATTCGTTGTGTTCGGCCTGTCTGAAGAGGACGTCAATGTGCAACGGAAGTATCTGGAACAGGTGCCGGTGACTTACCCCCTCCTGACGGTCAGTTCGGGTGTTCCCAACTTGTATCGGGAAATCGTGCGTTATCCGGCGAGTTTTCTGATCGATCGCCAGGGACGACTGCAGCCGGCGCCGGGTCCGGACCAGCCTTTTGAGAAAATTGAGGCAGCTGTTGGTGTGCTGCTGAACAGCGGCGCCGATTAGTCGCCCTTCGATAGCGCTCGAAGAATGAGGTCGTTCTGTCCGCATATTGGTCGTTAACTTAGTAGGCTAATTGGTTAAAGGCACTGACACCAAGACAAGAACAAGAAGGGGAGACTTCATTATGGCTTCGTTGCAGATGCCCTGGTCAGAGAGTTGTTAGACGCCCGACATATCGCGGCGCTTGCAACTGAGAATCCGGACGGTTCCATCCACATGGTTGCGGTGTGGTATTGGTTCGACGGTACGCATGTATTTGTAGCCACGTCCTCGCGTAGCCGAAAGGCACGAAACCTGCACTCCAACCCAAAGGTCTCCTTAATGGTCGACGCTCGCGACCCTGCAGCATCCCGCGGTATCACGATAACGGGGACCGCGCAGATCGTGACCGCTGACTTATCGCAGAAAAGTAATGCGCAGATTCATCGCAAGTATCTAAGCGAAACCGCACTTGCGGACGCGAGTGTAGGTCCGGTGTTCGCCGCATGGGATGATGTCACAATTCAGATCACACCGGCCTCGGTTATCACTTGGGATATGCGCCAGGCGGATCGCCATTTTGTCGGAGGCGCTCTTGAGAGAAACCCCACATACCTGTTACCGCTGCAGCGCTGAAGGGTGCAAATAGTGACGGTAAATAGCCCGGATCAGCCTTTTCGGGAAAGTTGAAGCAGCTGTCGATGCGCCATTCAACAGCAGCTCTTCCACAAGAGGACGGGAGCGTTATCAGAATGAAAGATCCTAAAGGCTTGGTCTATACAAGAAGGCAAGCGCTATGCGCCGCATTCGTCGTAAGTTGCCTTGTTCTTTTTGCCTGGCACTATTACGTTTATGGACAGGATATATCGGACTTCCCCGACGGTTTCGACGCTGTCCAAGCTGCACCCAAAAGTCACAAGGTAATTGTTGAAAACGAGTTTGTACGCGTGCTCGAGATCACGGTCTCGCCCGGTACGACGGTGCCGATGCATCACCACCGTTGGCCGAGTCTCCTTCTTAGTTGGGACGCAGGCGGCAAGACACCACATGTTCGTTACCGTCGTCCGGACGGGAGTGTTCGGGACATTCCGAGCACGAACGAGGCAATTCATCCCGGCGTATGGAGTGTGGAGTGGATGAAGCCCGAACCCATGCATGCAGTTGAAATCTTGGAGGCACCGGATTCCAATGGGCCGCCCGACCTTCGCATCGAAATTAAATGTCGCCCCTAAGAACCGGTAATAAGAGAGGCACCGATGCAACGCATGGCAAGCGATCAAAGCTGGTTCACGTGGGGGATGGAGAGCAAAAACATGAAAACTTCGATGATTCTTGCAATCGTGCTGGCCTTCTGCTCCGCGTTGATCGCTGGCAGCAGCACGAAACTACTGACGGCAGACCCACTGACAGGTCTTCCTCTCTATCCGGCCACCGATTCTCGACTCCATCTGGGAAACGATCCCATCCGACTACCCGAGTCGAACGTCTGCCACAGCAAAATGCAAGCCGACTTCTATGCCATTTATGACTCCAAGGTGGACGCTGCCCTCGTGTGGTACGGCGTTCACCTTCCAGGCTTCAAGAAGACTCACGCTTACGCAGCCAACCGCTCGCAAGATACCTTCTATAACGCCGACGGGACCTTGGGTGTTTCTGTCACAGGAAGTTCGGGCAAAGCAGGCGAGAACACTGAGACTTATTCGGTGCTCTACTCTCGCTTTGAGCCCGCCCTTCCCGAGAAGGCGATCATCGGCCTTAATCAGCAAAAAGTGATCTGCCAGTGACCACCCGCGTTGAAGGACGTGGTTCCGGAGTGCCTGCCTGGCAAGCTATCGCCGGCAACAAGTAGAAGTGAATGTGACAAACACTAGCGAGGATTTCGTTGCGTCTTCGTTTGTCTCTTGTGGTCGCCGCAGGAGCCCCTCGCGATAAGAGGATCCGCGCACGCGCTTCACTGGAAGTACCCAAGGCCCCAACATCGAAAAGTAGGGCTAGCTTTCACGGCGGTAACACGGGTTCAAACACTAATCGAATCGGATTGTGCTTGCAGATTTCATGCCGAATTCCGTGGTTGAAAAGGACGCTCATGATATTTCTGATCTTCGCGCAGCTTGACTTCGCCAATGCCAGTGATCTCAGCCAAAGTTCAACTTCCCCGGCGCTGATGCGGTTGAGCGTGTAGCTCCCCCACCTCGGCAGAATCCATTTAGGTGGGTATCCGCTTGACCCACCAAGACCCCACAGATTGTGGTTTGGCTTTGGCCTTCGCTGAGGTCGGGTGAACTATCCGGTGACGGGTAACAGGATCGACAGCCACAGCTTGCTGCGCCAGACGAAAGAAGAGCTTGCCTCGACTCTTTGATCGGCGGCGATTGAACCGGAAAGTGAATTCATCCAGATAGTAGTCGAGGTGCTTATGACTGACCGCTCCCTGGTGGGTTCCCATCAGCCACCGTTTGAGCAAGGAGATCGCGAGGTGAACCCGTGGCATCAGTTCCGATGGAGTCTTCTCCTTTCCCTTTAGAAACGCGACCTCGTGCTGGTAGCCTTTGCTCTCCACGGGCAGATATCCCAGCCAGCCGTCGGTGTGAATGACGCTGCCCGGTTCTACCGAGTGCTGCACAAAGGGCATCAAGCTTGCTGCCGAAGCGTCTACAATCTGGCGCATCCGAATCCGACCGATCCCGGGTCCATCTTCTTGAGCGGCAACGACAATCAGTGCTTTATCCAAATTGAGCCGGCCGGGCAAGCCCTCCTCCAGACCGCCGACGTAGCATTCATCCACTTCCACTCTGCCCGTGAGCAAATCACGTCCCGGTCTTACCATGGGGCAGTGCCGGTTTCTGCACGAGTTGTAAGAGATGGCAGTATGTCCGCAGTCCGCGCACTGATCGCGATGTCCACCCAGCGCTGCGGTTCGGCAGCGTGTGATGGCCAGCAACACCTTTTCGTGTTGTCCGTTGATCCACTTGTGACTGCGCTCAACGAAGGACTGCCCGGCACAGCGAACGATGTCGGCCACCTCCAGAGGAGGCCGGTTCATGCGCTCTGTGTCGGCTCTCCTTCTCCTCGGATGGGGAGCGCATCCAGCGGACTGCCGGTGGCGCTGAGATGCCGCCGGGACAGATGCAGATAGATTGTCGTCTCTTCAAGGTCGCGATGTCCCAGCAGCATCTGAATGGTGCGCAAGTCGGCGCCGGCTTCGAGCAGGTGCGTAGCAAAGCAGTGGCGCAGAGTGTGGGGATGAATGTGCTTGTGTTCAAGGCCGGCGCGTTCGGCGGCCTGCTGGCAAGCGTGCCAGAGAACCTTGGTCGAGACCGGATGACTCGCTGTATGCCATCGATTGCCGGGGAACAGCCAGTCGGTGGGCTTGCACTTCAGCCCGCGCCAGTAGACGCGAAGGGCATCGAGCAGTTTGGGGCTGAGCATGACATCGCGGTCCTTGCGCCCCTTGCCTCCCCGGATATGAATGACCATCCGCTGGCTGTCGATATCGCTGATCTTCAGGTGCGCCACTTCAGCGCGACGTGCGCCCGTGGCATACAGCGTCATCAACAGGATGCGATGAAAGGGAAACTCGGCCGCGTCGATCAGGCGCGCTACTTCTTCCTGGCTCAGCACCTGCGGCAGGTGCAAAACCTTCTTCGGATACGGTGTCTCGGCAACGCTCCAGCCGCGCTTCAACACCTGTACATAGAAGAAGCGTAAAGCGGCCAAGCGCTGGATTACGGTGTTGGGGGACAGCTTCCAGCGCGTGAACAACGCGGCCTGATACTGGCGAATTTGCTCCGGGCCAAGCTGATCGGGCGAACGATGGAAGTGCCGACTGAAATGCTCAACCGTGGATGTAAATCTGGATGGTGGACTCGGCGTAGTTGCGGCGCCGTAGTTCTTCAAGCATGATCTGGCGTAGATGGGTCACAGAGAGTTCCTCCTCTGCGACACAAACTAGCTCAGATCACCTCGACCGTCGGCCCCGCAACACGCGAATGCGTCCGCCGCAAAGCGGCTTAGTTCAAGTCGGCTTCTGGGAAGTCGGCCACTCGGTCGCCAACGAGTAGCTCTCGGATCGCTGGAAATTGGAAGCTCTTCCGTTAGCATGTTATGCGTTTCCCCTTGATGCTGAACGAAGCAAAAGGTGGGGCAAGATGGCTGGCGCGGTGCCAATTTCTCAACCCACAACCCAACCCACAGAATGCGATGTCTTATACGACTTCCGCGAACTTTGGCAGTCCCCGCGGTCTGTTAAGTCGTTGTAAAACCTATCGGGGCTAGACTGTCACCGGGCCGTCCTGTCGTCACCGATCAACCGTCTCAATCCTTTGGGAGGTTTTCTCGGAATCGCGTTAGATGCAGTGTGCTCCCATTCGGAGTACGAGTGAACGATCTTTCCTCAACATCTACGCCACATCAGCTCCGGATGGTCAGAACGGGGCACGCTGCCTCAGTAATCACGCGATGTGCTAGCGCCCAGGGGATGTGGGTTGAAGCGCGAGTCAATTCGCCGCCGCTGCGAATTCCCATAACAATCGCGTCGGCTTTGAGGCGATTTGCGAAACCCACAATGGCCTTCAAAGGATGTGCGAACTCCACGTGTATCTTCCTAATACGCCTCCGAAGGGCGGAGTCGGCCGCTGCTTCAACCTTCTGTACTGTTTCTTTCCTGATTCTGTTTCGTTCTGTTCGGGATGTGATGTCCGGGTGAACGGCGCGAATGACTGAGAGTTCTGCGCCGAGCCTATCACCTATGTTGGAAAGCTGAGAGAGCGCCGCAAGAGAATGCGGCTCAAGATCGGTTGCAAACAGGAGCCGCCAGGGCTTTCGCTTCTTAGCTGTAGCGGCTTTCGTTCCAAGCACAAAGACTGGGCAATTGACCATTCGAAACACTTCTTCTGCTACGGAGCCGAGCAGGAGTCGCGCGGCGGGGCGGCGTGCTGAGGTTGCCAGTACAAGAAGATCAGCGCCTTTCGCTGCCGCGAATGCGGTAATTGCCGGGGCAGCTTCGCCTTCGACGACAATTGTGTCGCAGCCAAAAAGTTTGCTCTCTTGTAACCAACGAGACACGGATTCTTGCGCCAAGGCCCAGGCTTGCTGCTTCTGTACCTTGCTCGATTCTCGTGGTCCGAACTTGTATTGAAGCGAATCCATAGCATGAACAGCGGTGGCTCTGCTTCCACGGCCAACCAACGCAAGAGCAAACTCCAAAGCTCGCGCCGAGCTCGACGAACAATCTGTTGGAACCACAATCTCATGGAATGGGCTGCGAACTTGTTTTTGGACGACCATAAGATCCCTCCGGGGGTTCAGATTACATTGTTAATTGTTCGCGTACCTGAACGAATCGCTGATGTGACTTAATCACAAGACCTCCTAGCGAATACGGCCGATTCATTGAGTGAGCAGACGTGCCGGGCTGTATTCAGTGAATTGGCTCCTCACGGGCGCACCAGCTCCCCGCCCGCTTCTCTTCGCGGAGAAACTTTAAGAGTGCTAACGTGATCGCCAGGATCATCGGGCCAATAAACAGTCCAAGGCCACCGAACGCTTTCAATCCTCCGAGCAACGCAAAGAAGACAAATAAGGTAGAGAGCTTTGTGCGGCTGCCGATTAGATGGGGACGCAACAAATTGTCCACCGGGTGCACGATTGCCAGTCCCCACGTGACGAGAATGAGGCCTTTGATCCAATGACCGCTGAAAAAGAGCATTGAGATTGCTGGCAGAAGAACGATTCCTGTTCCAATAAACGGCAACAATGCACATAGAGCAGTAACAATCCCCCACAATCCTGCTGAGGAAACCCCCAAGATCCAGAAGGCAAGACCTGCCAGGGCACCCTGCAGCGCTGCAATAGCAAGGGTCCCGTACACAGTGGCATCCAGGGTGTCTTTCACCAACGCAAAAACTCTTCTGGTCTGATCTGTGCGCAGTGGGAGTAGAACGGCGGCGCGGCGCAACATCGCCTTGCCATCGCGAAGCAAGAAGAACAAAATAAAGAACGCGATCAACGCGTTGGCGAGAAGAGCCGTAAAGCTTCCAAGAGCGCCGGCCGTCAGACCAAGAAGTAGCGAGACTCCCTTCTCGGCCTGGTTTACTGTTGCTGACCGCAAATCGGTGGTCGAAACCGGCAGGTAGGTGCTCACCAGTTCAACCGCTCTCTCCAAAATGTGAATCAGGTACAGGCTCAGGCGTTCCCCTCCGTCGCCCGTGCTGCCAAGCGACTGGTAGATGTCGCGCAGGCCAGTTGCAAGTGCCCGACCAAGGAATGCCGCTGACAACACAATGAAAAGAACAACCAAGCATGTGGACAACAGTGCAGAAACATTGCGATTCCGAATTCGGCGGACAATACGCGAGTGCAGGGGGTAAAAGAGAATGGCTAAGACTGCCGACAATACGATTGACTTGAGGAAAGGGGCAATCAGCACATAGCAGAAACAGAGAGCTGCGACTGTCAAGCAAAGTAAGAACACAAGGCCCACTCGGTTCTTTGTTTTGTTGCTGGGCTCGGACACGCATTCCTCCTTACTTGC
>Ga0066789_10000315_pt1 | contig 18452 bp, 14 predicted proteins | sample OrgsoiDNA2013049_FD_70960 | JGI IMG/M metagenome (GOLD analysis project Ga0066789, IMG submission 70960) | Permafrost soil microbial communities from the Arctic, to analyse light accelerated degradation of dissolved organic matter (DOM) -... | ecosystem: Environmental > Terrestrial > Soil >...
TCCAGCACCAGGCGCCGGCAGTGCGCGCGCGACACGCATGGCATGATGCTCTTCGCCTTGGCCTTATCCGCATCCGACAGAAAATGATCGTTGTGCAGCAACTCCCCGTCCAGCTCCAATACGCGGGTATGGCAGAAGCCGCAGACGCCGCCGCGGCACAAATAGGGCACCTCGACGCCGGCGGCCTCGATGCTTTCGAGCAAGCTTCGGTCGGGCGGCACGTGCACGCTGATCTTTGAGCGGGCGAGAAACACCTCGAAGGCGTCGCCGACCGGCGGCGCGCTGAACTGCTCCCAGTGAATGTGGCTGTCGGGCCAACCGCAGGCATGTGCGGTATCGATGACGTGCTGGATCATGCCGGCCGGACCGCAGACGTACACGTGCGTGCCCAAGGGCTGATTCGCCAGCAGCGTTTGGAATGGGATGAACAGTCCTTCACTGTCGTAGTACATGTGAAGTCTTTCGCCCTCGCGGCGCCGCAACCGCTCCAAGAACGCGGCGTGTTCCGCCGAGCGCACCGAGTAATGCAGCTCGTAGGGTACCCCGCCGCCGTGCAAGTCCTCGAGTTGCCCGAGAAACGGGGTAATGCCGATACCGCCGGCGATCAGCAGGTGCTTGCGCGCGATCTTGTCGAGACCAAACAGGTTCACCGGGTGCGCAATTTCCAGGCGGCTGCCGACCTCGATCGTGTCGTGCATGAAATGCGAGCCGCCGCGGCTCTCTTCCATCCGCCGTACGCCGATTTCGTAGGTGTCGAGCTCTTTCGGTGAGCCGAGCAGTGAATAGGGATTGCGATGCACGCGTGCCGCGCCCTGCATCACGACGATGATGTGCGAGCCGCCGGAGAACACCGGCAGGGTCCCGCCGCCGATGGGCGCCAGCTTGAAATGCTTGATGAGCGGCGTCACCTGCTCGATGCCGATGACTTCGACGGCGATGGTCTGCGCGTCGTTCAAAGGAACACCTCTTTGAGCGGCGGCAACTCGCCGGGTGCTTCGGCGTCCGCCATGACGCCCATGTAGGCCGCCAGACGGCGCGAATAATGGTCGCGCACCAGCAGCCATCGCTCGCACCCCACGCAACGCACGATATTGGTCCGCACGGTTTCGGTCGTGTCCCGGCAGTGAATGCAGTACACCCGCCGGGCCAGCGTGCCGCACTCCTCGGCGCGAATCTCATCTTTGTTGAGATTGAATTCGAGCGCGATTTTCATGACGAGCCCGATGAAGCTCTCGGGTCCCGCGACATAGAGGCGGGTGCCCATCAAGGATTGCGCGAGAATGGCTCTGAATTGCTCGAGCAGCTTGGCTAAGCGCTGAAACGCCTGCACGTCGCCGACCGCCGCGGCCTGGAATTGTTCAACGCCGAGCGCCGCGCCGGCATGGCCCGCCCCGGCATCGGGCACGAACAGCACCCGCGTGTTCTTCAATGATTGAGCCGACGCCGATCGCATTTCATCGATCACTCGCAGCAGCGGGGCGGCGCCCACGCCCATCCCGAGCATCAAATGGAAGCGGCCGCGCGTGTCCGCCTGCAGCGGTGCGTAGACTGGCTTGCTCTTGATCCCGGTGACCAGCATTCAGTACACCGCGAGCCGATGCGTTACGGCAACCACGGCTACCCCTGCGGCCAGCACGACATACGGCCAGATGCCTGCCCGGTTGACGATTTTTTCGCCGTCCACCATTTCCAGGTCGTCCGCCATCTCGCGCGGGAACGAACCCTTATCTTGAATATAGTGGCGGTAGACGAACACCGGCACGATGAGTGCGGCGAAAATAAGGCCGGTCTTGAGGGTTCCGGCGCCGTAAACGTCCGCTCCGAATCCCATGAAGGCAAGATTCACGAAGCTTAAGCCGGCGCCGGCGGCGAGAATCCAGGTCGGCGCACGCCAAGGTCTCTCCTGCCGCGGGCGGTCCATGCGATGAATCCAACCGGCGTTCAAATTCAAGAAATTGAAGATCAGATACCCGATGTTGGCGGCGCCGATGACGAACACCGAATCGGACAACAGCAGCAGCACCAGGTTGAACCCCAAATTGGTGAGCATGGCGTTGGTCGGTGCGCCGTGCGAGTTCACCTTCGCGAGGTATTTCGGCAGCCAACCGTCGAGCGATGCCTGATAGAGCGTGCGTGAGGAGCCCGCCATGGACGTCATGAGCGACAGGACGAGTGCAAGAATCAACATAATCACCACGATCACGCCCACGAACTGACCGGCATGCACCATTCTCGACATGACGGCCGCGACGCCCATGCCGCTGTAGATGTCCGGCGCCAGCATGCCGCCGTACTCCGCCGCGGTGATCACATTGCCGGCGGCATCGAGCACCGCGGGATGCAGCAAAGTACCCAAACCAAGATAGCCTTGGAATGCAAACGGCACCAGGGTGTAGACGACCACGCACAGCAATCCGGAATAGAAAATCGCCTTGAAGGTGTCGGTCTTCGGATTCTTGAATTCACCGGTGTAGCACACTGCGGTCTCGAAGCCATAGGTGGACCAGGCGGCGAGGAACATGCCCGCAGCAAACACGGTGATGCCCGCCATATTCCATGTGCCGTCGTAGACGCGTCCCATGGCGTCATGCGCCAATGGCGCGAGCGGGAAGAAGTTGGCCTTGACGATGTCGCCCGTCAGTATCGGCACGATGCCGATCAGCAGCAGGGGAATCATCGCCGAAATCCCCAGGATCTTGGTGGTATTGGCCGAACGCAGAATGCCGCCATCCTGCACGAACTTCACCGCCAGCAGTATGACGGCGCCCAGCACGAAGATCGCGTTGATGCGCAAGCTCAAGCCCGTCTTGAGATACCCAAGATCCAGCAAGGTGAACTGCCAGGTATTGATCGCGGCATCCGGCGCGAACAAGCCGCTCAATATGTAGCCCGCTGCCAGCGCCGAACCGGTCGCCTGCACGGGCGACCAGGCAAACCAATTGCACCACACGGAAATGGGTGCGATGAGTTTGCCGTAGCGCACCCAGCCGATCGCGCCATAGATCGAGGTACCGCCCGCTTTGTTGGGAAACAACCCCGCGATTTCGGCGTACGTGAACGATTGTATGAAGCCCATCGCGATCGATGCCGTCCAGATGATCCAGGACAGTTTACCCACGGTCGCCGCTACGGCGCCGATGGAGAACAGCACCAAGGGCGGCACGCCGCTCGCTACCCAGAAGGCTCCGGTCCAATCGATGCCCCGCTCCAAGCCGGCGCTCTTCGCGCCGGTTTCGACCACAGCTACCTCGGCAATCGAACTCATGTGAATCCCTCTTGAATACTCTCGGACGGGGTCGCCGCGACCCCGTTTAATTCTGCGCGAAGCGCGTCAAAACAGACTGCGCAGCTCCTCGGCGATCTCAAAAATGTCTCCCACGATGCCATATTTCGCCACCCCAAAAATCGATGCTTCGGCGTCGCTGTTGACGGCAATGATGGTACTGACATGTTTCATGCCCGCGAGGTGTTGGATTGCGCCGGAAACACCCATGGCGATATAGAGCTTGCAGGCGCTTGCCGTCTTGCCGGACTGGCCGACCTGCCGGCTCTTGGGCAGCCAGCCCGCGTCCGCGATCGGACGCGAACAACCGAGCGTCGCACCAATGGCATCCGCCAACTCACGAAACTGCGCGACCTTGGCCTCTTCGCCGATGCCGCGACCGATGGTCAGAATAAACTCGGCGGCCGCCATGTCAACATCATCGCCGGCGCTCAATTCAATGAAGTCGCGGCCCGCGGCGCGGCTCGCTGCCTGCGGCGCGTCGAACGCCGTGACTCGCGGAGACGCGGCTTGTTCCGGGGCCTTGAATACATTGCCGCGAATCGCCAGCAGCACCGTGCTGCGGCCCGGGAAGTCCACTTCGATACTCACTTTCTGCCCATAGCCGCCGCGGGTCGCAACCAACTCGCCGTCGATGCGCTCGGCATTGAAGACATCCGTCGCGAATCCCAGCCCAAGGCGCGCCGCGAGCGCCGCCGCAAAACCGAACGAATCGACGCTGTGGGCCACCAGCACCACGTCGGGACTTCGCTTGGCGATCAATGCACCAACGGCAGACTCGAATGTGTCCGCGTCGAACTCGGGCGAAGCGACCTTGACGGTCAGGATCTCGTCGACTCCGGCGACGCTCAAGGCGCCGACGAAGCGGTCCGGAGCGCCGGCCAAGATGGCGACCGCTACCTCATCGCCCGTACGGCGCAGTCCCTCCGCCGCACCCAATAATTCCAGCGATACGGGCCGCAATTCGCCGCGCCGCTGTTCTGCGATGACGAGAATGCCGCTCATGGCGCGGCTCCCTTGAATTCGCGAATGATGTCAGCGAGGCGCGCCGCCTGCTGCGCGGCGTCGCCGTCGATGAGCTGCGCGCGGCCCTTATCCGGAACGTACATGCGGCGCACGCGCGACAAGGATCCCGCTTCGCCCACGTCGGCGGCGCGCAAAGCGACATCCGCCAAGGACAATACCTCGATCGGCTTTGCCGCGGCCTGTTTGATACTGCGCAAGCTTGCGTAGCGCGGTGTGTTGATGCCGAGCTGGATGGTCAACACCGCGGGGCATTGAATTTCGACTTCCTGCAGCAGACCGCCCTCCAACTCACGGCGGAAAACGGCCGATTTCGCGCCCGGCGAATAGGCCAGGCTGCTCACGACCGCTGCGTGCGGCCAGCCGAGAAAAGCCGCGGTCGCGATGCCGGTCGATGCAAATGAATGATCGGAGGATTGCACGCCGGCAAACAGCATATTCGGCGCCTCGCGCTTGGCCACAGCCGCCAGCACCCGCGCGATGGCGATGGAATCGGAGTCTTCGATGGCGGCATCCCACACCCGAATCGCGCGATCCGCGCCCTTCGCCAGGCACTTGCGCAGCGACTCATCGGCCTCGCCGGCGCCCACCGAGACCGCGACTACTTCCACCGGTTCTGCGGCGGCCTCTTTGATCTTGACGGCCTCCTCCAAGGAGAAGTCGTCCCATTCGTTCAGATCGCGGATGAAAAATTCCGGGTCGACGTCGCGCCCGTCGTCACGGATTTCGAAATCCTCGTCCAGCGCCGAGACCTGCTTGACTGCCACCAGAATCTTCATGCCGGCAGCGCTTCGGCGCGGCCCGCGGGCATGGCTTCGCGAATGAGTTCTATGAGTTCCTTGACCACGAATTTGCCCTCGTTGCCGGTGGTTTTGAGCGCGTCCTCGAACATGGTGAGATCCTTCGGGCAGCTGACCACGTAGACCTCGAGCCCCGGAATCGCCGCCGCTTCTTTCATCCGATTCTGCGCCGGTTTCTCGGAGCCCACCGGGTCCGGGATCCAGATCCTGCCGCCGCCGGCGCCGCAGCAAAACGAGTTCGCCTTGCAGCGCCCCATCTCGACGAGATCGCAGCCGAGCAGCGACAACAATTCTCGCGGCGCGTCGTAGCCCTTGTTGAACCGGCCCAAGTGACATGGGTCGTGAAAGGTCACGCGGTATTTCAACGGCCGGGTGACTTGCAGGCGTTTCTCCGCAAACAGTTGTTTTACCAGCGTGGTGTAGTGCTGGATCTCGTACTTGCCGCCGAAGTCGGGATATTCATTGCGAATGGTATTGAAGGAATGAGGGTCAGTGGTGACGACGCTCTTGAATGTTGCGCTCGACAGCGCATTCACGTTGGCGGTCGCCAGCACTTCATAGAGCCCTTCCTCACCCACCCGCCGGACATCGTTGCCGGCATTCGACTCGCCGTCGTAGAGAATCCCAAAATCGACGCGCGCCTCGTGCAGCAGCGAGGCGAAAATTTGCGACACCTTCTGATTGCGCGGATCGAAGGAGGCATAGTCGCCGACGAACCACAGCACGTCGACCGGCTCCTTGCGCGCATCTTTGACCGGGAATGGCAGAGACTTGCTCCAAGCGCCGCGCTTGCGCTTCGATTCGCCGAATGAATTACCGGTCTTGTGAATCGTCTGCAGCGTCTTGGTCAGCAACGGATCCATGGCGCCGTCTTCGACCAACTTGCGGCGCATCTGCACGATGATGGGCACGTGCTCCACGGCAACCGGACAAATCTCGACGCAGGCCATGCAGGTACGGCATGACCACAGGGTTTCCATGGCCACCTGCCCGGGCGCCTTGCCGTGCACGTCGAGCTCGGCGGCGTCGGGCACGACGCCCGACTCGAGCGTCGCGTGCGCAAACTCGCGCAAGCTCAATATCACGTCGCGCGGCGACAGCGGTGCGCCGACCGCGCGAGCGGGACAGGCTTCGTGGCAGCGGCCGCACTTGGTGCAGGCGTCGAGGTTCAGCAACTGCTTCCAATTGAAGTCGGTGATTTTCGCGGCACCCGCTTGTGCCAACGACTCGGGCACCCGCGGCAGCCTTTGCGAGGCCATGGGGTCGCGGACCATGAGCGAGGCCGCGGCCGTGAAGATGTGTTTGACCTTGGTGTAAGGAATCAAGGCGATGAGGAGCAGCGCGATCAGACCATGAAACCACCACAGACCGTGCCGGAGCAACCCGCCGCCATGTTCACCTAGCCCCAAGGCGCGCATGCCTTCGGCCAGCAGCGCGCCGACGGGAGACCACCAACGGGTGTCCCACACGTCCGCGCGGTCGTGCAACCAGACGAGCCTCGCCGCCTCCAGCACATAGCCCGTGCCGGCGATGATCAACAGAATCCAGAGAAACGCCCAATCCTCGCGGCGGTATTGCGGCCGGTTGAAGTCCGGATCGCCCGGCACCCGGTCCGGTCTTGCATAGTCGAGTTTCGGCAATCGCAGCCAGCCGCGCCGGTACATCATGTACCCGAGACCCGCGATCAACGCGACGCCGGCCACGTCGAGTACCAGGGAGAACACCAGGTAGAAATCGCCGTGCCAGAAACGTATTCCGAACAACGGCTCGAGAATGTCGTATTCCAGCGTGATCGTTGCGGTCCCGGCAAACAGCAGCATGAATCCGTAGAAAATCAGGCGATGCGCAGCTCCCGCAGCCGGATCGCGGCGGTCGACGGTGCGGCCCTTGAGAACCGACGCGAGCATGGCGCCGAACCTTTCCCACAGCCCCCCTTCAAGCTGCAGCGCCGCGCCGCGCCGGTACTTGCGGATCTGCACATAGACGCCGTAGCCGAATACCGTTATTGCGGCATAACCCAGCAGGTAGAAGAGCCGCACCTCGGCTGCTCCGAACGCCTCGAAAAGGATCCGAGTGACGGCGTCGGCGCGGCTCAGTTGAATACTCAGGCAGGTTCCTAGGTCTTGTATTCGAGCTCGAACTTTCCGCCGGGCATGTGCGCCACGCCCCAGACGGCGACTTCACGCCTGTAGGGTAGCGGCAGCTGCGCGCGAGTCTCTTCGATTTCGCGCGCAAGCCGGTGCCCGGAGAAAGTGGCGTCGGCCATCAGGCGCGGCGCCTCGGCATTTCCGATCAAGTACACGTCCTTGACGCCGTTCTTCTGCCATTCACCGTGGCGAGCTTTGAGTTCGGTATACAGGCTGTCGTTGGAATGGCGGCCGGTGACCAGCACCAACGAGTCGAATTCCACCCAGCGCTGGCTCTTGTTCGCGTCGCGCGGCGACTGACCGCGACCGCGATAGGTGCGCTTGGAGCCGTCGCCGAAAATGTCATAGACCTCTAGACGCCCCTTTTCGATGCGTGTACTGAAGGCGTTGTGAATTTCCTTGATGTGCAGCTCGTGCATGCGCCGCATCATGTTCGGATACTCAAGCGTGAAATGCATGTAGTTGGCCAGATGCACGCCGGTAACAATGGTGACCTCATGACCTGCCACGGCGAGTTTTTCAGCCAGGCTCGGCGCCATGTAATAAGTGTCCGCGTTCAGAATCACCACCCGCTTGCCGATGGATTTCTTGCCCCCGAGCACCTGTTCCGGCGTGAGCTGGTCGGCTTTGGAGGCGTCCGCCCCCGGAATCGGGTCGTGGCTCAGGCAATTGGTGCCATCGGTATTCCAAGAAGAACCCGTGGCGATGACGATTTTTTCTGCGCCGTAGGTGAGGGCCGTCTCGGCCGTCATCGGCTTTTGACCGAGCGCCACCTGGCTCTGTTTGTTCTTTTTCAGGAGCTTGTTGATCTGCAGCTCGCGATAGTCGCGGTGGTAACCCCATTCGCCCAGCCCCGGCAGCGTGGCGACGGCGTTTAGATTGCCGCCAATCTTTGCCGCGGTGTCGTACAAATGCACGGTATAGCCTCGCTCCATCAGCACACGGGCGCACTCGGAACCGGAAGGTCCGGCGCCGACTACCAATATGGAGTCGTCGGAGCCGCGCTTCGGAAATTTCTCCGGATGCCAGCCGCGCCGATATTCCTCGCCGGCGGTGGCGTTCTGGGTGCAGATCATGGGGGGGCCGCCGATTTCCCAGCGCGAAATGCATACATTGCAGCCGATGCAGACGCGAATGTCGTCGTAGCGACCCTCTTCGATCTTCTTCGGCAGCCAGGGATCGGAGATCGACGGCCGCGCAGCGCCGATGATATCGGCGATGCCCTTGGTCACAATCTCGGTCATCTTTTCCGGATCGGTGAAGCGGCCCACGCCGAGGACCGGCTTCTTGGCGACTTGCTTGACGAAGCGCGTCCACGGCACTTGGTGGCCCTGTTGATAGAACCTGGATGGACCCGCGTCCTCGCCCCACTCGGCGATGTCGCCGACATCCACGTCCCACAAATCGACCAGCGGGTCGGCCAGTGCGATGAATTTCATGCCGTCGTTTTCGACTTCGACGCCTGAATCACCGTACAAGGAATCGACGGCGAAGCGGGTTGCGATCGCGCAGTCGTGGCCCACCGCGCGCCGGACTTGTTCCAAAGTTTCGAGCCAGAAGCGCGCGCGATTTTCCAGCGAACCGCCGTATTTGTCCTTGCGCTTGTTGTAGTAGGGCGAGAGAAACTGCAGCGGCAGGTAGGAGTGCGCGCCGTACACGTAGACGATGTCGAAGCCGGCGTCGCGTGAGCGCAGCGCGGCGTCCACATAGTACTGCTGGACCATGGCGATGTCGTCCAAGTCCATTTCCTTGCAATACGTTAGCGTTTCGAATTCCGAGGCGTATTGACTCGGTCCGCGCGGCGTCGCGCGCGATTCCATGCAAGGCGCGTGAGATGCGCCGTACCAAAGCTCGACCCCCGCCAGAGAGCCGAAGTGATGGATGTGATCGGTCATGGCGCGCAGATTGCGCACGTCGCCCGCATCCCAGATGCGCGCCGACAGGCGATGCGTGTCGTCCGATTCGGGGTGGATCGAACAATATTCGGTATTGATTCCCGCCCAACCGCCTTCCGCCTTGAGTGAACGATGCGCTGCCTGGAAGCCCGGTTTGTCGGAACCGGCACCGATGCAATGCGGCACCTGATAGAAGCGGTTGCGCAGCGTCTTGGGGCCGATTTTGATCGGCTGAAACAAAATGTCGTGTTTTGGGTCGCGCGCCATACCTTTATCCTCTCGCTTCGTGGAGCGGTGTTTATTTGGGAAGGACTCGCCCCGCGGGGCGAGGAACTCGTATCATATTCTCGATCGAACGGCGCTGGCCAGGTGACCGCCGCGCTCAACAGGTGCGTGTGCGACGGTTGGGGAGTGCGCGGGCATCGGAAATAAATATCATGCTAGTTACTGTAGTGCAAATTTATTGCGTGCAGTGTAAATTGATCCGCACGCGCAGGGAAGCTGCAGCCCGTGCGTGACCATGGGAAATCTAAAGAGGCCTCGCTTGGCACGTTTATCCAAACATCCCAGAGTGGGAGCGGTATCCGCAGCCGACTCGCGCAACGTCGGCCGGCAATTGGGCGCGGTCGCCAGGCGCGTGCGCGAGAGCCAGGATTTGACGCTGACGGATGTCGCCACATCCGCCGGCATCAGCGCGGGGATGCTCAGCCGGTTGGAAACGGGTCATGTCACCCCTAGTCTCGAAACCCTGGTGGCGCTGGCGGGCGCGCTCGGGGTGCGGCCGGCGCTGCTGCTGCAGCAGTTGGGAGGGGACGACGAAGGGGCGCAGCGCGTGCCCGCGGGCCAAGGACTCGAGGTGGTTCGGCGCGGCACTCGCCGCGGTCACACCTACCATCTGTTGGCGGCCCAGCGCGGACCTCGAAAATCATTCGAGCCCTTTCTCGTGACGCTGACCGACAAGAGCGAAGTGTTTCCGGGCTTCCAACATCCCGGCACGGAGTTCATCTACCTCCTCGCCGGATCGCTGACCTATCGGCACGGCAGCCACAGCTATCCTCTGGGGGCGGGCGATTCGTTGAGTTTCCGCGGCGACGTGCCGCACGGCCCGGAGACGCTGGACAAGGTGCCGATTCGGATGCTGTCGATCATCATTTACGATGAGGAACATTGAAGCCTTGACGAGACGACCTCGACCGAAGGTTCAAGAAAAATGGCTTGAGAGGACGCCTCCCAAGCCAATAATTTTTCAGTTCCAACAATCCTGTCCAGCGCCGAGAAATCCTGAGATCCGAGTTAGTTGTGATGATGTGGTGGTGGCGGGGGCAGTACTATCACCACCGTATTCCCGAGCGGCATTGTAACGTCATTGGATTCCAACGTGACCGCGCCATGTTGAGCCAGCGCCCTGCCATCCAGCCTTGCGCCCGTCGCAAGCGAGATGGAAGTAAGTGCCAATATGGTTCCCTTGAAATTAGCCGTCGTTCCGAGCGTGGCCGAACTGCCTACCTGCCAAAAGACGTTGTCGGAAGTCGCGCCACCGCTCAGGACAACCGTGCCGCCAGTGCCTACCGTCAGTCCGGACGCAATTTGGATGATGTAGACGCCGCTGCCATGTAAAGTAACAGTCCCCGATAACGATAGAGAAGAGGTGGACTTATACAGTCCAGGGGCGAGGGTCAGCCCGCTGATGTCTCCTGCCAAAGGGTTTATGGCTACCGACGTCCGCGCAGCGGCGTCGTTATAGGCGATGTTCGAGGAGGCTTGAGCGTGCTGTGCAGCCACATCGCCTGCGTCTTCCGATCCGTTCACAACTCCCGGCCCAAACCCGGTAACCCCGGTTCCTGGCCAAACCCCAAGATTCCCATTGATAACGCTCGGACCGGTGTTGGTAACCGTGGTGCCGGCGAGAACTGAGTAGCTTCCGACCGATCCGAGGAATACGGCGATCTGTGGCTGGGCCTTGGCCATCGTGCCATGAGTCAATGCAGCAACAAGAAGAAATGAGCTAAGTATCTTCAGGGACGCAGTTTTTTTTGCACCGTTCCCGCTGACAACTGCCATCCGGTGGGTTGCCCTAGTCGGGATCATCCGGGCGATACCAGATTTCGCGCGGGTGGAAAATTCAAAGAGCTTGTTCATTGGCAATACCTCGTAATTTTTGTACGTGCTGAAGGCATAGGGGATTCCCTTAAAGCATTGCGTGCAATGCATCCGCCGTCTGTACGCTAGCGCTCGTAGGGAGTGATTGCGGGGTTCGAATTTTGCGTTGAGCGGAGGTTCCTATACAAAAGGACGCCGCTCCTTATTATGTCAAGTTTGATCTGCCGCTAAAAGATATCCCAGCCGATCCTCGCTTCAAGGCGTTCCTACGGAAGATGAATTTGCCGGAATAGTAAGGGCGCGAGTCGGCTATCTGTCGGAGCGCTTCCGCCAGAGGCGAATCGTGGCGATCGAGGCTTGCGGATTGCAGTTGATCCAGATCACGTCGCGACGATCAGGACACCGTTGTGCGTGTCCGTACAGAAATACGGTGGCGTGGTCTCGCCGCCATCGCCGTCAGCAACCGCCCAGGAAATCTATGTCGACGAAATCAACGGGTAATGGAGCCAAGGCTGGGTTCCCAGGCTAGCGCTGAGCCGCATGCATGGAGGCCAGCTTTTCCTCCATCGCTTTACCGAAATTGGCCTGCGGGTTTGACGGGGTGACGTGCTCGCGCCGCTCCCGCGCGGTTATGGCCGCCTTGGCCGCATCGAAGGCATCGCGCAGCGAGCGAGCGGCGGGCAATGCGTCGCGATAAAACGCCTCGCCAAAGTAGGTCAGGTCGCGATCATTCGAGCAGCCGAACGAACTGCGATCGGCCGCCGATGCCGCGATGACGATGGCTTGCGGGTCTTTCAACGATTCGATAAAGCCGCCCGCATAGCACGCCGATATGATGATCACGCGCCACTTGATTCCGGAAGCGCGCAAAGCGCGCGCAAGATCCCCGGGGGTCAGATCCTCGAGCGGCAGCTCTGAATTGGACACGGCAATCGCGGGGCCGTCGGTGCCATGCGAGGAGATCGACAGAAAAAGCACATCTCGTTCGGGATTCATGCGCGCGCCGAGCCCTCGCAAAGCGTATGTCAATCCGGATACGGTCGCGAGCGGAGTGCGCTCCAAGTCGCGCTGATCGTTGATCAGCAACACGCGTCTCGAGCCGGTGTCATATCGCTCGCCGAGCACCCTCGACGCCAGGGCGATTTCTTGCGCGAATACCGTCTCATCGCCGACGCCGGCGAAACCGAGAAAGAACGCCTGGCTGTTCGGCGCAGTGTCGCGGCCGAGCGCCGCGAGCGATTGATCGATGCGGGCCGCCTGTGAGAACAAAATGGCCTCGCCGCCGGCCAGCGGTTGGTCCGACTCCGCCGCTTGCGATTCGAGCGGGGTCCACACGTCGGGAATGACATCCAGCGTATCGCTGAGCCAGCAGAACCCCGCGATGAACAGGAGGCCGGCGCAGGCCGCAGCGCGCTGTGTTCTGCCGGTGATGGCGTGCAAGCCGCGCGCGAGGTACAGCAGGGTGTAGACAGCGACGAGGATGGTCGCCGCCAGGAGCCCGGTCGGATTGAGGTACGCAGTCGCCACACTGGCGAACAGCAGCGGTACCGGCACCGCTCCCATCGCCAGCGCGAGCACGGACGCGAACTCAAGGGTCGGGCGCGCTCGCCATCGCAGCAGAGCCGCCAACGTCAGGATCGCGAGCACGTACCAGGCAAACAGTGGAATGCCGTCAGGGAAGAACTGTGGCTCCGGCTGGGACTGCCAGCGGTCGATCGCAACCCAGGCCGCAAGCCACGCCGCACCCATGATCAGGGTCGCACGCAGCGGGTTGCCCGCGGGTGCCGGCGTCACCGGCCGCAATAGCCAAAGCCGCAGCATGGCTCTCCGCCAACCGTGCGGCGGAGGGTCGGTGTTCGTTGCGGTCTCCGTCATGGCGAGTCGATGATAACAGCAGGCTACTGGAGCGCGCCGTTGTGCGGTATGTTCGTTCGCAAGGAAGCGAAACGGAGATTCAAGATGGCCTTATATAAGTTGGGAGATGTCTCTCCGACCGTTGCGGCGAGCGCCTACATCGCGCCGAGCGCCGCGGTCATCGGCAATGCGGTCCTCGCCGACCGCAGCAGCGTGTGGTTCGGCGCGACCCTGCGAGGGGACAACGACATCATAAGCATCGGCGTCAACAGCAATGTACAGGATGGGGCTGTCTTGCACACGGATCCAGGTTTTCCGCTGATGGTGGGGGCCGACGTCTCCGTCGGGCATCAGGCCATGCTGCACGGTTGCACCGTGGGAGACGGTTCGCTGATCGGCATCCAGGCGGTTGTGTTGAACGCGGCGGTCATCGGCAAGGGCTGCCTTGTCGGCGCCGGCGCCGTCATTACCGAGCGCAAGGTATTTGCCGACGGCACCCTCATCCTCGGAGCGCCCGCCAAGGTGGTCCGCGAACTTACCGCCGAGGAGCGCGGCAATCTCATAAAAATTGCGGCAAACTATGCGGCGCGCGGTGCCCACTACCGCAATCATCTGCAACTAATAGCTGAAACCTAACAACGAGGAGAAGCGCATGCCGGGCGATCAGGATCGGGATCTGAGCAGGCGGGAATTTGTGCAGGGGACCGTGTCGGGGTTGGTGTTGGCGGCGGCTCCCGCAGAGGTGCTTGCAGCCGGTGGTGAAAGGGACGCGGAGAGGGCCGCGGTATTGGCTCAAGTGCCCAAGATGCATGCCGAGAATTTGAAGCGGCTCCAGGAGTGGATAGCGCTGCCGTCGATTGCGGCGGAGAATCGAAATTTTCCTCAAGGGCCGGACTACATGGCCAAGCTCGCGCAGGATGCGGGGTTTACCGGCGTGAAGCTCGTCCCGACGTCGGGCAAGCCGGGGGTGTTCGGCAAGATCGACGCCGGTGCGCGTACGACGATGGCCATCTATTTCATGTACGACGTGAAGCAGTTCGTGCCGGAGGAGTGGAGTTCGCCGCCGCTCGAGGGACGATTGGTGCAAAAGCCTGGTCTTGGCACGGTATGCATGGGCCGCGGCGCGGTGAATCAGAAGGGGCCCGAGAACTCCTTTCTGAGCGCGCTTATGGCGTTCAAGGCGGCGGGCAAGAAATTGCCGGTAAATCTCGTGCTGGTGTGCGAGGGCGAGGAAGAGATTGCCTCGCCGCATTTTCACGAGGTGATCGCGAATCCCGAGGTGTTGGCCGAGCTCAAGCGCTGCGTCGGCGTTTTCATGCCCGAAGCTGGCCAAGATCGCGATGGCGGGGTCCAGGTATCGCTCGGCGCGAAAGGTGTGGTGGAGCTCGAGTTGATCTCGAGCGGGGAGAAGTGGGGCCGCGGGCCGGCGCACGATGTGCACTCGAGCCTAGAGGCGCAAGTGGATTCGCCCATCTGGCACGTGGTACAGGCGCTGAACACCTTGGTCGAGCCGGATGGTCACACACCGGCGGTGGCGGGATTCTTCGATAAGGCGAAGCCGTTGACCGCGGCGCAAGAACAAATGATCCGGGAACACGCGGCGAAGACCGCGGAGGCCACCGTGAAGCAGGTGCTGGGCGTGCAGCACTGGGTTCACGACAAGAATTGGCTGGACTCGTTGATGCTGCTGGAGTCGCGGCCGACGATCAATATCGAAGGCCTGGTGGCGGGATACACCGGACCCGGCGGCAAGACCGTCCTGCCGCACAAAGCCGTGGCCAAGATCGATATGCGCTTGGTGCCGGACATGACTGCGGACGACACGCTTGCCAAGCTGCAGGCGCATCTGGCCAAGCACGGGTTCGCTGACGTCGAAGTCAATATGAGCGGCGGCTACAACCCCACTCAGACCGATCCGGCCAGCAAGCTGATACAGACTCAGCTCGCGACCTACCGCAAGCTCGGGCTGGATCCGCAGTTATGGCCGCGCTCGGCGGGCTCATGGCCGGGCTATGTGTTCACCGATGCGCCCTTGAAATTGCCGGCCGGGCATTTCGGATTGGGTCATGGAACGGGCGCGCACGCACCGGATGAGTACTATCTGATCGAGTCGACCAATCCCAAAGTGCAGGGGCTCGACGGGGCAGTCGCGTCTTTCGTTGAATATCTGTGCGCGCTGGCGTAGGAGCCAGACAGGCTCCCGGGCCGCGGCCGCTGCGGCCAAGGTTTACTGAACGGTTACTGCGGCGCTGGTGATTGCATCGACGCGCACCTTGACGACGTCGGTCGTGTTCTGGCCTTCGGCGGTGTCGAAGTACTGGCGGTCCACCGCAATGGTGCGCGGGGCGAGCGGTGATACGGTGTAGCTGACGTGTTTGGTCTCTGAGCGGGTCGTGCCATCCCGAGTCTTCCAGTCAACCCGGTAGCGGATCATCCCGCTACAGCCATTGGCGCCACATCGCTCGCCATTGATGCCGAAGGCGATGCGGAACTCGTCCTTGTTGATCCGCATGATGAGAGGGTCCTGGGTCAGCGAGACCGATCGCGCCGACGGAGGGGCGGCGCCGGCTGCGGCACTCAACGTCAGTGTCGCGAAGAGGGAAAGCGCGATCGTCTTCATTCGTAACTCCGGTTGCGGCCACATGCCAAATGCATGAGCGTCCATGTGCAACGGTAGTCCCGCGCCGGCGCGGCGACAAACGATGAAAAATTACCGAGCGCTAAAATTCTCTCATCTGTCGGACATCGGCTGGGCCTTTGAAAACCAGCACTTTAGGAGTGATAGGTGCGGCTTATCACGCAATTCCTTGGCGCGTCAGTCGAACACGTTGCCGTATTTTTTTCGGAGGAGCACTTTCTGCACTTTGCCGGTGCCTCCCAGTGGCAGCGAGTCCAGGAAAATAACCTCGTCCGGCACGCACAAGCGCGCAACTTGTCGCGAGAGGAATTCAAGGATTTCCTCGCGTTCGAGCGCTTGGCCATGCTTGCGCACCACGAACAGCAGTGGTCTTTCTTGCCATTTCGGGTGCTTCACGCCGATAACCGCGGCTGCGGCCACCGCGGGATGGCCGATGGCGGCATTTTCCAGATCGATCGAACTGATCCATTCGCCGCCCGTCTTGATCAGATCCTTGACGCGATCTCTGATCTGCATGACGCCGCGCGCATCGATGGTGGCAATGTCGCCGGTGGGGAACCAGCCGTCCACGAGCGCTGAGCTGCCGCTCTTGTAGTACTCGCTCACAATCCATTGCCCGCGCACCATCAACTCGCCTTGCGACGTGCCGTCGCGCGGCAAAGTGGTGCCGTATTCATCCACCACTTTGAGTTCTACGCCGAACACTGACTTTCCTTGCTTGGCGATGATGGAATGTTTGTCTGCCGGCGGCAGCTGCATCTGGTCGGAATCCAGGGTGCCTATAGTCGCCACCGCGACCGTCTCCGTCATGCCCCAGCCATGCCGCACGTCGATCCCGTACCGATCGCTCAAGATGGCGATCAACCGGGGCGGCATGGCGGACCCGCCTGAGACCAAGCGCCGCAGAGTCGAGAAACGCAAATCGTGCTGTTCGAGGTACTGCACCAGCGCCAGCCAGACCGTGGGCACGCCCGCACTGACGGTGACTCCTTCGGCTTCCATCATTTCGTGCAGAGCGGCACCGTCCAAGCGTGGACCCGGGAGCACCAACTTCGCTCCCCCGATCAATGCGGCATAAGGAATGCACCAGCCATTGATGTGGAACATGGGCACGATCGGCAGAATGGCTTCTGTTTGAGATATGCCCAATACCCCGGGCATACAGATCGTCATCGCATTGAGCACCATCGATCGATGTGAATACATCGCGCCCTTGGGGTTGCCGGTCGTGCCGGAGGTGTAGCAAAGCACGGCGGCGGCGTGTTCGTCGAATTCCGGCCACGCGAATTGCTCGCTTCGCCCGGCAATCAATTCCTCATAGCAACGAAAGTTCGATATCCCATCGACCGCGGGCATGTTGGCCGCGTCGCTCATGGCAACCCAGACCTCGACATTCGGGCAATAGGGAGCGATACGCTTGATCAAGGAAGCGAACGTCGAGTCAAACAGCAATACCCGATCTTCGGCGTGGTTGATGATGTATATCAGCTGTTCAGGATGCAGGCGTGGGTTGCAGGTGTGCATCACCATGCCGCTGCCGGAGACCGCGTAGTAGGCCTCCAAGTGGCGATGATTGTTCCAGCTGAGGGATCCGACCGCGCAGCCCGCATCTAATCCCGAGTGGCGCAAGGCGTTCGCCAGTCTTCGGACGCGAGCAGCGCATTCGGTAATGGTGTAGCGAAAGATCGGACCGTGCGTCTCGCGCGAGACGATCTGAGTATCTCCAAACTGCGCTGCCGCATGCTCGATGATGCCGGAAATCAGCAGCGGCCGGTCCATCATCAGTCCAGGTTGCAGCATTGCTTTTCCCCCCGTGCATCCAATGGCTTGTCGAGCAGCTCGTAACCCAGGCGCCGGTGAAAGCCGTGTCGCTCGTAGAAAATACGGGCGCGTTCATTCCCGACGCCAAGCTGTAATTGCAGCCGAACCAAGCCTCGCTGCGCCAGCTCGCGCTCGGCCCGTGCGACGAGCAGCGAGCCTAAACCCTGAGATCGCATCTCCCGGGATACGAACACTTCGTCGATCTCCGCCATCAAGCCGCCATGCTCGAGGCTGAACATGAAGACCGCCAGTAGATAACCGCACAACCGACCGTCCGACTCAGCCACCCAGCACGCGCCGCGTTGCGGCTCCGCGAGCAGCGCTCGCAGCAGGGTCTCGATGCGCCGGCGGTCGAATCCATCGATGGATTCGAATTCCCAGTAGCGCTCGACGAGCGGCGCGATGCCCGCAATGTCCTCGATCGTTGCCGGCCGGATAAACATTTTTTTGCGCCTCGTGAAACTTATGGGTGCGAGGCTGCGCCCTGTTGCTCTCGGTACGCAACCCAGCTTTGATTGATCAAGTACACATGGATGTTGTCGACGTCTCGCTCGCTCAGGATATCGTCGAATCGCTCCATCCCGGATGGCGCGAGCACCCCCTTGAGCACGATGTCCTTGAAGGCCGCGTGCAAGCCGTCGTTGAGCTTGCGAAGGTCAGGAGTGCTGCTCGGCCCCAACACGTGGCAGCGCGAACACTCTTCGACGAACTTGAGCTCGCCGGCATCGATCTGCGCCTGGGTGGCCGTCTCCATGGGCGGCTTCGAAAACGGCTCGTCCACGCGCGGCGGCGGCACAGGTACGGCACCGCCGCCCAGCTTGAAGGCAATGATGCGGTTGATATTCTGATATTTGAGCGCGGCGCTGCTCGGCGGAATTGGGCCCACCGTAA
>Ga0066789_10000316_pt1 | contig 18452 bp, 13 predicted proteins | sample OrgsoiDNA2013049_FD_70960 | JGI IMG/M metagenome (GOLD analysis project Ga0066789, IMG submission 70960) | Permafrost soil microbial communities from the Arctic, to analyse light accelerated degradation of dissolved organic matter (DOM) -... | ecosystem: Environmental > Terrestrial > Soil >...
GATTCCCACCACTCCCAGCACGCTGATGCCGAGAAGAATGAACCCGAACCACGCCACCCAGAAGACAAATCGGCTCACCAGTTCGCTCAGCGACGGCAGGGCGGCGCCGCGCAGCAGATGAGTTGCGCCGGTGTGCTCCGACAGTTTGTCGAAGCGCGCGATCCGCAACAGGCTGCGCAGAAGATATTTCAGAATCAGCGCGATCGCCAGGCCCGCAGCCACGATGGCCAGCATCTCCAGGAATCGAGGCAGAAACCGGGCGACGCTCTGCACAATTTCGTCCATGGTTCTCGCCAACTCAGCAATAAAGTCTCGCCACATAAAACCTCACTTCCCTCCGTCCCACAACTTGAGCAGGTACGGCTTTTCACTCTCAAATGTCTGGCACAGGGCTTCGATGTTGCTTTCCAACTCTTCTGCGGAAGCGTCGTGGTTCTCCGTCAGGAAGGTGAATGCCCGGCCCCGGAAGAGCGGAACCAGGGCCTGCACAATATGGTCGCGGTCAATGACCGCCTGGTGGTACGCCGCCGCAAATTCATATACCGTCCGCGTCCAAAGCTCGGCGGAATAGACAAAGTTGTCTTCCGGTATGTTCGCCAACTGCCGGACTCCGCCATGCGTCTCGGGAGAAAGAATCGACAGAAACACCGGCTCGAGTTCCTGTGCACCTAACTTGAATGCTTCATAGAGACGCTTGCGATTGAGGTGCAGCGGCTCCAGGTCCCCAGCCGGCTCGCAGCCCTGGCACGGAGCATCCAGCGGCTCTCGTCCCGAGGTCCAGGCGGAAGCGAACGCGTCCATCGAAGAAAATAGAGTCCCCGCAGTCTGGCGCATCGCGCTCACCAGGTCTGCGCGCGGATTCTCCAGACGGGCTTTGGTGCCGAGAAACGATTGCACCACGTTGAATCTGCGCGCCAGCGCCATCAGCGTGAGCCAGAACTCTGTGCCCTTTCGTCCTTGTTCCTGCTCCCAAATGTCCTGCGAAAGGAACTGGCTTCCTAGAGCTCCTGAAAACCCGAAATCCGAAGGATAGGGCTCACGCACCGGGCAGCGGTAAACTGCGCGCGTCATTGGATAGGCGAGGTTTTGAATCAGCAATCCATCGAACTTATGACGCCGGTAAACCGGCAACACCAGGTCGCGTCCGTCGTTGAGCACCGGGCGCAGCAGCCGCTCAATCCACTGCGGTTCGAGCGTCGTGGATTCCGGCGAAACCACAGCGCAGGCGTTGGCTTGGAGCAGGTCGGCCGCCGCCAGAATCGTATGCAGGGCAATCCCGCTGGCCGGCCCGCCTTCATATTGGGTGCTGATGCTGTGCAGCGTGCGCAACGCGTGCACGTCGGACGAAATGTTGGCATCGCTGATCGAAGCCGCGCGGACCAGGTCCTGGGTTCCATCATGCGATCCGCCGTCCGCATTGATGATGACCGCGCGCGCCCGCGGAAAGTATTGCAGCAGCCCGGTGCGCACCGCCTGCACCACTTGTCCCACGGTTTGAGCGTGGTTATGGGTAGGCACGGCGACCAGAATGTCAACCTGGCCAACGTTCATCAGCTCGCGGAGAAAGTCATCCGAAAGTATGCTGCCATCGGGCAAAAGTAGCTCCCTGCGAAAGTCAGAAGTCAGAATGCAGAAGCTAAGGTGGAGCGCCGTTGACGGTTTTACTTCTGCGTTCTGATTTCTAATTTCTGACTTTCACTACACCTTCCTCAACCTGAACCAATAAAACTGATACGGCCCCATCGTCAGCAGATACGGCAAGTCTCCGATTCGCGGAAAGATGTTTCTGCCGAACATCTCGACCAGAATATTTCCGCGGTACGCCTTGAGGTCGAGTTCAACCGCTTGCGCCGCGCTGGAAAGATTGTTCACCACGAGAATGGTCTCGTTCCCCAAACTCCGCACGTAGGCCAGAATCCGATGATTTGCCGGATACAGAAATTCAATCGATCCGCGCCCAAATGCCGCGCAGGATTTCCTCACCCGAATCAGTCGCTTCATCCACGAAAGCAGCGAGTGATCAAAGCGCTTCTGCGATTGCACGTTGATGACCTGGAAACCATAAACAGGATTCAGTAACGGCGGCGAATACAGGGCTTCTGGATCAGCGGCCGAAAACCCGCCATTCCAGCCTCCATCCCACTGCATGGGAGTGCGCACACCGTTGCGGTCGCCCAGATTCACGTTGTCTCCCATGCCAATCTCGTCGCCGTAATAGATGATCGGCGTGCCCGGCAGGGACATCAGCATTCCATTCATGAGCTCGATTCGCTCGCGGTCGTTGTCGAGCAGCGGAGCCAGCCGCCGCCGGATTCCCAGATTCAGCCGCATGGCTTTGTCGCGCGCGTACTCGTCGTACATGTAATCGCGCTCCAGGTCGGTGACCATCTCCAGCGTAAGTTCGTCATGATTGCGCAGGAACAGGCACCACTGGCAGGCTTCGGGGATTTCCGGCGTCTGCTTCAGGATCTCGGTGATCGGCTTGCGGTCTTCTAACTTCACGCCCATGAACATTCTGGGCATGAGCGGAAAATGGAACGCCATGTGAAATTCGTCGCCGTTTCCAAAGTACGCACGCAGATCGGCAGGCCACTGATTGGCCTCGGCCAGCAGCATGCGTCCAGGAAATTCTTTGTCCAGCCGAGCGCGCAGGTCTTTGAGCACGGCGTGGGTTTCGGGAAGGTTCTCGCAATTGGTTCCTTCGCGCTCCACCAGGTAGGGGACTGCGTCAAGCCGGAAAGCGTCCACGCCCATCTCCAGCCAGAAGCGCATGATGTCCCACATTTCCTCGCGGACTTTGGGATTGTCATAGTTCAAGTCAGGCTGGTGGCTGAAAAAGCGGTGCCAGTAGTATTGCTTCGACACCGGGTCCCAGGCCCAGTTGGAAAGCTCGGTGTCCACAAAAATAATTCGTGTCCCGTTATATTTCGTGTCGCTGTCGCTCCACACATACCAATCGCGCCGCGGATTGTCTCGCGAGCTGCGCGATTCCTGAAACCACGGGTGCTGATCAGAAGTGTGATTCAACACCATCTCGATGATGACTCGAATTCCGCGCTGATGCGCGGCATCAAGAAACGCCTTGAAGTCTTCGAGATTGCCGTATTTGGGATGGACCGACCGGTAGTCAGAAATGTCGTAGCCGTCATCGCGCAGCGGCGAAGGGAAGAACGGCATCAGCCAGAGCGCATTGACGCCGAGGTCCTGCAGGTAGTCGAGCTTCTGCGCCAGCCCGCGGAAATCTCCGTTTCCGTCGCCCGTGCTGTCATAAAACGCGCGGACGTGGACCTGATAAATGACCGCGTCCTTGTACCAAAGCCCGTCTTTGGTCGGCAAATCTCTAACTCCGCTCAACAGCCAGACCTTACTCTAATCCCTCCGCCACGAAAATCGTGTGGCGCGGGCGCACTCGCCCACGTGCCCCGGTCCCAGTCCTGACACAGTGTGTCCGCCAGCACACGCGGAAGTACCTGCTATAACCTGCTAAGCCGTGTGTCTTCAATAACATAAGCTCTGGGCGCGCGATTGCCATCTCATTCGCAGCACGAAGGAGAAATCACATGCAAGTCCTCATGACATTCATGGCGGTAGTCGCCGGCCTAGTCTTTTCCGTCGCAGTCGCGCTTGTGGTCGAAGAACTCATCTTCGGCCAGGTCTTTCGGATTTTCTTTAGCGCTCAGCCGGTGCGAGTCAAATCCGAGCAGTAAAGCTCAATCAATTGAGGCTGGAGCTATCAAGCAGAAACTATGAACCAACCGGGCCAGCTGGAGGAGGAATAGCAGAGGCCGGTGTCTGTTGTGTAGTGGTCAGTTGTCAGGAAGGAAGTGTGTGCAACATGACCCCAGATAACGACCTGATCACTGGCCGCTGCCCGCTGGCCACTGCGGTTTATAATGCGCGCAATCCCGAAATGCTATGCTCCTCTTCACGCGTGTGCTGGGCTTGGTGTTTGCTGCTCCTGTTCACGCAATTTGCTCGAGCTTCAGACTGGCGCCGCCCCGAGGCGCAACTGGCCGAAAAGATCGCAGCGGTCACCGGTCCCGGAGTCGTAGCCTTGGAAGTCGCTAACCGCTCCTCAATCGGTACATCGGAAGCCGACCAGATTCGCCGTGGACTGATCGCATCTCTGGCTAGTTCCGGCGTGCAGATTTCCGAAGCGGATCCGGTCGCAGCCACCGTGCGGGTTACGCTTTCGGAAAGCCTGCAGAATTACGTGTGGGTCGCGGAAATCCTGCCGAAAAAAAGCGACGCTAGCGTTGCCATGGTCTCGACGCCGCGTCCGGATTCGGCAGTCAATCCGCAACCTGCTCTTCCGTTGACGCTGCATGCGACCCAGCTTGTCTCGCAGCCCGATCCGATCCTCGACGCCGCCATTCTCGAAGGCAATCCACGGCGAATGGTGGTGCTCGGTGAAAATGCCGTCAACGTTTACGAGTTCACAGACGGACATTGGATCGCAGGACGATCACTCGCCATCAATCACGACCGTCCGCTGCCCCGCGATGTTCGCGGAAGGGTCGTGCTTCGCAAAGATCATCTGTTCGACGCCTACCTGCCCGGCCTGATTTGCCGCAGCACCAACGCTTCGCCGCTGGAGCTGAACTGTTCCCGCAGTGACGATCCGTGGCCCTTGCAGACGGAAGACTTCGGCGTCTCCGACTTCTTCGCCCCGACCCGCAATTTCTTTACCGGCGCTCTGGTTCCCGGCATCGGCCAGCAGAAGTCAGCCCCGGCGTTTTATTCTGCCGCCGCACTTCCGCGAGGCAAATCCGCGCTCTGGATTTTCGCTGGCGTGGACGGTCAGGTGCATTTGCTCGACGGCATGAATGACAAGATCGAAGCCAACATTCGCTGGGGCAGCGATCTCGCTGGAGTTCACGCCGCTTGCCGGCAGGATTGGCAAGTTCTGGCTATCTCTGCGGAAAGCGGAACGAACGATTCAGTCCAAGCGTTCGAGTTCGCTGACCGCGAACCTGCGGCGGTAAGTGCGCTCCTGCAATTGAACGGGAACATCACGGCCTTATGGACAGCGCGAGCCGGCGACAGCGCCACGGCAGTAATTCGCGATTCGGAAACTGGCAACTATGAAGCGGTGCAGCTCACTCTTACTTGCGGCCAGTAGCCTTTGGCTGACGGTTGTGTCAGTGCCGGCGCGGGCCGAATCTCGCCCGCACTACGGCGGCACTCTGCGCATCGCGATGAAAGAAGCGCCGCAGACTTTGGATCCCGCGGCGGCAGGCGTTCCGGCGAGTGTATCGCGCCTGGTTTTCGAAACTCTTGTTGCTCTCGACGACCGCGGCTGTCCGCAACCGCTGCTTGCCACGTCCTGGCAATCCGATCCCGGCAGCCAGCGCTGGCGTTTGTTTATTCGCGCCGGTGTCAGTTTTCATGACAGCACGCCGCTCGACTCCGCTACAGTCGCTGCTTCGTTGCGCAATAGCAATCCGCAATGGAAGGTGAGCGCCGCCAGCGACATGGTCATGATCGAAACTGAATCTGCCGCGCCCGACCTGCCAGCCGAGCTGGCGTTGGCCCGCAACAGCATCGTTCGCCGCAGTGACGGCAAACTCAGCGGCACTGGGCCGTTTGCAATCGCGCAATGGGACGCCGGCAAACACGCCGTTCTCGCCGCCAACGAACAGTATTGGGCAAGCAGGCCGTTTCTGGATTCAGTGCAAGTGGATTTCGGGAAAAACGATCACGAGCAGATGCTTTCCCTGGATCTCGGCAAGGCCGACGTGATCGAGGTCGCGCCTGAAAGTATCCACCGGGCGCGCGCCGAAAACCGCATCGTGATGACCTCCGAGTCCGAGGAGTTGATGGCTCTCGTCTTCGCCCACGATCCCGGCTCGGAGGACGAGACTCACGCGCGCAATGCTCTGGCTTTGAGCATCGATACTGCCGCCGTGAACAACGTCGTTCTCCAAGGTGGCGGAGAGCCCAGCGGCGCGCTTCTCCCCAATTGGATTTCGGGATATGCATTCGTATTCTCAGGCGCCGGCAGCATGAACCGCGCCCGTCAGGAGCGAGCGCAGTCGAAACACGTTCCCGCGTGGACGCTGGGATTCGACGCATCTGACGCCGTAGCGCGCGTGATTGCGGAACGCGTTCTGCTGAATGCTCGCGATGTGGGAATCACGCTGCAACTGACCAACACCGGTAATTCCGATCTTCGCCTGGTGCGAATCCCACTCGCATCTTCCGATCCGCATTTGGCGCTGGCCGAGCTGGCAAAGGCTTTACAGCTTCCTCAACCTCATTTTGAAAACGAAACCACTGCCGATTTATATTCTGCCGAAAAAGTCCTGTTGCAAACGCATCGCGTGATTCCGCTGCTTCAGCTGCGACGCGCGGTCGCACTGCGGTCGAACGTTCACGACGGGAGCATGCCGCCCGACGGAATCTGGTCGCTGAGCAACGTCTGGCTGTCGGGAGAGAAGCCATGAGCCTCCGGCGGCGGCTGCTGGTGTTGTTCGCGCTGACCGTATTCGTGTCGGTGGCGGCGGTCACTGGAATTGTTTCTGCAATGACGCGGCGAGCATTCGACCGCGCCAACGACGAGCGCACCGCTGCGCTGGTGGGCCAGTTTCGCCGCGAATTCACCCGCCGCGGCGAAGATGTTAGCCGAAGGATTCAGGCCATCACCGCTTCTTCCGAAGGCGGCCGAATCGCCATCGCTGCCGCGCGCCCCGCTCCCGATTACAGCGTTTTTCTGGACGACGCGCAGACCGTCGCCGAAACTCAGCAGCTGGATTTTCTCGAGTTTGCCGACGATCACGGCACCATCATTTCCTCGGCGCAGTGGCCGGCTAAGTTTGGATACAAGGAAGCCCTCGGAACTCCAACTCCGCCCGCTGACTCATTTTTGAAGGAGGAGGAAACTCCGGCCGGCCCTGCTCTCGGCTTGTTCGCAATTCGCACCATCGCTGCCGGAGACCGCAAGCTCTACGTAATCGGCGGCATTCGTCTGGATAAGACCTTCCTCGCCAGCCTGGAGCTGCCCGCTGGAATGCGTGTGCTGCTGTATGAAAATCTGGATCGCAATAATTTCCTGGCTGACCACTTAATCAGCGCTACCGATTCGACCGCAGATCCTCAGGAATTCGCGCCGCTGATTCGTCAAATGCAACAGAATCCAGCCGAGGCCAGCGCCGTCATTCACGGCAATTCCAGTGACGACGAAACCGTGAACGCAATTCCGCTGACCGGAGACAACAATCAATTGCTAGGCGTTCTGTTGGTCGCCAGTTCGCGGCAGATTTACACCGAACTGCGCGGACAAATCCGCTCCGCCGCGTTGCTGGCCGCAGCCGTCGGATTGGTGATGGCAGTCTTACTCAGCAGTTGGGCGGCGGCGCGTGTGACCCGTCCAGTGGAAGAACTGGCCCACGCGGCGGGTGAAATTGCAGGGGGCAATTGGAGCGCGCAGGTCGCTTCGACTTCGCATGACGAAATAGGGCAATTGGCGGATTCCTTCAATCACATGACGCGTGATCTGCTAGACCAACGTGACCGTCTGGTGCAGGCCGAACGCGTCGCCGCCTGGCGTGAACTGGCTCGCCGCCTCGCCCACGAACTCAAAAATCCCCTCTTTCCGCTTCAACTCACCGTCGAGAATCTTCTGCGCGCACGCGAACAAGGGCAGCAGCAATTCGACGAAACGTTTCAGGAAAGCGCGTCCACGCTGCTCTCTGAAATCTCGCATCTGAAGACCATCGTCGGGCGCTTCAGTGAATTTTCCAGAATGCCGCAGCCGCAGTTTCAGGCGGTTGACCTGAACCGACTGGCGGAGGAAGTACTCAAGCTACACAAGGCCCAACTCAACGCCGCCGGCCGGCCGGCGATCGAGTGCCGTCTCGAACTTTCCGCCGCGGATCCCATCGCCGCCGATCCCGAACTGCTGCATCGCGCACTCTCCAACCTTGTGCTCAATGCGATTGACGCCATGCCCGAGGGCGGAACCTTGACGTTGCGAACCCGCACTAACCCGGATTCCGCGTCAACAGAAATCTCAGACACCGGCAAGGGTTTGTCGCAAGAGGACTGCGCGCGCCTGTTCACTCCTTATTACACCAGCAAAGTGGGCGGCACCGGCCTCGGCCTCGCCATCGTGCAGTCCATTGTCAGCGACCACGGCGGGAGAATCAGCGTGAGCAGCGAGCCGGGCTGCGGGACAACGTTTATCATCGATCTGCCGATGAAAGAGTTGCCCGCGAACCGCTACGAATTGTCAGGGGCGACAAACACGCCTGAGGAGAAACCTTGAAAGCCAGCCTGCTGATCGTGGATGACGAAGCTAACACTCTGGCCACGCTGTCGCGCGCGTTTCGCCTCGCGGGTCACGAAGCCACGGTCTGCGACAATGCCGCGAAAGCGGTTGAGCTGGCGAAGACAGAACATTTCGACATGATTTTTTCCGACGTCGTCATGCCGGGAAGAGACGGACTTTCGCTGCTCGAAGACCTACGAACCCAGGGCGTGACCACTCCGGTGGTGATGATGTCGGGTCAGGCGCACATTGAAATGGCGGTGCGCGCCACCAAACTCGGCGCTTTGGATTTCCTCGAAAAGCCCATCTCGACCGACAAGCTTTTGCTCACCGTCGAAAACGCGCTCAAGCTGCAGCGCCTGGAATCCGAAAACCGCCAGCTTCGTCAACGCCTCGGCAAACACGAAATCGTCTGGACCGGCGAAGCGATGAAGAAGGTGATGGCGCACGTGGACCGCGTCGCCGCCAGCGAAACCCGCGTCTGCATTCTCGGCGAAACCGGTGCCGGCAAGGAGCTGGTCGCGCGTACGCTGCACGAAAAAAGTCCGCGAGCATCAAGCCCGTTCATCGCACTGAACTGCGCAGCAGTTCCGTCGGAGCTGATCGAATCCGAATTGTTCGGCCACGAAAAAGGATCTTTTACCGGCGCCGCCGGACGACACATCGGCAAATTCGAGCAAGCCGAGCACGGAACCCTTTTCCTCGACGAAATCGGCGACATGCCGTTGCCCATGCAGGCCAAGCTTCTGCGCGTGCTCGAAGAAGGCGAAGTCGAGCGCATCGGCTCGGCCAAGCCGGTCAGCATCGACGTTCGTGTGATCGTCGCTACGCACCGCAATCTCGAGGCCCTGGTCCGCGACGGCAAATTCCGCCAGGATTTATTTCATCGCGTATTTGTTTTTCCACTGTCGCTTCCGCCCCTGCGTGAAAGGCGCGACGACATTCCCGCGCTGATCACCCATTTCGCCGCTCAAGTCTGCGCGCAGAATAACTGGAAGCCAGTGAGCTTTACTCCACAAGCGGTCGAGGCGTTGCAGGAATACTCCTGGCCCGGCAATGTCCGCGAGCTGCGCAACATGGTCGAACGCCTGATGCTGCTGGCGCCGGCAGACGAAGTTGATGCGCCAACCGTCCGTTCCGTCCTCGCCCCCGGCGCGGAAGGTTCCACTGCCAGTTTGGGTTCAGGCCCGCTGGCTGACCGGGTGGTGAACTTCGAGCGCGAGGTAATCCTCGCCGAACTCAAACGCTCCAACTTCCACATGACAAATACTGCGAAGGCTCTGGGTCTCGAGCGCAGTCATCTTTACAAGAAGGCCGAGCAGTTGGGGATTGATATTCGGAAGCAGCGGCGGGAAGAAGAAAGTTAAAACCGAATCACATCTGCGTGACGAAGTCCGCGACAGGTATGTCCCTACCAGGCCCTGTAGCTCTCCATGTGTTCACGTTCCTTACTTCTTTGCTCTTCCTGACGGCGGGTGTCCGGTAATGATTGCTTGATTGCCGCGTGCAATCTCATCTGATCGTCATCGTGGAGAGCAATGAAGCGGAAGGGTTGCTGGTTCCAGGCGACTGGAGTCAGCATCTGCGCCGAAGCCAGCACCGACCCAGTTTTTGCCAGAAACATTAATCTGACAACCGAACCCTGTTGCAGCGGAGGACGCAAGCTGAGCAAGCCACCGGTTGCGGAAATGACTCGCAATTCGCCAGAGAAGCGGCGGCCGTCGGGATAGCGCAGCACGACCGGAGTGGTTTCTTCGAACCGCACACGTGGAGCGCGGCGTTGGGCGTGTACTTGAGGGAGAAACGGCATATGACTCACTAAGAGAAAGTATGGTGGGTTGCCGCCTGCGCGGCAAATTACTGAAGGCCAAGTAGGGCGCGCCCCGTAGCGGCAACGAGTAACGTGGAAGTCACCTGAGTTTTACGGCGAACTCGCAGCCCGGCTACAATGCCGTGCGGAGGTAACCATGCCGAAATCACGCAGGCATTTCCTTGCAACAACTTCCCTCGGGTTACTGGGTGCAGCGGCCGCGCTCGACAGTCAGGCGCAGAATCCCGCCGTTAAGCCGACAGAAGCCCCGCCGCCTGGGATGCCCCCAGCCTTCGGCACCGGGCCGTTGGTCGGGCCAGAAGTCTCGCCGGCCACTTTTGCCGAGGCCGAGAAGCTGGTGCAGATTGAGTTGACCGAAGCCGAGCGCGCGGTTGCCGCCGCCAGTTGGCGCGCGAATCTGGCATCGCTCTACGAGCGCCGCACCGGCCCACGGAAGGTTGCCTTGGAATCCACGCTCTCGCCAGCGACACGCTGGAACCCGATGCTGCCCGGGATGAAATCCCGTCCCGCGCGCGATCAATTCATCCGCAGCAGGACCGACCCCGGACCGCTGCCGTTGAACTCCGCCGACATTACGTTCGCACCCGTGACCCGGCTTTCGCGCTGGATCGAGCAGCGGCAAATCACCTCCGAGCAACTCACGCACCTGTATTTGAGAAGGTTGGAAGAGTTCAATCCTCAGCTGCGTTGCGTCATCACGTTGACCTCAGACCTGGCGCTGGCCCAGGCAAAGAAAGCTGACGCAGAAATCGCCGCCGGCAAATACCGCGGGCCGCTGCACGGAATCCCGTTCGGTGTGAAAGATCTTCTCGATACCGCCGGAATCCTGACCACCTATGGCGCCGAGCCTTTCCGCAACCGCGTGCCCACCGAAGACGCCGTAGTTGTAAAGCGCCTGCACGCCGCGGGTGCGGTGCTGGTCGCCAAGTTGAGCCTAGGAGCGCTGGCGCTCAACGACATCTGGTTCGGAGGGCAAACCATGAACCCGTGGCTGCTCGAAGAAGGCTCTTCAGGATCGAGCGCCGGCCCCGGCGCTGCCACGGCTGCGGGATTGGTGGGCTTCGCGATCGGAAGCGAGACCGGCGGCAGCATTGTTGCCCCGTCGATGCGCTGCGGCATTAACGGACTTCGCCCCACCTACGGCCGCGTTCCTCGCACCGGAGCCATGACTCTATGCTGGTCGCTCGACAAACTTGGCCCCATGGCTCGCAGCGTTGAAGACACCGTGCTGGTGCTCCACGCCATCTCGGGGCCGGACGCCGGCGACCTCGACAGCGTTCCCAGCAAACTCGATTTCGATGCCAACGAAAGTGTGCAAGGCCTGCGCGTCGGATATTTCCCCGGATGGATGAAAGAGGATCCCGCGACCAATGTGGATCGCGCGGCGCTTGAAGCCGTCAAGAAAGTTGGAATGGTCCCGGTTGAAGTCTCCATCCCTGACTGGCCCTATGACTCGCTCGACCTGATCTTGTTCGCCGAGGGCGCGGCCGCGTTTGAGGAGCTCACGCTCAGCGGTGGATTGAATCGACTCAAAGTTCACGTGCCCGACGCCTGGCCCAACATTTTTCGCCAGTCGCGTTTTCTCTCCGCCGTGGATTTTGTGCAAGCCGACCGCTTCCGGCGAAAAGTCGCGAATGAAATGGCGCGTGTGTTTTCTGAAGTTGATTTGCTGCTGGTGCCTTCGCTCCGCGATGAAATGCTCACCATCACCAACTTCACCGGACATCCTTCGCTCACCTTGCGCGCGGGATTCGTCGAAGTCTCAGAAGCGCGCAGTGACTGGGCGCCCGATCCGAAAAATCCGCTACCCAAGTTTTCTCCACCCCGCCGCGTTCCACACGGCGTCACGTTAATCGGGAGACTGTTTGACGAGGGAACGATGGTCCGCGCTGGAATCGCACTCGAACGGGCGTTCGGTGTGGTCGGCGAGCGGCCGCCGGGATTTGGTAGCTAAGCCTCTAGTCAGCAAATTCTAAAATCAATTGAACTGGAACCAGTTGAAATTGCCAAGGCTTGAAGTTCCGCTCGGCGGCGCTTTGAATACCACGTACAGATCATGGACCCCGGTTGCTGACCCGGCCGGAGCCGTCGCGGTGCTCCAGGTTTGCCATCCGGCTGTGGCGGGGATTGTGACCGATGCGGCCAGCGTTCCGGATAGGCTGTCCAAATGAAATTCCAGCGTGCCGCCGCAATTACCTCCGCTGCCCGCGTTGCACGCCAGCCGCGCGCTGCCCCCGCTGACTCCCGCGCCGAAGTCGACATTCTTATAAACGGCGTAATCGCCATCGCTGGAAAAACCGAGGTTGTAGCCGCCGTTGGTGTCGGAGGTTGTCTCAGTCTGCAGCCCGAACGTAGTGTTGTCACCGAGAACGTTCTTGCCAGCGGTGCTGTTGAAACTGGAAGCTTGAATCTGTGATGTCGCGGGGGTCGCGTAGCTACCGCCCTGCGTCCCCGACCATGTGAAAGTTGCTCCCGCGAGCGAAGGCAAGGTATAGGCGAAGGACTGGTTCCCCCACTGCACCGAAAAACTCTGCGTGGAAGCTGCATCATTGAACGCGACTAGCGCTTTCGAGCCTCCGAGATTCAAGAACGCCCCGCTGACGATTCCATTCGCGTTGCTTGAGTAAATCCGCAACGCGCCGGGCAGAACATATTTGCTGAAGTGTCCCATCGTGTAGTACTCGATGGTGTAGGTGACCGCGCCTGTGGAATTGTTCACGGTGACGATGGGCGTGCAGGTTCCGCAGCCACCATCGTGCGGGCCCATCGTCTGATCAAGCGCGAGACTCCACTTGACGTAGGCACGGCCGGAGTTTCGCATCACCTGCGTTATCTCTTCGAAGTCAGCCTTGACCTGGTCGGCAACAAAGGTTCCGCCGGAGTGCTCGGTCTCGTAGTTCGCCTTCGACGGGAAATAATTCTGAATGGTCGTCATCGCACCGGGAGTTCCGCCATAGCCGTGCCACGCGGTTCCGGCGACTTGCGCCGAAGCTTGAATCGCAGGATCGGTGAGCACCGATTGCGGATAGGTGGGCCTGTCCCAGTTGTGGTCATAGACCAGCACTTTCGCGGTCAGGCTGGCGGCGGAGAGCGCGGGCAAAATGTTATCCCGCAGGGCCGTTGTCTGGTCGGTGGGCGAGGCGACCGCGCCGCAGCTCCCACCCGGAGACGGCGGCATGCACATGCCCGGATAATCCGGGGGCACGTACAGAGGCTCGTTCTGCAGGGAGATGTAATCCACGTTGATGCCGGCTGTCGAGTAGGCCTGCAGATATTTCACGAAGTATCCGGCGAACGGTGTGTACATGCTGGATTGAAGCGCGCCGCCGACCATTGAGTTCGAGGTTTTCATCCATCCCGGCGGGGACCACGGATTCGCCATCAGCTTCATCTGCGGATTCAGTGCGTGGGCTTGCAGGATGATGGGAATCACGTCGGCCAGATCGTGCGCGACGGAAAAATTGGCCAGCGTCGGATCAGCGACGCCGTTGTTGTCGTCGTAGGAATATTGAGTACGGGCGATGTCGGACGCGCCCATGGGCGTGCGCATGAAGCTCAGCCCGATGCCGTTTCCCGTCCGCGTGAACAGATCGTTCATGGTGCTGGTGAGCGCGGGTTTCTGCGCCACTTCGTTCAGCAGATACGCGGCTGAATCAGTGAAGGCCGCACCGAACCCCTCGATAGGCTGATAGGTCTGGCTTTCATCCACGTAGATGACGTTCCCGCCAGCGTTCGCGGTGGTGAAGCGGGTCGCGGGCTGCGCCCCCATCTGATACTTCTTGTCGTCGGTGGTGAGCACGACGGAGACCGCGGGACCGTTCCCATTTTGCGCCGGCACAGTGTAAGTAGCGCTGGCAACGGCGCTCGACGAATAACCGGTTGCGGCGGCAATCGCCTTCACGGTGCTGGTGGATGAAATTGCGACCGGGCCTGTGTACGCGGGCGAAGATGTGGTTGGCGTGCTGCCGTCCGTGGTGTAGTAAATCGTCGAGTTGGCCGTGGTATCGGAAAGCGTGATCTGAGTCGGGCTGTAGGTGCCCGCGCCTGGCCAGAATGATGGCGTGGCCGCCGCAGGTGGCGGCGGTGGCGGTGGCGGCGGGGCTGAAGATCCTCCACCGCAGCTTTGAACCAGCAAAACCGCCCCGAACACTAGAATTGATTTAAGCATCGATGCGGGAAGCGCGCCCACTGCGATTAAGTTTCGCGTAAGCCCTCCTGGGGCCGACCTCACCAGGGCACATTCTAGTGCAATCCGCGCTTCACAGGAGAGAGCTTCAGGCCCAGGCGGGGTCGTCTTCTCCGCGCAGTTTGCGGAGGTTCTCCGGCGGTTTCATCGGAACGCCGAGAGTGCCGGCCAACAAAGCGTCCAGGCTATCCAGCCACAAAATCTGACTTCCGAAGACGCCGCCGAAGTTTCGCGAGAGCGCGTGTGCGACATCCTGCAAGGGCACGGAGCGCGAGAGTTCTTTCGCCATCGAGGTTACCGGCTTGGATTCGATGCCGCAGGGGACGATCAGTTTGAAGAAGCTGAGATCAGTATTCACATTGAGCGCGATGCCGTGCGAAGTGACACCGCGTGAGATGTGAACACCGAGGGCGGCGATTTTAGATTCGTTGGAGATTGTGGAGGGACGGGCGTCCCCGCCAGTCCACACGCCCGTCAACCCCAGAATGCGCTTCGCAGGAATCCGAAAATCAGCACAGGCGCGGATCAGAACTTCTTCCAGGCGCCGAACATACTCGACAACACCGAGCGACTTGCGATTGGAATTATCAGACGGGAAGCCGCGCAAATCAAAGATTGGATAAGCGACCAGCTGTCCGGGACCATGAAAAGTGACATCGCCGCCGCGATCGCATTCGAAGACCTCAACCCCTCGCTGGGCGAGGGTTTCGGCGGACCCCAGAATGTTCTTCGCCTGAGCGTTGCGGCCGAGCGTAATGACCGGCGTGTGCTCCAGCAGAAGAAGGACATCACCAATGCGGCCTTCTTTGCGCAGCGCGATCAATTTTTCTTGCAGGCGCAGGCCGGTGGCGTAGTCAAGCGTGCCGAGTTGGAGAAGCGATATCAAAAGCTTAGCCACGGATTACCACGGATCTAAAACCATTTCACCACAGAGACACAGAGGAATCATGGTTTTATCCGTGTTGATCCGTGAAAATCCGTAGCCCAGCGTTTCACGCGTTAATCGCCAGCCCGTACACGCTGTTCGACGCGTCCAGCATGGCTTCAGCCAGCGTCGGATGCGCATGGATGGTCCACATCAAATCTTCGACGGTACCTTCGAGCTCCATGGCGGTGACGGCTTCGGCGATTAACTCTGAAGCCTGTGGCCCGATGATATGCACGCCCAGAATCTCTCCGTACTTCGCGTCGGAAACAATCTTGATGAAGCCTTCATGGGCGCCAACGATAGACGCGCGCGAGTTGGCGGTAAATGGAAATTTGCCGACCTTCACTTCATATCCCAGCTCGCGGCCTTTAGCTTCGGTAAGCCCAACGCTGCCGATCTCGGGATGGCAGTAAGTGACGTTCGGAATGCGCAAAGGGTTGATCGGGCGCACTTCTTTGCCGGCGATTTTCGAGACCGCGACAATGCCCTCCATGGAGCCGACGTGTGCCAGTTGCGGCGTCCCGAGAACCACGTCGCCGATGGCATAGACGCCCGGTTCGGCCGTCTCCATCCATTCATTGGTCTTGATGAAGCCGCGTTCGGACTGGATGCGTGTCTTTTCCATCCCGATGCCTTCGGTGTTGGGTCTGCGGCCGACCGAGATCAGAATTTTCTCAGCTTCAAGTTTCTGCTGCTTGCCGTCGGCGGTGAATGTGACCGCGATTCCGGATTTCGTCTTCTCGACTTTTTCCACTTTCGCGCCGCCGTGGAAGTTGATACCGCGCTTGCGATACACACGGGCCAATTCTTTAGACACTTCTTCGTCTTCCAGCGGAACCATGCGCGGAAGCATTTCAAGAATGGTCACCTCGCAATCGAATGACCGGAAAATCGAAGCGAATTCGACTCCCACCGCGCCCGCGCCGACGATGATCAGCGACTTCGGTACCGCCCCCATGTTCAGAATTTCGATGTTGGTGAGAAAACGCTCGTCCGGCACGAGGCCAGGAATCATGCGGGCTTCGGACCCGGTCGAAAGAATTACATTCTTCGCCTTGATCTGCGAAATCTTGCCATCGTTCTTCAATTCGATGGTGTGCATTCCGTTCTGCGCCGCGCCGGTCAGCTTGCCGTAGCCTTTCAAAGTCTCGACTTTGTTCTTGCGCATCAGGAAATCGAGTCCCTTGGCATGTTTGGCGATAATCTTCGATTTACGGTCTTGCACTGCGCCCCAGTTGAGCTTGGCTCCGGACACGCCTTCAATGCCAAATTCCTTGGCGTCTTTCAGGTGGTCCCAGAGTTCGGCGTTGAACAAGAGGGCCTTGGTCGGAATACAGCCGACGTGCAGGCAAGTCCCGCCGAGGTAGGGGTCTTTCTCAATCAGCGCAGTCTTCAGGCCGTACTGGCCGGCGCGGATGGCGGCTGTGTATCCGGCCGGCCCGCTGCCGATAATGGCGACGTCATAAATGGTGTCAGGCAAAGGCGTGCTCCTTATTAATGGATGAGCTTGAGCAGACCAATGATTCTAGAATAGCGCGGGAGAGTGCGCTGCGGATTTCCACGGATCAAAGAAGTGTGCAGATGGGCGTCCGTGGTTGCATCACCTTTTTTACAACGGGACCGACCAACCTCTTTGTCAATGCGACTCAGGAGTTAGCGATCAACCACTTGTACGCGAGCCGATGTGGTATTAAGCTTGTCTTCTTCCTATGAGAGTTCCAATGAATAGCGGGCAACACAACCAGGTGGAACTCTGCGAACAAGTTTCAAAGGGACGGGCCCCCAAGTGGCGCGCTCTCCTTCAGAACTTTAGACCTCAGGTCTGCTACGTGTTATCTCTCCTGAGAATCCACCGGCCTGACTGTGAACACTGCATGGCTCGCCAAAGGTGCGGCGATGAATTGCGGAAACGGCTAGAAGAGTTGGACGCGCGGGCCCGGCCGCAGCCGCTTTCCCACGAGAGTCAGGACCGACTAAAGCTCCCGCGAGCTGGGTAGCAGGACCAACTCCTCTCGAATTGACTTGCGGTACCCCTCCACCTGACATTTCAGCCCGATGACGTAATCTCGCAAGGAGCATACCTACACGGCCTGCCCGGCACAAAAGCCTGAGGCCCAGGCCCACTGGAAGTTGAATCCGCCCAGATGGCCGGTTACGTCCACGACTTCGCCGATGAAATATAGGCCGGGGATTTTACGGCTCTCCATGGTCTTGGCGGAAAGCTCATTGGTGTCCACGCCTCCGGCGGTGACTTCGGCCTTGTCGTAGCCGTCGGTGCTTTCGGGGGTGACGATCCAGTTGTGCGCCTGGCGCTCCAGTTCGGCGAGCGCGTGGTTGGTCCAGGCCGCGGGAGGGTGAAGATCGAGCCAGCGGTCGGCCAGCCGGTGAGGCAAGACCGCGCGCAACGCGGCTTTGAGGGAGGAGAGATCGCGGCGGGCAACATTGCTGTTGCTATTCCGAATCGGCGCGGTGAAGTCGTGCCCCGGAGCAAGGTCAATCGTCAGCGACGTGGAGGGCTTCCAATAAGAGGAGATTTGCAGAATCGCCGGACCGCTGAGGCTGCGGTGGGTGAACAGCATTTTTTCACGGAAGCGCTGCTTGCCGATCGCCGTCACCACGTCCGTCGAGACCCCGGTCAAGTCGCAGTAGTGCTGGCGGTCTTCTCCGTTGAGGAGCAGCGGAACCAGCGCGGGGTGCGTCTGTGCAATCTTGATTCCGAATTGCCGCGCCAGGTCGTAGCCGAATGAAGTTGCGCCCATCTTCGGGATGGACAAGCCTCCGGTTGCGACCACCAGATTCGCCGCGTGGAACGCGTCCTCTCCTGAATCTTCTCCCCGAGATCCCGCCGCGCGAATCGTGAAACCGTTCCTGTGCTCGACGGTTTCGGCGATGACGCCGGTGAGAATTCGGACCCCGGCATCGCGGCATTCCGATTCGAGCATGCTCACGATTTGTTGCGCGGAGCCATCGCAGAAGAGCTGGCCGAGAGTTTTTTCGTGATACCGGATGCCGTGCTTTTCCACCAACCCGATGAAATCAGCAGGGGTGTAAGCCGCGAGCGCCGACTTGGCGAAGTGCCGGTTGGCGGAGATAAAGTTTTCCGGTTGACAATGCAGGTTGGTGAAGTTGCAGCGCCCGCCGCCGGAAATCAGGATTTTTTTGCCGATGCGCGGGGCGCGTTCCAGCACGGCCACGCGTCGTCCGCGCTTGCCCGCCTCGATGGCGCACATGAGCCCAG
>Ga0066789_10000318_pt1 | contig 18355 bp, 16 predicted proteins | sample OrgsoiDNA2013049_FD_70960 | JGI IMG/M metagenome (GOLD analysis project Ga0066789, IMG submission 70960) | Permafrost soil microbial communities from the Arctic, to analyse light accelerated degradation of dissolved organic matter (DOM) -... | ecosystem: Environmental > Terrestrial > Soil >...
CGCAGCCCATAATGCAAGCGTCTCCTCAATCGACGCTGTCCGCGCCCACGATCTTCGAATCATGGTTGCCCATGGATTCAGAAAGCTCCATAAAAGGCAACTGTAATGTTAGTGTCTGTCCGAAGAGTTCTTGAATCAAATGAATCATCTGTGATTCAAGTATGGTGGCCTGATTCGAGGAGGGGTCACCGAAAGGCGCTCGCGTTCTTGCGCCTCGCCTCAATCCGCCTCATGCTCAGAAAACTATGCAATCCGGCCTGAACTCTCCGGACGGACTCTTAGACCGCGACCGAATGCCGGGCAGTGGAGTGGCGCAGATAGGTGTCGAACACGGCGGCTACGACCCGCGCCAATGGCGCGGCTTCAGGGGCGAGCGATAGCTTTCCGTCCGCATGAGTCAGAAGGCGGTCCTGCTGCAGCTGGATCAGCTCGGGAATCTCTTCGAGATACCAGTGGTCTTCAAATCCCAAGGCGCGTCCGGCGGCCGCAAGGTCGACCGATCCGTCGCACATGATCCGTTCGATGACGTGAGAGCGGAGCAGATCCTGCTCAGCCAAAGCGTGACCACGCGCCACCGGCAATCTCCCGGCCGCTACCGCGCGCGACCATGCGCCGGTTTCACTGGCGTTCTGGACGTAGCCCTGGGGCGTCCGGCCGATCGCCGTCGCCCCGATGCCGATGAGCGTTCGGGCGCTGTCGCTGGTGTAGCCTTGAAAGTTGCGATGCAGGCTTCCCTCGGTCGCGGCAATGGCGAGGCTGTCGCCGGGCAGCGCGAAATGGTCGATGCCAATCTGGAGGTAGCCGCTCGCAACCAGCGTGGCGGCGGCGAGCTTAGCGTGCTCGGCGCGCTCGGAGGCGGCGGGGAGGGCGGCGTCATCGATCATGCGCTGATTGCTTGCCACCCACGGCACGTGGGCGTAGCCGAACAGCGCGATGCGGTCGGGCTTCATCGCGACGCACTGCTCGACCGTCCGACACAGCGCCGCCGCGGTTTGATGAGGTAGCCCGTAGATCAGGTCGAAATTGATGTTAGGCACGCCGGCGGCCCGAAAACCCAGAATCGCGCGCTCGACCATTTCGGGCGGCTGGATCCGGTTGATGGCAGCCTGTACCTTGGGATCGAATTCCTGCACGCCGAAACTGGCGCGGTTGAAGTGCAGGGCTCCGATCTGTTGGATCATCGAATCGCTGAGCGTGCGGGGATCGCTCTCGATTGCAATTTCGGCATCGGGCAATAGAAGGAAGCGCTCGCCAAGACGCGCCATGACCGCGGCAAGGTCCGCGGGCTCGAGCACCGTCGGCGTGCCGCCGCCGAAATGCAGGTGCGAGACCGGCATCCGCTCCGGAAGCGCCGCGGCGATCAGGTCGATTTCATCGAGCAAATGTCGAACATAGGTCGCGACCGGCGAATAACGCGCCGCAAGCTTCATGTTGCAGCCGCAATACCAGCACATCTGCTTGCAGAACGGCACGTGCAGATAAAGCGAGATCGGCTCGATCGGGTCGAGCCGGGCGAGCCACCCGCGATAGGTTGCCGCCGGAAACTGTGCCGAAAAGTGCGGCGCGGTGGGATAGCTGGTGTACCGCGGTACGTTGACCCTGGCGTATTTTTCGAAGGCGGAAGGCATCGCAATGTCTTTCAAATCCGCTGCCTGCCGCGCTCGAATTTCCGGTCGGTCAGTTGTTCTTCGCGCCCTCGCGAATCCAGGCCCGGACGGCGTCACGGTCGCAGGTCGACAGCTTCTTCTTGCCGAGCGGCATGTGGGTTTCGGGCGCCCCGCGCCAGTCCAGCAGCCACATCAGATTGCTGCCCTCGGGATCGCCGGGGAGGACCATCTTGCCGGACTTGGTGCCCTTCATGACCCCCTCATAGGAACTCAGATCGAGCCCGCTCTTCTCGTTTCCCTGTCCACCGGGCTGGTGGCAGCCGAAACAGCGCCCGACGAAGATCGGCATCACGTCTTCGGCAAAACTGGTCTTTGCCGTGGCAGCGCACACCTGGCCTGAAGAGCTTACGATCTCCTCGCCGATGGTGCCTCCGATCGCCAGAAAGATCGCGCCTCCCAGAATTAACAGTCGCCGCCTCATTTGATTTCCTTCTTTGCTTTCGCTCGGCGTTTTGGCCGGCCTTGGCGATCATACTGATTTTAACATAAGCGCTACGCATGCGTCCGACATTGACCCAAGTCAAATACCAGGTCTGGACAGGGGCGCCTTTTCGAGCGGCTGGGGGATCTGTCGCTTCAATTCGCTGACATCGCGATCAGCAAATCTTGCGAAGGTTTTGACGTAGCTCAAGGAGGCGCCGGGGCGAGGGAATAGAATTAAATTTGGCCATAGAGGCTTGCATGATGTCGACGGTCGCGTCCCGCAACAGCATATTGAATTTTCTCGAGGCTAAGCGCTTGGCAGAGCCTGATATCTGGTACGTATCCTATCGTTCGAATATAACGCCCAGGCGCGAGGACGGAGAGCGCAGCGTTGTTCGCGCCACCCGCAAATTCAAAACCGAGGCCGACGCGAGGCAATTCGCCCAGGAGATCATCAAGAAGGGCTGGAGTGCGATTGCCGGGACCTTGAATCCCCATACGCCGAAGAAGACGGTGTCATCCAGGAAAATTCTGGACTGGATTGCAGGCAAGGACTGCTGACATCTTGGGGGAGTCGGCGCGCTTCAGCCGGGCAGCGATCGCTCTTCGTCTCCTGCGCTTCCTCGCACGCCGGTATATCAACAATCAGGTGTACTGGAGCTGTAGCCGGGCGAGCCGGGCATATAGTCCGTCTTGGGCAACCAGCGCGGCGTGGCTGCCCTGTTCGACGATTCGCCCCTGATCGATGACCAGGATCCGGTCGCAGGACAACACCTTGGCGAGGCGATGGGCGATCACCAATGTGGTGCGGTGCCGGATCAGCTCTTCCAGCGCGGTCTGTACCAGCGTCTCGCTTTCGGCGTCCAGCGAGGATGTCGCTTCGTCCAGCAGCAGCAGTGGCGCTTTGCGCAGGATGGCCCTTGCGATGGCGATGCGCTGACGCTGGCCGCCGGACAGCGTGACGCCACGCTCGCCGAGCTCGGTTTCGAAGCCGCGCGGCAGCCGATCGATGAATTCGGTGGCGTGAGCCATCGCTGCGGCACGCTCCACCTCGGCGTCGCCAGCCCCGGGGCGCCCGAACCGGATGTTTTCCCGCGCATTGGTGGCAAAAATCACCGGCTCCTGCGGTACCACGGCGATGCGGCCGCGCACCTCGCGCGGATCGGCGCCGCGGATCTCGACGCCGTCGAACGAAATGGTGCCGCTGACGGGATCGTAGAAACGCAACAGCAGATGAAACAAGGTGCTCTTGCCGGCGCCTGACGGGCCGACGATGGCGACTTTTTCACCGGCCTTTATCGCAAATGAAATGCCGTCCACGACGTCCGTGTCAGGCCGAGTCGGATAGGCAAACCGCACATTCCCGAAGCTGACGTCGCCGCGTGGAGGCGTCGGCAGCGCGCGCGGCGATGCCGGGGCGGCGATCACTGGCTTCAAACGCAGAATTTCGAATAGCCGTTCGGACGCCCCGGAGGCCGCCGAGACGTCGCCCCAAACCTGGCTGAGTTCGCTGAGCGCACCGGCGGCAAGGGCAGCGTAAAGCAAGAACTGGCTGAGCCGGCCGGCCGTCATCTGGCCGCTCAGCACGTCATGAGAGCCAACCCACAGCACCGCCGCGATACTTGAAAAGATCAGAAAGATCACGACGGCGGTGAGGAATGACCGCGCCCGGGTCGAATCGCGCGCCGCCGCATAAGCGCGCTCGACTTCGAGGTCGAATCGGTGCGTCGCAAGGCGTTCGTTGGTGAAAGCCTGCAAGGTGCGCATCGCGCCGATCAATTCCGCTGCATAGGCGCTCGCTGCAGCAAGCGTATCCTGTGCGCCCCGCGACAGCGTTCGCACCTTTCGTCCGAACCCGACCAGCGGCAGCACGATCAGGGGAATCACCGCGATCACCGTTCCTGACAGCCGCGGGCTGGACACCACCATCATGGTGGATGCGCCGGCAAACAACGTGAAGTTGCGCAGCGCCGTTGAAATGGAGACGACGACGGCGGCTTTGATCTGGGTGGTGTCGGCCGCCAGCCGCGACAACAGTTCACCGCTGCTGGCCGAATCGAAAAACGCCGGCGACAGCGACGTGAGGTGCGAAAACACGTCGCGCCGCAGGTCGGCGACGATCCGCTCGCCAAGCGTGGTGACGAGATAAACCCGGGATGCGCTGGCGAGCGCGAGCACGGCCACCACCGCGATCATCAGGCTGAAATAGCTGTTGATCATGCTGAGGCTCTCGGCGTTGAAGCCAAAGTCGATCATGCGCCGCACCGCAAGCGGCACGGCAAGGGTGGCAAGCGAGGCAACGATCAGCGCGCCTAACGTCTTGGTGCGATATCGGGCCAAATAGGGGGCGAGCGCCAGCAGCGGACGCAATCGATCAGCGTGGGCCGACTTCCCGCTGTTTCGAACGGTCGAACGGTCTCGTTGTGCGCCGGTCCGCAGTTTCGGGACGGCGGCAATGGCCGTCATCGTGGTGTCGCAAGGCAACGCGTTCAGCGCGTCGTGACCGTCCAGTCGTTCTACTGCGCTCATCTGCGGGTCACCCTGTAGCTTTGCCGTCTCGTCCAAAAGTTTTGCTGTCGTCGGCGGTTGATATCGAGATAGCCGTGCTAATCGCGCATTGGTCTTGATCGAAATCAAATCATCCCGCTGAAAAGTCGAATACGGTTCGTTCGCTCGTTCCCATCAACGGAGATGAAAAATGAATTTCGAAATCTTGTGTGCTATTTCGGCAGCGGCGCTGATCGGTGGTGTGCTGACGATTGCTGCTCCTAAATCTGCCGATGCGTTGCCCGCCTATGCGGCGGCAACCGGAAAAGCCTGCGGTGCGTGCCATGCGAATCCGGCCGGCGGCGGTGCCCGCAATGCTTTTGGTGAAGCATTTGCCACCAACGGCCACAAGCTGCCGACGAAGAAGTAAGGATGATCAGTCGCGGACCTGTCCGCGACTTAGGGCTATTCAACACACGCTTTCGTGCGCCTCTCCGGTCCGGGACTCCGAATGATCACGCTTGTGCACGATCCGGTGCTTAGCGATGAGCAATTCTGCACGGTCCTAAATTCCGCTCGGAGGTAGGGTTCGGAAATGCACTGATGAAGTGCAGGGCGCGAGGGCTCCGACCAACATTGTTGTCTTGAGAACACCAGCGCTTTGGGGGCTACATGGCGGAATCTGACGACGCGGGCACAAAGACCCGTTTTCAGGGAGTCTGGGCATTTTTCAGGCGTCCATCTTCGCTGTCCTGGAGCGTCCTGGCCGGGGCAGGTGTGATCGCGGGAATCCTGCTTTGGGGCGGCTTCAACTAGGCACTCGAGCTGACCAGCACCGAAGCTTTCTGCGTCTCCTGCCACGAGATGCGGGACAACGTTTATCAGGAGCTCCAGCAAACCATCCACTGGAAAAACCGGTCCGGAGTGCGCGCAATCTGCTCGGATTGCCACGTGCCGAGGAACTGGTTCTACAAGAGGAGGCGAAAGATCGAGGCCTCAAATGAGGTGCTTCACAAGATTCTCGGCACTATCGACACGCGCGAGAAATTCGAGGCCCACCGGCTCGAGCTCGCCACGCACGTCTGGGCGACGATGAAGGCGACCGACTCGCGCGAATGCAGGAATTGCCACGCGGTCGAATCGATGGACCCTCACAAGCAGTCGGCTGCCGCTCAAATGATGCCGGAAGCGATCAAGGCCGGCGCGACCTGCATCGATTGCCACAAGGGCATCGCCCATCACCTTCCGAAGGAGCCGGCGCAATCCGAAGAACCGGAAAAAAAGTAGGCATTTCGACTTTTCAGTCGAAATGTTTCGAGTGTGACTTTTTAGCAATATCTGAGGGTGGCATCGGCGGCTCACACATTACCAAAGAGTAACAGTTGCCGACAGTTGAACGCGGGGGCGTTTTTGATGAGTGGGTTGGGTGGTTTCAGTGGATGCCTCGACAGGGCAGCGCAATATGCAAGGGTGTGTCATGCGCAGCCTTTGGCCAAGTCTCTCTCGTTTCTGAAGTCGGTACTGGTGGGTGGGGCGGTGCTCGGGCTCATTCAGCCTGCCTTCGCGGTCGGGGTGATATCCGAACAGGGTATTTTCCCCACATCGGGCCAGGGCGTTTACGCCGCATTGCTCGATCTCGACGGGGCCGCCCCCAGGCCCGCGCCGGCTCAGCGCGACGATGATGCGTTTTCTGCGCTCGCCGGCTTTGCGCAAACGGTGTCGCTGGAATCGAAGACATCCGGCCAGAAGGCCGCAACGTCTCGTCAAAATGACGATGCAATCTTTTCCGAGCTCACTGAATTCGCCCAGCGCGTCGGCGCCAAGCGGCCGGTCGCGCATGAGCCGCGCCTGAAACTCGCCGAAGCCGATAACGCGGTTGACGCGCTGAAGGATTTCCTGCGTGGCAACGCGACGCCCCCCCAGGGCGGCGCGCCAGCGGCACCGGCGACGACGCCTGCCAAGGCAGCGCCTGCCGGCCCGGCGGTTGAAGCGCACTTCGTCGGTGAGAAGGTCTGCGCGACCTGCCACGCCGGCCATGCCGAATCGTTTTCTAAGACCTTGATGGGACGCATCGGCAAGACCCAGCCCGGCAAGTTCGCCTGCGAGAACTGCCATGGAGCAGGTTCGGAGCATGTGAAGCTGGGCGGCGGTCGCGGTGTCGGCGGCATCATCTCATTCCGCTCCAACGACCAGTCGCGCAGCGTCCAGGATAACAACGCGATCTGCCTTGGTTGCCACGAAAAGGGCGACCGCACCTATTGGAGCGGCAGCACCCATGAAGTGCGCAACGTGGCCTGTACCGATTGCCACACCATCATGCGGAGCGTGTCGGCCAAATTCCAGCTCAAGACGGTGTTCGAGCCGGAGACCTGCTTCCAGTGCCACAAGGACCGGCGTGCGCAAATGGCGCGCTCGTCACACATGCCGCTGCGCGAAGGCAAGATGGTCTGTACCGACTGCCATCAGCCGCACGGCACCGCGAATGAAGCTCTCTTAAGGACCGCTACGATCAATGACACTTGCTACAAGTGTCATGCCGAAAAGCGCGGACCGTTCCTGTTCGAGCACACGCCGGTTCGCGAGAACTGCCTGAACTGTCACGATCCTCACGGCTCGATCAACGAGTTCATGCTGAAGGTCTCGCGGCCGCGGCTCTGCACGGAATGCCACGGGTTTGGCCATTCGCCGAACTCCGGCCCCAACAGCTATCAGATCATGGGACGTGCCTGTAACAACTGTCACACCCAGGTTCATGGCACCAACAGTCCGTCAGGAGCACTCCTCCACCGGTAAGACTCTCACGTCCTAACGAACGAACTAGACGACCGCTAACTGCCCTGGGGGGCTAAAATGAAATCGCGATCTGGCGTACTTGTCACATGTGCCGGTGCCCTCTTGCTCGGCATGGCGCCGGTCATGTCCGGCGCGCTGGCTGCCGACGCGGACCTTCCCGTCAAGGCTCCGGTTGTGGTCGAAGCCCCCTGGTGGACGCACGGTTTCATCGAATTCGGCGGGCGCGGCTTCGTCAACGATCCGCAGCGAGACGGCCACATATTCCAGGGCGGCAACAGCCTGGCGAAGTTCTACGAATACAGGGATCTGAGGCCGGGACCGTTCGGCGACTTTTTCGCTGCCGCCGGCACCAAAGATGGCCTCTACGAAATCGACGTCTGGGGCAAGAACGTCGGTTACAACGATCAGCGCTATGACGCCTATCTGTCAAAGGCAGGCGAGCAGTATTTCAACTTCACGTGGGATCAAACGCCCCACGTCTACAGTACCAGCGCCAGCACGCTGTTCAATACCAACGGCAACGCGCTGACGCTCGCCAATCCCGGTATCGGCCAACAGATGTTCACTTCGGGCGGCGTGGGCTGGCCCAATTCCGCCAGTTCGGCTGCGAATATCGCTCTCCTCAATACCAAGGCAGCTGCGGTAAGCACCATTATCAATCAGAATGTCCATCCCACCGATGTCGGCATTCGGCGCGATACGGCGGCAGTCGATTATCGCTACACCCCGAACGATAACTGGGACTTCAGGGCCAACTACTCCGATATGAGGAGGACGGGAAGCCAGGTCGACAGCGTGCTTTTCACGGCCACGAACACCGGTTCTCGTGTTGATGTCGCCAAACCGGTCGCTGATACCACGCAGAACTTCGGCGTGAATGGCGAGTACTCCGGCACGTCCGCCTGGGGACAGAAGTTCAATGCGATGGTCGGCTATAACGGCTCGGTCTACAAGGACGACTTCCTCGGCTATACGGTCCAAAACCCATTTTGTAACACCGCTGGTCTATGTGCGGGGGCGCCGGGTACGCCAACGGCTTCCCTTGCGCAGATGTCGACACCACCCGACAATCAGATGAACGGGGTCACCGGCACCTTTGGTGCGGATTTGCCGGTCAATAGCCGCTACATGGGAACGGTCTCCTACAGCGGAATGCGGCAGAACTCTCAGTTCCTGCCGTTCTCGATCAATCCAGTGGCCCTCGTTCCCAGCGGACTTCCGGGTGCGTCGTTGTCCTCGCTTCCGGCGCAGAGCCTGAACGGGTCCATCAACACACTCTTGGTCAACAACGTCTTGACCACCCAGATCAACCACGATCTGAAGACAAAGGTCTACTATCGCTATTACGACTACGACAACCAGACGCCCCAGCTGACAATCAATGACTGGATCATCACCGACGCCGCATCGCCCCAAGCGACCGGTCACCCACAATATTCGCCGGTGAACCCCCTCATGGTCGGCTATATCAAACAGAATGCCGGCGCGGAGGGCACCTGGAGGCCGGTCAATTCGGTCAATCTCGGCGCCTCCTATGGTTACGAGCACTACGACTTCACGCGGTTCGACGCCAGTTCCACCGGTGAAAACACCGGCAAGATCTACGCCGACTGGAAACCGGAGAAGTGGGTCACCCTGCGCGCAAGTGGGTCCTATGGTGAACGCCGTGCGGGAAACTACGATTATCTCGGCAATGTCGGCATGTTCCAATGGCCGGTGCCGAGGACTGGCCTCGGGGTCCCAGGAGGGGCCGTGTCTGGCGTCATTTCAACACCTTTGACCGGCTTTCCGAATGCCCCCAACTACTCGCCGGCCTATCGGCAATTCTACCTCGACGATCGCAATCGCGCCCAGGCCAAGTTCCAGGTCGACGTCGACGTGCTCCGCAATCTAACGGTCACGCCGACCGTCAATTGGCGTGACGACGAGTTCCAGCTTTCACAAAACCAGCTGGGCCTGACCCACGACCGCTCGCTGGCCGCAGGCCTCGAAATGGCCTATGCCGCCACGCCCGACCTCAGATTCCTGTTCTCGTATATGAATGAGGGACGCGACGAGAACCAGCGCGGGTCGAGTACGTATCTCTTCCCGTTTGCGACAAATAACGTCAATGGCGGCTCGACATATCTTTGCCCCAACACCAACTCCAGCGCCATCGGCGCCCCGGCCACCTACTTGTGCCAAGCCTATGGCGCGAATATCAACGACCGGGTGAATACCTTCATTGTTGGCGTGAACTGGGCGGCCATTCCGCAACGGTTCGATCTGGGCCTGAACTACACGTTGTCGATGGCGAAGAATTCTTCGCCTGTGATCATGTTGAATGGATCCGGACCGGTCATTTCGAATGATTTCGGAAACAACCTTCCGAACCAGTTCCCGGACGTGACAACCACGTTCCAGCGGCTGGAGGCGAATGCGAAATACACGTTCGATCCGGAGATGGTCCACCGCGTCGGACTGTCGGGTAATGTTTCACTCAGGCTCCGCTACGCTTGGGAGCGCAACACCGTGACCAATTGGAATACCGATACGATGCAGACCTACATGTTCCAGACGCTGAACCAGGTGCAGACTGCGTATTACCAGACGCTGGCGGGCAACAATCCGAACTACAACGTGCACATGGTGGGTGGATCAATCGCCTGGGCCTGGTAGCGCTGGAATCCGGCAAAATGGTATAAATTCTTCTGGTCGGCGCGCCGCTTGATCGGCGCGCCGTTTGACCAACTCTGATATATGTCAAAGCCTGCTTCTGGCCGCTTGGTATCAGGACGACAGTTGGTGCAAACAAGGCTGCTCAGGCAGCGCTCTGTAAAGTGACTAGATGATTCTCTGGTTGATTTTATTGTTGATGACGCTTGCAGCGGTCTTCGCGGTCTGCTGGCCGCTGGCGCGCCGTCAAAAGTCCGTCCGTTCGGGCAGCGATATCGCGGTTTATCGCGACCAGCTAGACGAGATCGGCCGCGATGAGGTCGCAAGCCGGATCGGCAATGTCGAGGCCGAGGCGGCGCGGGTCGAAGTCTCCCGCCGCTTGATCGCAGCCGCGGAGGCCGCGAAAGCCGCAACGCAAATTGCCGCTCCTGGTCCTGCCAGCCTGTACCGCCGGGCAACGATCGCCGCCGCCATTGTGCTGCTGCCGCTCGCCGCCGGCGCTACCTATTTTTCGCTCGGCTCGCCGAACCTCAATCCGATTTCGATGAATGCGGCAACCGACGGGCAAGCTCTCCCGGGCGGGATCGAGCAGACCGTCGCCGAAGTCGAAACCTATCTCGAGAGCAATCCCAAAAACGGGCGCGGCTGGGAATTGCTGGCGCCGGTCTATCTGCGGCTTGGACGCTTCGATGACGCGGTGCGGGCGCGCCGCAATGCGCTGGAGATCTTTGGCCCGGATGCCGCGCGGCTGGGCGATCTCGGCGAAGCCTTCGTGATGGCTTCCAACGGCGTGGTAACCGCCGAGGCAAAGGATTTGTTCGCGCGTGCCAACGCGGCCGATCCCGAAGACGTGATGGCGCAATATTATCTCGGCCTCAGCGCCAAGCAGGATGGCCGCCGCGATGAGGCGGCGCAGCGATGGACCGCCCTTATTTCGTCAGCCCGCGAGGGCGCCGAATGGCTGCCGCTGGTCAGGAATGCGCTCGCGCGTATCGACGAGAAGAGACCGGCGGTTGTTGCTGCGGCGCCATCGGCCGCCGCTGTCGCGCCGCCGGAGCACAATGGTGACGCCATCGAGGCGATGGTCGAACGCCTGGCCACACATTTGAAGAAGGACGGATCCGATGTCCCGGGCTGGATTCAGCTGGTGCGTTCCTATCGCGTGTTGGGCAAAGCCGACAAGCTGAAGGCGGCCATCGCCGATGCGCACACCGCGCTGGCCAGCGATCAGGAAGCTCTGCAGCGTCTGGACCAGGGTATTGCCGCACTCGAAACCGAAACCACTCCTAGCGTCCAGGGATCCGGCCCGGCGGCGACGGCGGTAAATGTTGCGCCGAAGGGACCGAATGCGAGCGACATCGCCGCCGCCTCACAGATGGCGCCGGCGGAGCGGAACGGAATGATCGAAAGCATGGTCGCCCGTCTGGCCCAGCGCATGGCCGAGAACGGCTCCGACGTCGATGGATGGCTTCGCCTGATCAAAGCCTATTCCGTGCTCGGCGAGCGTGACAAGGCGCTCAACGCTGCCGCCAATGCCCGCAACGCACTCGCCGGCAACAATGACAATCTGCGCCGCATCGGCGAACTGACAAAAGAGCTCGGATTGGAAGGCTCATGACACGCAAACAGCGGCGCCTGATCCTGATCGGCTCAAGTCTCGGCGTGTTGGCCTTCGCGGTTGCGCTGATCCTGAGCTCGCTGCGCGAGTCGATCGTGTTTTTCAATTCGCCGACCGACATTGCCGACAACAAGGCGCCTCCCGGAAAGCGCGTTCGCCTCGGCGGCATGGTCAAGATGGGCAGCGTGGAGCGCGGCTACGATCTGCAAATCCGCTTTGATGTGACCGACGGCAACAGGGACATTCCGGTCAGCTACCGCGGCATCGTGCCCGACCTGTTTCGCGAAGGGCAGGGCGTCATTGCCGAGGGGCATGTCGAGCCGGGCGGGACGTTCAAGGCCGAGACCGTGCTTGCCAAGCACGACGAGAATTACATGCCGCGCGAAATTGTCGAAACCCTGAAAAAGCAGGGACACTGGCAAGAGACCGCGGCGCCGAACGCCGTGCCGGTCAAGGCAAGCGCAAAGTGAACCGGGAGCCATCGCCATGATCGCCGAACTCGGTCACTACGCGCTGGTGCTGGCGCTTGCGCTGGCGCTGATCCAATCGATCTCGCCTGTGCTCGGTGCGCACAAGGGCGATGTTGCGCTGATGAAACTCGCCGACTCGACCGCGTTGGCGCAATTTGGCTTCGTAGCACTCTCCTTTGCCGCGCTCACCGCCTGTTATGTGATGTCGGATTTCTCGGTCGCCAACGTCTTCGAGAATTCGCATACGCAGATGCCGCTGATCTACAAGTTCACCAGCGTCTGGGGCAATCACGAGGGCTCGATGCTGCTGTGGGTGCTGATCCTGTCCTTGTTCGGCGCATTGGTTGCAGCGTTCGGCGCCAACCTGCCGGCCACGCTGAAGGCCAACGTGCTGGCAGTGCAGTCCTGGATCGCGGCCGCCTTCTATTTGTTCATCCTGTTCACATCGAATCCGTTCCGGCGACTGGCCGAGGTTCCGGTCGAGGGCCGCGATCTCAATCCGATCCTGCAGGATTTCGGCCTCGCGGTGCATCCGCCGATGCTCTATCTCGGCTATGTCGGTTTCTCCATCGCGTTCTCGTTTGCCGTTGCCGCCCTGATCGAAGGCCGCATCGATGCGGCGTGGGCGCGCTGGGTCCGGCCGTGGACGCTGCTGGCCTGGATGTGCCTGACGGTCGGCATCGCGATGGGCTCCTACTGGGCCTATTACGAACTCGGCTGGGGCGGCTGGTGGTTCTGGGATCCGGTGGAAAATGCTTCGCTGATGCCCTGGCTCGCCGGCACCGCGCTGTTGCATTCGGCGGTGGTGATGGAAAAGCGCAATGCGCTAAAGGTATGGACCATTCTGTTGGCCATCCTCACCTTCTCGCTGTCGCTGATCGGCACCTTCCTGGTGCGCTCGGGGGTGCTGACGTCGGTCCACACCTTCTCGAACGATCCGGCGCGCGGCCTGTTCATCCTGATCATCCTGATGGTGTTCATCGGCGGCAGCCTTGCGCTGTTTGCCTGGCGTGCCCCGCTGCTGAAGCAGGGCGGGCTGTTCGCGCCGATCTCCCGTGAAAGCGCGCTGGTGTTCAACAACCTGTTCCTGGCGACCGCCTGCGCCACGGTGTTCGTCGGCACGCTCTATCCGCTGGTGCTCGAGGCGCTGACTGGGGACAAGATTTCCGTCGGCGCGCCGTTCTTCAATCTGACCTTCGGGCCGCTGTTCGTGCCGCTATTGATCGCGGTGCCGTTCGGGCAGCTGCTGGCATGGAAACGCGGCGATCTCTACGGGGTGGCGCAGCGCCTGCTGGCCGCATGCGCCGTAGCAATGGTCGGCCTTGCTGCGACCTTCGCATTCGAAGGCACCCAAGCGGTGTTCGCGCCGTTCGGCATAGGCCTCGCCCTGTTCGTGATGGCCGGCGCCGTCACCGACATTACCGAACGCACCGATCTGCGCAGCCTGTCGCTTGCAACGATCGGGCGCCGCGCCGCCGGGATGCCGCGGTCCGCCTGGGGAACCGCGGTCGCGCATTTTGCGCTCGGCATTACGCTGCTCGGAATTGTCTGCGCAAGCACCTGGGGCAGCGAGCGTATCGTCGCCCTGAAACCGTCGCAGACGGTTTCGATCAGCGGCTATGATCTGAGTTTCGACGGCATGGTGCGCCGGGACGGCTCGAATTATCGCGAAACTGCCGCGCACTTCACGGTGCGCAAGGCTGGCTCCGTGATCGGTGTCATGGAGCCGTCGAAACGCACCTTTCCCTCCCGCGACGGCATGTCGACCACCGAGGCCGCATTGCTGACGCGGGGTGTCAGCCAGCTTTATCTCTCGCTCGGCGACAACAACGCCGACGGATCGATCGCGGTGCGGCTCTATCACAAGCCGTTGGTGCTGCTGATCTGGCTCGGTGCCCTGGTGATGGCGCTGGGCGGCGCGCTGTCGCTGTCGGACCGCAGATTGCGCATCGGCGCGCCAAAGCCGGCAGCGCGGATCCTGGCGCAACCCGCTGAATGATTTTCTCTCGCTCAGCCGAGGCGGTTGCATCGCAGCACCTCAAGGCCGGAGTTAAGGACGTCTAATGGCCTGCACTGTTCGGTTTCTTCTGGTGCTGCTGGCGCTCATCAGCGCGACGCCGCTGCATGCCGTTCAGGTGGACGAAATTCTTCCCGATCCCGTGCTGGAAGCGCGCGCCCGCGCGATCTCCCACGATTTGCGCTGCATGGTGTGCCAGAACCAGTCGATCGACGATTCCGAGGCGCCGCTGGCGCGCGATTTGCGCCTCTTGGTGCGCGAGCGCCTCAAGGCCGGCGACAGCGATACCGAGGTGGTCGATTTCATGGTCGCGCGTTATGGCGAGTTCGTTCTGCTGAAACCCAGGGTGAGCTGGCATACCGCCATCCTGTGGGGGGCGCCGCTGGCGATATTGATCGCAGGCCTGTTTGCGATCGGCTTTTCGGTGCTGCGCCGCTCTTCCGGGTCTCCGCTCCCCGAAGTCGCGAAATTGAGCGAAGGGGAGCGGCTGAAGCTTGATGCCATCGAACAGTCGCAACAGGGCCTTTAGCGGCGCTGCGAACCTGATTTCGTCCTGATCTGGATCAAGGTAATTGCCTCCGATCTCGGCTCTAATGCACTCACCAAACGGCGTTATGCGTGTCACGGGATGCCGAAGGGGCAAAAGCACCATGGACTACAACGTCTTTTTCGATTCTGCCTTGAGCCAGCTTCGGGACGAACGCCGCTACCGTGTTTTTGCCGATCTCGAGCGTCTGGCTGGCAGGTTTCCGCATGCGATCTGGCATTCGCCGCAGGGTCCGCGCGACGTGGTGATCTGGTGCTCGAACGATTACCTTGGCATGGCTCAGCATCCGAAGGTCGTGGGCGCGATGGTCGAGACTGCCACGCGGATGGGCACCGGGGCCGGGGGGACGCGCAACATCGCCGGCACCAATCATCCGCTCATTGAACTGGAGCGCGAACTCGCCGCCCTGCATGGCAAGCAAGCCGCGCTGGTCTTTACCTCAGGTTACGTCTCGAACGAGACCGGCATCGCCACGATCGCAAAGCTGTTGCCCAATTGCCTGCTGCTCTCGGACGCCCTCAACCACAATTCCATGATCGAGGGCGTGCGCAAATCCGGCTCCGAAAAGCAGGTGTGGCGCCACAACGACATGGCGCATCTCGAGCAATTGCTGCGTGCGGCCGACCCTGGCCGGCCGAAACTGATCCTGTGCGAAAGCCTGTACTCGATGGACGGTGATGTCGCGCCGCTGCATCGCATCTGCGATCTCGCCGAGCGCTACGGTGCGTTGACCTATGTTGACGAAGTTCACGCCGTCGGCATGTACGGGCCGCATGGCGGCGGTATCGCCGAGCGGGACGGCGCCATGGGGCGCATCGATATCATCGAAGGCACGCTGGCCAAGGCCTTCGGCTGTCTCGGCGGCTACATCGCCGCCAACGCAAATCTGATCGACGCCGTGCGTTCCTATGCGCCCGGATTTATTTTCACCACCGCGCTGCCGCCGGCGGTCTGTGCCGCGGCGACGGCTGCGATCCGGCATCTGAAGTCGTCGCAGTGGGAGCGCGATCGCCACCAGGACCGCGCCGCCCGCCTAAAACTCGTGCTCAATGCCGCGCGGCTTCCGGTGATGCAAACCGACACCCACATCGTTCCGCTGCATGTCGGCGACCCCGAGAAATGCAAGATAGCGTGCGATCTCTTGCTGTCGGAGCACGGCATCTATATCCAGCCGATCAATTATCCGACGGTGCGCAGAGGCCTGGAGCGGCTGCGGATCACGCCGTCGCCGTATCACGATGATGCGCTGATCGATGGCCTCGCCGAGGCTTTGGTGGATGTCTGGGATCAGCTCAAGCTTCCGCGCCAGCCGCAAATCCTCGCCGCGGAATAACTTTTGCGTGGCCCGGCCTCGTGCGAGGCGAGTTTCCTTGCGGATTCAGTCGCCGTTCACGGCGCGTGCAAACTGCAGGATCCATTCGATGATGATCAGGTCAATTTTCGCGGCCATCTGCATGATCCTGTTCGCCACCAGCCTGCAGGCAGCCGGCGTCGCCGATCTCAAGGCTGCGACGGCAGCCGCCGAGAAGGGCACGGGCGACGAAGCCATCCAGCTGTTCACCCAGGCGCTGGCCGCGAGCGGTCTTTCAGCCGACGACCAGTTCGCCGCCCGCAAGGGCCGTGGACGCGAGTACTCGGCCAAGAGCCTGATTGCCGACGCTTTCGAGCGGCACGAGGAGGGGTATCGCCTGCGCGACAATGCGATCACCGACTTCTCCGCGGCGCTCAGCATCAAACCCAACGACGAAAGCATCCGGCTCGAGCGCGGCCAAGACTATCATTTGAACCAGCAATATGATCCTGCGATCGCGGATTTCAGCGCCGCATTGAAGCTCAATCATACACCTTCGACCCTGGTGCAGCGAGCGGCGAGCCGGCGCGCCAAGGGCGCCTACGAGGAAGCCATCGCGGACTGCACGGCAGCCCTGGCCAGTGGAGTCCCGGATGCCGGCCTCGACGGCTGGGATATTTACAACGAACGCGGTTATGCCGAGTTTCTCGCGGCACGTTACGATGCCGCCGCCGCCGACTTCGACAAGGCGCTCGCGCTCGGGGCAAGCTCGCGCGCCAACGATGTGCTGTGGCTTCCCTATCAGTTGGCTTGGCTGCACGTCGCCCGGGCGAGGGCGGGCCAGAATGACGCCAAAGAGCTCAAAAATATTTCCGGCAAGATCAACCGCGCACAATGGCCGGGAACGCTGATTGCATTTTTCCTGGGCGAGGTGCGGCTTGAGGAGGTGTCGTCGCCATCGAACCATGGCGCGGTGGGACGCGGCCGCGAATGCAATCTGTCACTGTTGGTTGGCGAGGACGCGCTGGGCAAAGGCGATAGCGAGCAGGCGCAAAAGCTCATCCTGCGCGCCCGCGAAGTGTGCAACATTCATACCTTGCAGTATCTCGTCGCGGGTGCCGAACTGAACCGGATGAAAAAGTGATCTGGTTGGCGATGACGGATACGGTTCGCGCGGCTCTCGATTGAGCAGCCGCCGTTCGTATTCTAGCAACAGCTTCTTGATCTCAGCCAGATTCATCAGGGCGTCGGCGACCGTCAGCACGGTCAGCCGTTCCGGTCCTGTTTCAAGCCGCATTGCCTGGGCAACCTGTGTTTCAGCGAGCTTCTTAAGCTCGTCCGGGCTCAGATGCGTACTGAATGCAGGTCTTGTCATCGCAGGTGTTTCCAGAAATACCGAACACGATTATTTACCTTTCCGACAATCAGATTGTCTGCTCGGCGCCCGACAATTAGAAGGATTCTTGTTACAGGGTTTCTTGTTAGAATGATTCTTATCAGGCGTTAAACGTGCGGCTGGTAGCTTCTCCCGGTGACCAGACTCGAATCGAATGCCGCGAGACATGAAGGTGCGCGTCTGCACTAATTCCCTGCGCGATCGGCGTTCCATGTCCCATGGTGGAGCGTGGCCTGCATCCGCCGATGGCGCGAACCCCGCGCAACGGGCCGGCGAATTTGTCGCCAACATTCCGGCGAGCTGACTGATCTGCTCTTCGGTAACGACGCGCTCGATTTTCTCGGTCTTGCTCTTGATCCGGTAACGGGACCGTCCGTCGGCTTCAATAGGCAGCCGCGCGGTCACGGTATAAACGCTTCGTTGTTTTGGGACTTCGCGACCGTGCGGCCCCTGAAGCAGGAAAAGCACGTCGTCGTTGATCGCGTAATTGTAGGGCACGCTCATTTTCTCGGCTTGGGCAGGTCGATGCGCTCATCGGAGAATTCCGGCGGGCCCTCCGTGAGCCTGTGGATGCGACGTTCGCGTTCTGCAATTGGCAGCGATGAGCAACTGGTCGATCTGCTTGACGGCCAAATCCCCGATTTTCGACGGGATCGACCCGGAGCGGAAGTCAACATGCACATGCTGCCATCGCGCAGCAGCATTGATTTGGCGGCCAATTGACCCAGGTCAACGCGAATATCGGCTCCGCCAATGACGGCGACAGGGATCTCGCTGCCAGAGGCCGAACGATCTATCGCTTCGTCAAGTAATGCCCGGGGTGCGTGCGTCCGCGAGGTGCTCGCCACAAAGCACAATCAAGCACTGCGGATAAAGCGCGCCTACTTTCGTTCGGCTTCAGCCTCTTGCTCCAGCCGCAAAATATGTGCGCGTAGCGCATCGAACCGCTCTTCGGTGACATCGCTGAACAGCGGATCCTTATGACCGGTTA
>Ga0066789_10000319_pt1 | contig 18314 bp, 13 predicted proteins | sample OrgsoiDNA2013049_FD_70960 | JGI IMG/M metagenome (GOLD analysis project Ga0066789, IMG submission 70960) | Permafrost soil microbial communities from the Arctic, to analyse light accelerated degradation of dissolved organic matter (DOM) -... | ecosystem: Environmental > Terrestrial > Soil >...
CGTGTTTGGCATAGGAACTCCGACTGCGTAATTCCTGCAGCGGCGCCACGAGCCGGGTATCAACGGGAAGGGGGCGGAAGGATGCCTCGGTTTTGGTGTCCCCAACCCTCCCATGGACAACGCTTCGCTGGACCATGACGCTGAAATTCTCCCAGTCGAAGTCGCCCCACTGCAGGCCAATGATTTCGCTGACCCGCAGACCGAGACAAGCCGCAATCAAAACCATCGTGTGGTATGGCTGGGATAATTGCTCCAGCAGTAGGCGAATCTGCTCGGCAGTCAAGACACGAGGTATCCCCCTGCGCCCACCGCTCTGGCGCACCAAGTCGATTGGATTGGTATCGGTCAGTTCCCACCGCCGTGCGCATTGATAGAGAAGGTAAAGCAGACTTCGAATATGGACCTTGCTTTTCGGAGCCAGCTGAAGCGACGTAGCCATTGTTCGACGGGCACTGGCTTGAGCTCTTCCAATAGACAATCGCCCCAGTGAGGTGCAATCCACCGATTCAGCGCTGACAAATACGACCTCTGTGTTGAGTACCGCAGCCCAGGCAGTTCCTGTTCAATGTAGAGGTCCGCCAGTGCACGGATTGATGTAGGCCTTGCAAATCGGTGTTTCAGGTTAAGTCGATGCCGAAACGGCTCGACAGCGCGAAGAGCATCTGCTCTAGTGGCGTACTGTGCAATCGTACCAATCATCCTTGCGCGCCGCTGGCGTTGCCCCTCTTGAGTACTTTCGTAAAAGCGAAACTGCCAGGCGTCTTCGCCCCGCATACGTTTCATTCTTGTAAGGCATCCGTACTGATATCTTTGTCGCGAATTCATGGTTTTTCCTCCGGAAGGTACTTGAGTCGCAGTACCAATTAGGAGTTCTCTTACGGGACTGGCCATGTCCTCAATCGGGTGCATTCTTGCCAACAGTCACTGGGGGGTAACGACCAGAAGCCTGTTGACCGGTGATAGTGTTTCCAAGCAGTGCAGCTTGCTAATTTGGCAAAACGACACTCACTGGGAGCGCGGCCCGCGGCAAGGTATTGACTGCCAAAGCCTTCTTAGGAGGATCGTTGGGCCTACTACAGAACGATGCGCACTGGGATCCGCTGCTCCGTCAAACTCAACCATCGAACTTGTGCTGAACCCCTGCCCGAGAATTCCAACTGGAGCGCCAATTTGTCCGGAAGTCGCCTGTTGGGTGCAGAACGGCCAGCTCCGATGTTCAAGCTGTAAATCGTGCCCACGTTGACGCCGCCATTGTTTTGTGTGTTTCCATAAAGTAGTCCGTTGGTGTGCTGGATCAGGGCGGAAACAGGATTGGCGCCGACCGTGCCGTCAAACAAGTACAGAGAGGAGTAGATACCTTTCGGTGTGAGCTTGTAGATTCCGCCGTATTGATTTTGTCCTTGGAGACCAAAGCGGAATGTCACACCATAGTAGTTCTCATCGCTCGCTCAACCTGCCATCCCGGATCCTCGGGGGAACGGTACCGGCCCCATGGCGAGGAGCGGGGATGCTGGTAATGGTGGTGTTCTATTACCCTCTTTGGATGCTGGTGCGCGCTGCGGGAGGTTTTTGGCGCCCACAACGAAAGTTTGAAGCTTCGTGCTATGGCTTAACGGCGGCTTCCAACCGCGTTTCCGCGCCTTCGCAAGGCATGGCGGTCCCAGAAGGTGGGCGCATCGGAGCGATGCCTAGCGCCCACCCGGGTACAACGGGAACTACGGGACAACCTTAAACACGGTACCGTAGTTCGTGCCGCCGGCAGTGGTTGTGCCGTAAAGAATGCCTTTCTTGCCGAGAACCAAGCTCGCAGTGGGAAGAGCCCCGTCCGGGTCAACCCCGAAGCTGTGGAGCACGATTTCGGTTCCGGACGGAGTGAGCTCGAACACCGTACCATTGTTGCTCGCGCCGCCAGAATAGGTGGTGCCATAGAGGTTGCCCGTCTTATCGAGAATCAAACCCGCGTAGGGATTGAGCCCGTCCGCGCCATCATTCACGAAGCTGTGGAGCACAGTCTCCGTCCCAGTCGGAGTGACCATAAACACCGTGCCGTTGTTGCTCGCGCCGCCATCGTGAGTGGTGCCATAGAAGTTGCCCGTCGTCTTTTCGAGAACCAAACCCGCGTAGGGATGCACGCCGTCCGTTCCGTTATTGGCGAAGCTGTGGAGCACCGTCTCCGTCCCGGTCGGAGTGACCTTAAACACCGTGCCAGCGCCGGAAGCGCCACAGCCAGAGGTTGTCCCATAGAGAGCTGCCTTCTTCCCAATGACCAGGCCCGCGTTATACGGATAACAGCCATCGGTTCCACCCTTAAAGCTGTAGAGCACCGTTTCGGTTCCGGCTGGAGTAACCTTGAACACCGTGCCGAAGCCGTTGGCGCCGCCATAGTAGGTGGAGCCATAGAGGTTGCCCGTCTTATCGAGAACCAAACCTGCGTGGGGATAGTCCCCATCCGTGCCGTCATAGGCAAAGCTGTGGAGCACCGTCTCGACCCCAGCCGGAGTGAGCTTAAAGACCGTGCCATAGCCGTTCGCTCCGCCCGCCCAGGTGGTGCCGTAGAGGTTGCCCGCCGTATCGAGGACCAGCGCTCCAGAGAAGTACGGATAAGCGCCGTCCGGTCCTCCGGCAAAACTGTAGAGCACCGTTTCGGCTCCCTTCGGGGTGACCTTGAACACGGTTCCGTAGTTGCTGGCACCGCCCTCGTAGGTGGTGCCATAGAAATTGCCCTTCTTGTCGACGGCCAAACCCTCATGAGGGGCGTATCCGTCCGTGCCATTCGCGACGAAGTTGTGGAGCACGCTTTCCGTTTGTGTGAAAGCCGTTCCCAACAGAAGGTTGAAGGCAAGGAACGCCAGCATGGCGTTCCGCTTGAGACCAGACTTTTCCTGCAACATTCTTTCTCCTTGAAAGTTTGAATTTGTGCCGGGGCTAAATCGCCATCCCCTTCATCAACTGTTAACTCTCGTGATGTGTTTGACCTGCCGACCGTTCTTAACTGGCGGGATGTGTGGGGGCTGCCCCACTCTTTCCTCTGCGCGCACCCAATCCGGGCTGCGAACGACGACTATTGGGGTCACTCCAGTTGCTACCCACCCTTGCAAAGAACGGCAGCCTCAGTTGTAGAAATGCCGAAGGGTGGGCCAGCCCCCTTCTCCGTGACTCCTAGCCTCGAAGGTCACAGCCCGTTGGCGTGGCTCAGCACCCAAGTGATGGCATATATCGACTCGTCGTTATCGCCACCGAACACCATCATCTGGTTGTTGACCGCGTCATAAACCGCAGTGTGGAAATAGCGGGTACCCGGGACACCCGCAGGCCCGCCGGTTGGTTTCAGCCGGGTCCATGTTGGCGTGCCGCCCAATCCGTTGGCGTTGGCCAGGACCCAGACATCGTTGAATGCGCGCGGACCAGGGTACTGATAGCCCCCGAAAATAATCATGCGGTTATTCGCCACGTCGTAGACCCCGGTCTGGGACGCGCGCTTGGCTGGCGAGTGGGGCGCGCCGTTGGCCAGGATCTTGGTCCACTGCGGGGTTCCGCCTATACCGTTGGCATGCGACAGCGTCCATACACCGTTGGTTTGAGAGGTTAAAGCGGTATTTGCGCCGCCAAACACGGTCATGATGTTGTTGTTGGGGTCGTAAACGGCAGAACTATCGATTACACCGGACGGTGGACCGCCGTTGGGTGAGAGCTGTGTCCATGCGGGCGTCCCTCCCAGGCCGTTGGCGTGACTGAGCGCCCACACATCGGAGAACACCTGCCCACCACCGATGCCACCGCCGAATATGGTCATCACATTGTTGGCGGCATCGTACACGGCAGTGTGCAAAAGGCGCGCGGCCGGCGGCATCCCGGATGGGCTCAGTTGGGTCCAAGCTGCCGCGCCACCCTGGCCATTGGCGTTGCTCAGCACCCACACGTCGTTCAGCATGGTCCCGGACGTCCACGACTCGCCCCCAAAAACGATCATCCGGTTGTTCGCGGAATCGTAGACGGCGGAGTGGGAATCACGCGCAGCCGGAGAACCCGCCGTCCCATTGGCGATCAAGGTGGTCCAGTTGCCGTTTCCGTTGGCGGGAGCTAACAGGAGCACAGCATTTGTATCGGTGAATGACAAATCGGAGAATGCGCCGAGCCCTCCAAAGACGATCATGGTGGCCGTTGCCTGGTCGTACACCGCCGACTGTGCCTCCAGCAAGGTATCGTGGGTAAACCGGAAGTTGGTGCTCCACTGCGGCTTAGCAGAACCGCTCGGAAATTCCGCGGCGTCGCTGCCCTGGGCAACACGGCCAGGGAATCCTGCCAGGCCGCGCGGTGTGTACCCCATGGCGCCGAGGGTGAAGCTCGGCGACGCGGGCGCCACCGAAGAACTTACTTCCGGTGTAAGGGCGGTTTGTTGCTGGTCCCCTTGCGCCGTGCGACCGAGTCCAAAAACTGCGGGTCCCATCAGACCGTTCATAGGTTGACTCTGCGCCGAGGCAGAAACGGCCAAGGTGAGCGCAAAGATGGCTAGAGAAATTCCAGTTGTGAGGTTGGTTCGAATTGAGGCGGCGGTCGAGATTCTGTAGAGTGCAGCTTTCATGTCAGTTTTCCTTCAATTGTCTCGGCGATAGTTCAGTGCTGCGCCGGCGTGGCGTTCGGAACCCGTACGCCCGCCTTCTCCGGTTCCGCACCGAAGGTAGGGTGGACGCAGGTTGACCGATTCCGTTCCGACCGTCAACGAAACTGAGGGTGAAGCGTTCCTTAACCCGTAACTCTCGCAGCTGGTGTGGTTTGCGGGACCTTCTTAACTGGGAACTGTGTGCTATGCTGTGCTTAAGCTTGGGGTTACTTCTCCTCCTCCTTCTCCCTTAAGCGGAAAAAACGATGCCACCGGTTACAAACAGGACCCGCTACAAGTTTGGGACCTTCGAGGCGAATTCGGCTTCCGGAGAGTTGCTGCGCCAGGGCGTGCGGGTCAAGCTCCAGGAACAACCCTTCCGGTTCCTGGTTCTATTGCTGGAACGCGCCGGCGAAGTCGTCAGCCGGGAAGAGCTGCGCAGCCGGCTCTGGCCCGAGGACACTTTCGTCGAGTTCGATAACAGCCTGAACGTCGCGGTAGGAAAACTGCGGGATGCGTTACGGGATGATGCCGAGACTCCACGGTTTATCGAGACGGTGCCGCGGCGGGGCTACCGTTTTCTGGCCGAGGTGGCGAGTCCGGATTCCGGCGAAGTGCCCGCGATAGCGATGGACGCGCCGCCGGAAGGTGTGTCCTCGGTGAACGTGCGGCACCGTCTGCCTTGGATTTTGCTCGCAATTCTGTGTGCCGGTTTGGTCGCAGTGGTTGCGCTCCCGGTGGTGACCAGGCGTTTCGCTTCGCCGATCCTGAACAACTCCGACCGGGTGGTGCTGGCGGACTTTCAAAATGGCACGGGAGATCCTGTTTTTGATGGCACGCTGCTGCCGGCATTCCGGCTAAAGCTGGAAGAATCGCCGTACTTCACCGTGGTGTCGCAGGCGAGCTTGTTGAAGACTATCAAGTCGCAGGGGAAGGCCACCGACGCCCCCATCTCGATCGATTCCGCGCGCTCTGCCTGTAGATCTCTGAGCGCCAAGGCGGTGGTGCGCGGCGCGATTTTTCGAGCGGCGAACGGCTATCGGATCACCGTCGAAGCGCGGCGCTGTAGCGATGGAAAAACGCTGGTGAGCGAAGAGGCCCAAGCCCCCTTGCCGGCTGACGTTTTACAGAACCTCGGACAGGCCACGGCCTCGCTCCGCCGCCGCTTGGGCGAGCCGACGGAATCGGTCACGCACTTTGACACTCCCCTGGCGCAGGCGACGACGACTTCTTTGGCAGCACTCAAGGCATTCTCCCTGGGCGAGGAAAAACGCGCACAAGGGCAGGACTACGAAACCGCTTCCTATTACAAAATGGCGGTGGACCTCGATCCGCAGTTCGCGCTCGCCTACGGGCGTCTAGGCGCTATCTACGTGAATGCGCAAGAGTTTGAGCTGGGGAAACAGTACTACCAGAAGGCCTTCGATTTGCGCGAGCACACCACGGAGCGGGAGCGGCTCTACTTGATGACGCACTATTACAGTGGCGTGACTGGGGAGTTGGACAAAACGCTCCAGGCTTACGAAATCTGGCGGCAGCTTTATCCCAACGATCTGGTGGCGGCCAATAATCTGGCGGACATTTTCATCGTGCTTGGCGAGCCGGACAAAGCCATCGAGCCGGCGCGCGATGCCGTCCGCATCAGTCCAAAGAATGCGTTTCCGTATGTAGGGCTTATGGGAGCCTATATGCGCAGCGGGCACTTCGCCGAGGCCAAGGAGACCTATCAGCAAGCGGTGGCACTGAAAGTCGATGGCTTTCTCCTTCACGTCCTGCGTTTTGACATTGCTTTCGCAGAAAACGACGAACCGGAAATGCAGCGGCAGCGGGACTGGGCGCGGGGTAATCCGCGCGAAGGCGAGATGTTGGATGCCGAGGGAACGGCCGCGTTTGCTCGCGGCCGCGCGGGGGAGGCTCGCAGCCTCTTCCATCAGGCCGCAGCGGTGGCGGTGAAAAACAATCTGACGGAATATGCCGCTCTGGTCACACTCGACGAGGCGCAGGATGAGGTCGAACTGGGGCTGGTGCGCGAAAGCAAAGAAGACGCGCACGCTGCCCTGCGACTTGCGCCGAACTCCAACGACGTTCAGACCTGGGCCGCGGTGGTTCTGGCGCGTACGGGAGAAGTGCGGGAAGCGGAGGAACTCGCCAGCCGTGTGAGCAAAGCGGAGCCGCTCGATACGCTGACCAGCCGGATGGAACTTCCGGCGGAACGAGCGCTGATTGACTTGGACCGAAAAGATCCCGAAGGCGCCCTGCGAGAACTTGAGATCACGAAGCCCTACGACCTTTCTCGGGCAACCGCATTGATGAATATCTACCTTCGCGGCGTCGCGTATCTCGACGCCAGGCGCCCGCAAGAAGCCGCCAGTGAGTTCCAGAAGGTTCTCGACCACGGTGGCGTGGCGCCCAATTCCCCTTACGTCGCCATGTCGCAACTCGGCCTCGCCCGCGCTTACGCCCAAACCGGCGACAAGGCCAGCGCCCGCCACCACTATGAAGAGTTTTTTTCTCTCTGGAAGAACGCCGATTCCGCTGTTCCTGTAATGCATTCGGCGCGAACCGAATACGCCAGGTTATCCGGCGGTCCTTAGAAGGGAGCTTCGGGACGCCGAAGGCAATGTCCTGGTCACCACGTATGCCGTGCGGCGGCCCGACGGAAACGGTCTAGTTAGACGCGCTCACGTTCGCTCACGATTCATTGTTCCCGAGCGTTCCCGAGTGTGATTTCAAAGGCCTGTAAGGCATCGCCCATGCCCCACATTCAACAAGATAGAAATATCTGCTCATAACCCAAAGGTCGGTGGTTCAAATCCACCCCCCGCAACCAACGGGGTTGCTGGCCTGATCGGCTGGTAACCCCTTCAGTATTTGTGGCTTATGAGCATTGCAATTCACGACCATTTCTTCTAGTTCACCATTCCCTTTTGACCTTCCACCCTCGTTTTGAGCACAGTTGAGCACAACTCGCCGAAAAAAGTCTCTTCCAGCTTCTTCATCGACTCAACCGCAGAGTCGGGCTGCAAGTGAACATAAACATCACTCGTAATCCTGATGCTGCTGTGCCCAAGAAAGCCTTGCGTCTGCTTCAAATCGCCCGTGACCTCCTGCATTTGTGAACCGGCTGAGTGCCGGAACAAATGGAAGCCATACGACCGCCCAACGTTGCGCTCAATTCCAGCCTTGTCCATAGCCGGATAGAGTACCCGCCTGCGTAAATCGTCCGGGTCGTAAGAGCGCCCGGCTCCATTCACGAACAGGTAGTCGTCGGGTTGTCCGCCAACGCACAACTCCTGATGGCTCTGGAGAATTCGTTGCAATCCACCCAGCAGGTGTTTTGCACGAACGCTCCTCCGGCTTTTTGGCGTTTGCTCCTTGCGATGCCAGACCGACCGCCGAACGTAGAGCTTCGATTGCTCAAAGTCCACGTCAGACCATTTCAGAGCCAAGGCTTCCCCGATTCGCAGCCCAGTCAGGTACAAGAGGACCACCAGAGCTTTGAGATTCTCTGGCATGTTGTCCGCAATGTCTTTGACTTGGCTTGGGGAAAGAGCAGGCTTTTCGATTCGCTCCACTTTGGGCTTTGGAACCCGCTGAATCGGATTGGAGTTCAAAAGCTCCAATGCGACCGCAAGGTTGAGCATCTTCTGCAAGAGCACGTACAGGTTCAGGAGAGACTTCGGCTTCAGTCCAGCGGCAGACCCCTGCTTGAGAAAATCCATAATCAGCAGAGGGCTGACTTCCGAGAGTCGAAGTTTACCGAACATTGGCAAGAGATGCGCCTTTACGTTTGAGCGATGGGACGCTTGGGTTGAAGGTTTGAGGTTTTGAGAGATGTATGTCTCCCAGTGATTAGCGACATGCTCCGCGAAAGTGGTTTCGACCGGAAGCCTCAGCCCCCGGTTAACCTCCCGCAGACGCTCGGCCAAGATTCGGTGCGGAAGGCGGAGCAACCACACTCCCTCCTCCGCAGCCCGACAAACACGCCGCAACTAATAGCAAGACCGCAGTTTCCATGTGGAACTTGCCGCCGCACCCAGTCGTGTGCATCCCGCACCTCCTATGAACGTCGGCCGGCAAGATTGGCCGAGCCAAACACCCAGCCTCTGTTCCTGGCGGCTTCGGCCACGGCACCCGTGCCGTCCAGTGTGCCGAGGTCCTTCACAGAATAATGGGCCTGCTTCTTGCGACCCTGCGCGGCTAGCCGAATCGACGGGAGTTGCGCAGCGAAGACCGTCATTGCGGTGATGTAAGACAATATCCTGGATTTCATGGTTCCTCGTTTGCTGCTTTACCTTATGGCGCAGACGGGGGGAAGACCGTCTGTCGCTGATGGGCCGAAGGCTATCTGTTCGCGATCCCAACGTTCGCTAGTCGTCGTGCCCGGACGTTATTCTCATCCCGTCAATCGTGATGACTACTGGAAGGTTCGTGCCATCCGGCAGCGTCGCGGACTGGAAGATCGCGCGAAGGTGTCTACGGTTGTTGTCATATACGAGATCGATAACCGCGGTTCGAACCAACTGGCCGGATTGGTAGACGTTGGCATTCAGCGTTCCGGTGCAGTCGCCATTCACCGTAACGGTTCCAGTAATGGTCTCCTGCGCAGAGACACCGCCCAGGCTGCGGTTCTGACTTCCGGCCAGGTTTCCTTTCGTGTCCTGAGTGAAAGAACCCACAGTCGCAACCGGGATTGCGGTTGGGAAAATGACCGTTCCGGTGTAGGTGTAGGCCCACTTTCCCGCCACATTCGCGGTTGAGCAGCTGCCGCCATCTTCGGCATACGCCGCCGACGCCAATGCCATGGAGAGCGTGACGGCGGAAATGATCACAAACGTTGTTCTTGCAATGTTGCGTTTCATGAGAGTTCTCCTGAATGTAGTTTTGAAGCCGAGGTCTGAGTTTCTAAGCCACATCTAGCCTTGAACATCATTGCAATGCGTACCTTTAGCCAACGGCGAGGCACAAAGTCATGAGAAAAAGGTGAGATTCCGGTGAGGTTTTGGTGAAGGAGGGCGGCGTTCCACCCCCACACCCGATTGCTGATGGAAAGCCGCGGAGAGCAAAATTTGTACGAGCGTTACGCGATTCTTCGACTTCATAACTCACTCTCATTCGTACGAAGGTAAGCCTTCTCAGCGAGGCCCCACCACGCTTTGCGACAGAATTTCGTTTCTGGCGAGCTGCGCTTTACCCCGATCGCGTCGGTTGTGTTTTTCCGCGAGCTGACAACACTTTTGAATTGCGCGCTACTGTGAATGCGGGCGACTATTGTGATCTCACGCGCGTTGCTCCGAATGCCCCGAAGCGTCTATGTTGGTGAAGCTGCTCGCGCAGTTTGGGGGGGAGAATAACCTTGGGGCGTTCGTAGCTTTCGCCCAATCCGCGGGTCGCGGCGGCGGCCTCAGTCCCACAGTCTTCAGCTACAGGGTGTTTCTCATGGCATGGTAGTGCGAGGAACGCTGGGCTGTTGCCAGTTACGGGATCATAGCCTTGGCCCGCAATCTCTCCACGGGAATTGATGTCAGCCGGGTCGACGAGGTACAGGCCGGAACTTGCGGGAATGAGACTGTTTAAATCCATCATCACACCGTCTTGCCAAAGGAAGGCGCGGCAGTTGAAATTCACGTCGCATGACTGGCCAACCACCTGGCTGTTGTCGTTAATCCCGTATGCCACGCTGTAAAAATCTCCCGGGAGCGTACCTAAATCTGTTAGCACCCCGTTTTCCCACAAGAAGGCATGGCCTGTGGCATCGCCGGGCAGATCCGAAATGCCGACTACCTGTCCTTTGCTGTTGATGTAGAAAGCCAGGTTCGACATGACCCCTCCGAACGTCCCGAGGTCGATCACTTCCCCGTTGGGCCCGTGTGGCCAGAGCACGGCATGAAGGGACGCGTTAAAGGATGCGAGGGGGCTTTCACAGACGCCCGAACCGCCGACGGCTTGGCCTTTCTCATTGATTGCGAGGGCGGCTGCAATCCTGTCTCCTGGGAAATGAGGCAGTTCTTGGACCTCGCCCGATTTCAGTTCCCACATGACAGCCTCAAAGTCGAAAACCTGTGGGGTGATGCAGTTTGGGTCATTAGTAGCGGTTTCTGCAAACCCGACCGCCTGACCGCGGTCGTTTAAATCGGTGGCGTAACCATTATTCCCGCCTAAGGTGGGAAGCGGAGTCATGACGCCGTTTCGCCACATGAATGGGAGGCATATCAAGTTGCTGCCGAAGTTACAAAAGTTTTCGGCAAAGGGATCGCTGGCGGAGATTTCGGCTCCCCCTAAAACGATGCCTCTTTTGTTCTTGTCCGGGAACTCTACTTGACTATTAAGCCCTCCGAGTGTGCCCAGGTCCGTGAGCACCCCATTGCGCCAAAGCGTGGCGTGTTGGGCTGTGTCCCCGTACAGCTCCGACCAGCCAGTCACCCAGCCTTGGTCGTTGATGCTGTTAGCCCTACTAGCTGTACCTCCAATACCCTCCAGTACTTGTACGGAGTAATGAAGGTGCTTACTGTCGTTGCCGATGGCTTGACCGAGCAGTCTCGTGGGTGCCGTGGCCAGAGCAAAGACGATTGTTGCCATCGTACAAGTCAAGATTCTGGATTTCATATGTCTCTCCTAAGTTCGCCTTCGAACCTTCATCCGGAAGCATCGCCCAACCTGAATACCGTTTGCCGGGACTCCGATTCATTTGATTCTCGCCGCCTTTAGCAGCGTGGAATGCATCTTCGCGCTTAGTGGACGCACTTTGGCAGTTCGGAGACATGCGGTCAAGAACCACGCCGGTGGTTTGTTGGTTACTTTGCAAGTCGTTGATATGTCGATTTGAAACGCCGGTTGGTTCCCCGACAAATTGAAGGCCGTCGGCACAATCCGTGGTACACTCCCGTGATTGCCGGGGTGAGTACGTGGAGTCAGTGCGTGCCCGATCGCGGATCATCAAGTTCGGCGTGTTCGAGGTTGACCTCGACGTAGGTGAGGTTCGCAAGTCGGGGATGCGGCAGAAACTTGCCCGCCAACCCTTCCAGGTCCTGCGAATCCTTTTAGAACATCCGCAGCAAGTCCTCACTCGGGAGCAACTAAGACAGCACATTTGGCCGGACGAAACGGTTGTTGACTACGATCTTGCTCTGAAGAAGGCCATCAACCGCATCCGCGAGGTACTGGGCGACTCGGCGGAGAGCCCTCGTTACATTGAGACGATTCCGCGTCGTGGTTATCGCTTCATCGCACCATTCAATGGGATCGGCATAACTGAGCCGGCAGTAGAACCGCAGCTTGCGATCACCCGTAGGCACCGCGTCGGCTTCCGCGTTGGTCTGGCGTACAGTCTGGGGGCGGCAGCTCTGCTTTTGGCGACTTTGTCTTTCACGCAGCACGGTTCCTGGCGGCTGATCTTGGGATTCATCAGTACTCCTCAGATACATTCCCTCGCCGTTTTGCCCCTGCAAAACCTGTCGTCCGATCCGGCACAAGAGTACTTCTCGGACGGGATGACCGATGCGCTGATTACGGACCTCGCGCAGATCGGTTCGCTGAAGGTGATCTCGCGCACCTCCTCGATGCAGTACAAGCAAACCAAGAAATCGCTGCCGGAGATTGCGCGTGAACTAAACGTGGACGGGATCATAGAAGGAACCGTGCAGCGCTCCGGGGATCGCGTGCGCATCACTGCGCAGCTCATCCATGGCCCATCGGACAAGCACCTGTGGGCCAATAGCTACGAACGCGATGTGCGGGATGTTTTTAAGCTTCAGCGGGACATAACCGATGAGATTACACGTCAGATTCAGGCTCGGGTCACTACCCCCAACCAGGCGTCACCCGCGCCCCCCGGCCCGGTTGATCCCAAGGTCTTAGAGGCGTACATCGCGGGCAGTTATCACGTTCGGGGTTACTCCAGGGGCGCTGGGGATGACGAGGTCAAAAAAGCCCAGGCGTACTTCCAACAGGCCATCGATGCCGACCCAAATTTCGCCGCTGCCTACATCGGGCTTGCCCGCGCTCATCAGATTCTCTTGCAGGGTTCGAAGGATGATTTACCGATCATGAGAAGAGCTGCGGAAAGAGCAGTGGAACTTGACCCGTCTTCTTCGGATGCCAGGGTGGCCCTGGCAGATGCAAAGAGAGAAAGCTGGGACCGGAACGGAGCAGAAGAAGAATACCGCCGGGCCACCGCGATCAATCCGAACAATGCACAGGCCCACGATGGTCTCGGAGGTATTCTCGACACGACGGGACGCCTGGATGAGGGGTGGAAAGAATATCAGCTGGCCCAGCAACTCGACCCGAACCAGGACCACATGGCAGATGCGCTCTACCAGCGAGGTCAGTTCGACCAGGCGATTGAGATTCGGCAGAGGATTGCCCAGAGCGATCCAGTGAACGGCTATAACCACTATGCTCTGGCCTTGATTTACGCGCTGAAAGGGATGTACAAGGAATTTGCCCAAGAGATGGGCATGGCGTGCTCGCTATATGGAGCGCCTGAAGTCGGAAACCGTCTCCAGCGTGCCTACGATAAGTCCGGATACCTGGGCGCACTGCGACAGTTGGCTAAGGATTTGGAACATCTCGCCGCTTCAAAACAGGTTTATGTTCCGGGCATCCTGGCGCAAGTCTACACGGCCTTAGGCGACAAGGATCGCGCCTTTTACTGGCTGGAGGAGTACCGGCAGCATCGTGATCTAGCCCGCACCGACCCTACCTATTTTTTCAAAACAGATCCCTGGCTGGCTCCTCTGCGCTCCGATCCGCGATTCAGCGGCTTCCTCCGCCGCGTCGGGCTGCCGCCATAAGCGATCACGTCGTGACTACTGCCACTGGAAAATTCGGGCGTGTCTTCGCTTGCGTGCTCGCGACATGGCTGGCGGTTTTGAGCATTACCCACCCGTTATTCGCCCAGACCACGGTCGGTACCGGCAGTATTGTTGGCACGGTAAGTGATCCCTCCGGTGCTGTTGTCAGCGGAGCTAAGGTGTCGATCACTAACGTCGCCACCGGGCAGCTCATCAAACTCAGTACGAATTCCTCCGGCTCGTTCAACTCAGGAGCGTTAGTTCCGGGGAATTACAAGACGCTGGTCTCGGCCAAGGGCTTCAGTTCGGCAGAAGTGTCACTGACTGTGTTGGTGGGAAACACGGCCACGGCGAACGTGAGCCTGCAAATCGGGCAGCAAGATCAGATTATCGATGTGCCAGGCTCCGCCGTGCGGGTCAATACGGAACAAGCCACTGTGCAAGGTGTCTTGAATGCGTACCAGATCGACAACCTGCCAGTCAATGGCCGCAATTTTCTGGACCTGGCACAATTGGAACCGGGCGTCCAAATCCAGGACGGAGCGAACTTCGGTAAGGACGGCTATTCCTCCATCTCCTTTGGTGGCCGTTTCGGCCGCACCGCTCGAATCGAAGTTGATGGAATCGACGTCTCGGATGAGACACTCGGCTCGACCACTACGAACATCCCCGCCAGCGGCATCCAGGAATTCCAACTTAGTCAGTCGAGCATGGATCTTTCTACGGAACTGACGACTTCCGGCGCTATCAATGTGACCACGCGTTCGGGAACCAATGCCACTCATGGCGAAGCCTTTAGTTTGTTCCGCGACAGTTCCCTGGCTGCATCTTTGCCCACGCCGCCGGGACTTTCCGAGCCCTTTCAGCGCTCCCAATACGGTGGGCGTCTAGGCGGGCCGGTGGTCAACAACAAATTGTTCTACTTTCTGGATGGGGAGCGCACGCTGCAGCATGAGCAAGCACCAGTATTGGTGGCTGCACCTTTCGAGCAATATTCCGGCAACTTCAGCTCGCCTTTCCACGAGAACAACTTGATGGCGAAGGTGGATTATCAGCTTGCCCACTCAGTGCGCGCGTTCTACCGCTTCAGCTACTTTCAGAACGCGTTCTCGGCAAATGGAGGCTTGGGTTTTTCGGTATACGGCGGCAAGAATGTCACGCGGACCCATGTGGCCGGGTTCGACTTCAATACCGGGAGCTTCAGCCACAGCGTCCGATTCGGGTATTTGAAAACGGGGATGCACCACGTCGATGTCACCAGCGGTACTAATTTGCCGCTGGCCAACTACCCGTTGAACATACAGATGGGCAATACTGGACTATCAACCGGGCCTAGCGGTAGTGCGCCGCAGGCGATATTACAGAGCGACCATCAGGCCAAGTACGATGGGAGCAAAACCTTGGGCTCGCACATAATCCGCTACGGCTTCGACTTCAACCGGATCGCTGCCGCTGGCTCTGTACCCCTTCAGGGCCTCGCACCATTTGTCTTCACCAATGTTGGCCCCTCTGAGGAGACCTTCGCACAAACAGGACCGTTCCCGGGTGGAGATACGAACCCACTGAACTATCCCGTGGAATACGTTTCGGTGGGCAACGGTCTCGGGTATTTTACGCCAAACCCTGGATTGGGGCTTCCGGCCGGCAGCGTTTTCTACCACCGCCTCGCTGCATACTTCGGCATGAGTTCGAAATGGAAGCGGAATTTCACGCTGACCTATGGTGTGCGCTATGCCCGCGAGCCGGGCCGAAGCGACAGTCAATATCCTGCGATTCCGGAGCTCGATGCTCTAATACCGCGATTGGGCAACAGGGTGCGGCAACCGAACTTGAACTTCGCGCCACAACTGGGTTTTGCATGGGACCCAAATGGGCGAGGTAAGACTGCGATCCGCGGAGGTATCGGCCTCTTCTACGAAAATGTGCTCACCGTCGTTGCACCATCCGATCCTGCGTTTCGCGTGAAAACCGGCGATGTCTTCACACAGTCGCCGACTGCCTGCAATGGGACCGGCCAACCACACGAGATTTCAACCCCCGCCGGCAACCTCCTGCCGACGTTTTGCGGAGGCGCAAATAACCCGGTTGCCATCGGAACGGTCGCTGACCAGATCGCTGCTTTCCAGAAGCTCTACCAGGCTGACTCGCCCCTTGATTTGAACGCGGCGAACCCGAACTACATCGGATTACTGCTAAGTAAGGGCCTTGGGCTCGGCTGTTGCGTGTACCACCCCGATTTCCGCACGCCGCGCTCGGTGCAGATGAATGTTGGTGTTCAAAGGGAAATCCGTCCGGGGATGGTTTTCAGCGCCGACTTCGTGCGCAACGTGCAGACTCATTATTTTCTCGGAGTCGACGAAAACCATGCGGGAGACATTCGTCACTTCAATAAGTCCGCCGCTCTGCAAGCGATCTCCGCTACCAACCAGTTCTTCAATTGCGGTGTTGGCACGGATTCCGGCAGCATTCAATGTGCGATCAATGCCGGCGCCCAGATGACCGACTTCGCCAACAACGGCTTGACCTCTTCCGGCGACTTCAACGCAGCTTGCTCTTTCCAATCCCCGACTGTGCCCGGCAGTACATATACCTGCGCATTCCCCGGCATTAATCCCAACGCGCCGCCACTGGTGATGTATAAGCCCATCGGACGTTCGGTGTACAACGGGCTGCAAACCAAACTCACACAAAACGTGGAGCATCCCTTTCGCGGCGTACAGGTGTTGAATCTCCAGGTCTCGTACGCGTTATCCCGGTTCGAAAATTCGGGCGGCAGTTTCGGCAATGGCCCTGTCAGCGCAGCCACGTCGGATCAGGATGTTGGCCCCGGCGCGCTCGACAATGCCAACGTCAGCCGCTATTTCGGACCTTCTGTGCTGGACCGAACGCACCAGCTTTCTTTCGGCGGATATGCAGACCTGCCTGGTGGATTCCAGCTGAGCGTGATCTTGCATTTCTGGAGCCCGCTCTCGACTTCGTTGGTCGTTCCAAGTACGAACATCGGGCCGGGTGAGATCTTTCGCACCGATTTCACCGGAGACGGCACGACCCAGGACCCGATGCCCGGAACACACGCGGGAAACTTTGACCGTGGAGTGAACGCGTCGAGCATCAACAGCGTGATCGCGAATTACAACGCCACCTACGCCAACCAGCCGGCACCCGCGGGCCGAGTACTGATCCAGAATGGCCTGTTCAGCGCGACGCAGTTGCAGCAACTGGGAGCCGTGGCTCCTCCCGTTGCTCTGGCCCCGCCGGGCCAGGTCAATCTATCCTGGCTGCGGGCTTTCGATATGAAAGTCACTTGGTCGTATAAGATTCATGAGAGATTCATGGTGCAACCCAGCGTCGGGTTTTACAACCTGTTCAATTTCGCGAACTTCGACTTACCGGGGACCGCGCTCAATGGATTGTTGACGGGAGCCGCCGGTCAGATCAACGGCACTACTCGTCTGGGCCACAACGTTGACCGCGTTGGGGTAGGAACAGGCGTCTACTCGCTCGGCGCGCCCCGGCAGCTGGAGTTCGGGCTGCGGCTCACCTTCTAGGGTCAACTGCCCGATTTGCTGTGGACTCCCTAAGTTTCCCGGCTCACGAAGAACCACCTTCTCTAGGGGAGGGCAGACCAAGGCATGGCGAAGGTGCCTGTGCGCCCATCGAAAGCATAGCTTGAAAAACATGAGGAGCTACCTTTGTCAGTTTCCGACTCAAGGCCTTCGGGCCTCAATATCGGCTCGGATCACAGTCAAGTAGTCGCCCGCGGATTCGAGGGCTTGCTCGGCATCATGGTGAGAAACAAACCCGGTGTCAGCATAAAGGGCCATATTGCGCTTTCGGCGGAGACGATCAAAGACAGCCAGCAGACCGGCATGTTTCTTGTCGATACGCGACCGCACAAAATCGATGATGGCGATGTGGTGCCCAGGCTGGCTTCTTGCGCGGAATCCGTGGCTGAACATGAACCCCAGCGAAGCTTTCAGCATTGCTTCGTAGGCCTGCTGAAGACAAGCTTCCTCGTCAAAGGCAAGAATTCTGTGCGCCGAGGCCAGCTTCTTATCCGCGCTCGCGAGGAAGCGGTCGATTTGCGCCCAGTCAACGGCGTGCGATTTTAGCTTCTTCATCTCGACTTATGAGCGAAATACGCTTATTTTGCCAGACGTTTTCCAAAAACGCATCCTTCCGAGCGCGGCGTGACTCGACTTCCTTCGGCGTTAGGACGGTGTAGTTGATTTCGCGTCCGAGTTGCCGCTCAAGCCTTCGCACGGTTTCCGCTAAGACTTCCTCGCGAGGGGCGCCAATCACGAGCACGTCTATATCGCTGGCAGCGTCCTGCTGGTTGCTCGCGAATGAACCGTACAAGTATGCCTCGTCTATTCCATCAATTCTCTTGAGGATCCGTGTGATCAGGGGTGCCGCACCAATAGTCTTCGTAACGATCTTGCGCACTTCATCAAACAGCGGATACTCGCGGTTCAGTTGAAAATACTTTTGGCGTCCACTCACTTCCGACCGAAATAGACCTTCGCGCTCCAGGCGTCCCAAGTCTTTCGAGAGGTTCGACGGATCGATGCTCAGACGCTCCGCCAAGTCCCGCAGATGGAGGCGGGCCGTCGGGTTCGTGAAGTAATAGGCCAGTAGTTGCTGGCGCGCCTTGGAGCGAAAGCCTAGCATGTGGTATAAGTCTACCACACATGTGGTAATAGCTGACAACGGTAAGAGCCGTGAACCCCGCGACGGCCACGTTTGCCCACAATCGGCGTCGAATGGAATGGGCTCATAACCCAAAGGTCGGTGGTTCAAATCCACCCCCCCGCAACCAAACCTAAGCTCCACGCCATCAGTCATTTGAATTGGGTTGAGCGAGCTGCAAACCAGTTGCAACTCGCTCCCATTAGCTCCCATTCGTCTCAACTGTCGTC
>Ga0066789_10000320_pt1 | contig 18275 bp, 20 predicted proteins | sample OrgsoiDNA2013049_FD_70960 | JGI IMG/M metagenome (GOLD analysis project Ga0066789, IMG submission 70960) | Permafrost soil microbial communities from the Arctic, to analyse light accelerated degradation of dissolved organic matter (DOM) -... | ecosystem: Environmental > Terrestrial > Soil >...
GGTGGTCAAGGGCGACTTGACTGGAATTTGTCGCCGCAACAATACCGTTGCGTCACGCCGCCACGAGAACGGCTGCCCCCTGAACGCGGCCTCCGCGCAGGTCGCTCACCGCCTCGTTCGCAGCACGGAGCGGGTACGGTGTCGTCGATGTCTTAATCTGGGCTTGACGCGCCAACGGCAAAAACGTCGCGGCATCATGTCGCGTGAGATTGGCCACCGACACGAGTTGACGTTCCTCCCACAAGATGCGGTAAGGGAATGATGGGATGTCGCTCATGTGAATGCCGCCGCAAACGACTCTTCCGCCTTTCTTCACGGCTTTGAGCGCGGCAGGGACCAATTCGCCGGCCGGCGCGAAAATAATGGCGGCATCCAAGGGCTCGGGCGGCGCGTCCTGCGAGCCGCCGGCCCAGACGGCGCCGAGCGAGCGCGCAAAGGCCTGTGCGTCGCGATCGCCCGCACGCGTGAATGCCCACACGTTGCGCCCCTGCCAACGGCACACTTGGGCAATCACGTGGGCGGCGGCGCCGAATCCGTATAAGCCGATCGTCTTGGCTTCTCCGGTAGCAAGCAGCGAGCGCCAGCCGATCAAACCCGCGCATAGCAGCGGTGCCGCGGCGATCGGATCGGCAAAGGCATCCATGGGGATTGCAAAGGCCGCCTCTGCGACGACATGGGTGGCAAACCCGCCGTCGCGGTCATATCCGGTAAATGTCGGCGCGTCGCAGAGATTTTCGCGGTTTGCAATGCAGTACCCGCAATACCCACAGGTCTTCCCCAACCAGGGTATTCCCACGCGCTGCCCAATCTCAAAAGTAATGGAGCCGGGGCCGAGTGCCTCCACAATCCCGACAATTTCATGCCCGGGAACGATGGGGTAATGGATATGGGGCAATTCGCCGTCGATGACGTGCAAATCCGTCCGGCACACCGCGCAAGCCTCGACCCGGATCCGGATCTCGCCGGCACCCGGCACCGGGTCTGGCCGCTCCTCCAGGATCAAAGGGCCTCCTCGGGCGCGTAGTACCATTGCATGCATCGATATACCTGTCGGGCACGGCCATTCAGAATGGCAGATTCTGCGCGAAGTCCGGGTGCTTGACCACGAGCACGTCGCAGGGGAGTGTTTCGAGCACGCGCTCCGCGGTACTGCCGATGAGGAGGCGCTTCAAACCGCTGCGTGAGATGGCGCCCATGACGACGATGTCCGCGCATTCCGCCGCCATACGCGGTACGTACTCCGCCGCAATACCGGGAGCGACGTGAAGATATTCGTCCAGTATTCCAAATTCATCAGTGAGCCGCTTGATCTGCCAGCGCCTCAGTTCCAGCTCCGATGCAAGCGCTTCCGCGGACATGCCCACCATGGGAGGCATGCCGCCCACCGCCGCGGTGGCGATCGTGGCGGGTAGATAGGCGTGAATCGCGTACAGTTTCGCGCCAATTCGCTTCGCCATCGAGTCCGCCACGTCCAAAATGCGGTGATCGAGCGCGGCCGGCGCATCATTCACATGGCCTGGGTCCACGGCTGCCATGAGCACCGGCGGGCTGCCCCAGGACTTCGGTTTGGTCAACAGCAGCGGCACAGGACAAGTTCTTATCAGGTGCCAGTCCGTGCTGGCGGCGAACGCGCGCTCGGCGAACGAGTGGTGATGAGTATCCATAACCACCACATCAGCGGGCGAGTCCCGCATCCAGTGGATGACGGCTTCGTGCAGCGGATCGCCGCTGATGAGGTAAGTCGTGACATCGAGGCCGTCGTCGCGCAGCGGCTCGGCGAGCTGCTCCAGGAGCGAATCCAGATTGTCGTTGAGCAGCGCGTTGCCGAGGTGCGGCAGTTCACCCTCCATGTGCGTTTCGCGCGCACTCTTGGTGTCGCAAACCAGCAGCTCGATGCCGGCGCCCAGCCACCTGGCCAAAGCCGCCGCCTTCTCAATTGCCGCTTGATCCCTGACCAGCGGATTCACGATGACCAGGATATCGGTAATTTGATCCACCGCGATGTCCTCCCCCTGGCTGCCGTGACTAGTCGACCACGACACCGTCGTCGCGCATTACTTTATGGACCGCACCTGGACCACGCAGGCGCGACAAATAATCCGCCGTCGCTCTGATGTCTCGATCATCGAAATTTCCCAGGAAGCGCACGAGGTCCTCATCGACATTGTGCCGACGACCCTCACCCAACCTGTGCAGCTGAGCGACCAAGTAGGAATAGTGCTGATTTCTCAGCGACGGCACGAAGCCGTCGCCGCGTGCATCGTCACGATGGCAGTTGACGCACTGCCGGCGGAAGATGCCTGCGCCCAGCACGAGCTGTGTACCGTCCCCGGCTTGCACACGACCGGACAACGGTGCCCTGTTCAAGTACGCCGCGATGTCGACCCAGCTTTGCGGTCCCCGTAAGTCTTGCTGCGCTACAACGCGGTGCATGGCCTTGCTATCGCGTTCCTCACCGGCAAAATCGGCTAATTCCCGCACCAGATAAGCGAAGCGCTGCCCTGCCAGCGCCGGAATCTCGCGGCGCGCGGCACCTTGCGCTTGCAGACCGTGACAGCGTGCGCAATAGCGGCCGAACTGGGACGCGCCGCGAGTCGGGTGTGCGTCGAGCGAGAGCGCTGATTGCGTCGCTCGGTCCACGTTCTCTTCAGACGCGCGTGCGCCGACGCTCGCAATCACGAAAATGACGGCGATCGCAACGAGAATCTTGATGGGCGACGCACCGATCCCTGCCATCACAATGACCGCTCCACGTAATTGTCGGTACCCGGAGTTCCAGTATCATGCGATACGCCGTGGAAGGCATCGGGGGTTATGCGTACGGGACCAGCGCTACTACGTGCGCTGGAGGTCGCCTGGAGGATTGGCGCCAGCATACCCGCCCAACGCTCAGGGGCCGCCGCTGAGCTCGGCAATGGCCGAAAGAAGTGCCTTGGTATCGACCGGTTTGCTGAGAAAACGGCATTGCGGAATCGACGTCCTGACTACGCGCATCATCGACTGCAAATCACCGCTCAACAGAATAGCCGGGACGTCGCGGCCGTGCCGTTCGCGCAGTTGCCGAAGAACGTCGAGTCCCGTCAATTTTCCGTCGAGGTGATAATCTGCGATGAATACATCGCCGGGCCGCATATCGAGCAGCAGGCCTTGCGCTTCTGCGACCGTGGCGGCCGCGCGCGTGTCGAAGCCTTCGAGGCTTAGAAACAGTTCGGTCGCCATGCGCACGGAGTCGTTATCCTCCAGCAGTATCAAGCGCCGCCCGGACAACGTGTGCGCTGTCGCGTCTTCAACATCGGCGCGCGCCGGCGCCTCCGATTCCAGCAGCAGTCGATGGCGAGGTATGCGTACGCTGACACACGTCCCTTCGCCGACCGTCGAGGCAACCGCGACCGAATAACCGAGCAATCGGGATACCTCGCGGACAATGGCAAGTCCCAGACCGACGCCCAGCCGCTGCGTCCCTTGCCGGCCTATCTGATAATACTCATCGAAAATTCGTTCCAGTTTATCCTCCGGTATGCCCACCCCGGAATCCTCGATCTTGAGCACAAGCGCATCGGAATCGATTGTCTGCGCAATTCGCACGTGTCCCCGCTCCGTATATTTGAGCGCGTTGCCGATCAGATTCTGCAGTAATTGTGCAAACAAAGTGCGATCCGTCGACATCACGACCTGGGTATCCGGAAATTCCAGCCGCAGCTTCTTTGCCGCGGCCGCCGGCTCGAATTCCCGGCCGAGGTCCGCGAATGCCGCGGCCAAGCCGACCGGCGAAAGTTGCGGGTCGATAGCGCCCGACTCCAGGCGGCTGATGTCGAGCAGCGCGTTGAGCAGCCGCGTCGCGCTGTCGATCGCCATCTCCTGATGGCTCACGAGATCGCGCAAACCAGGATCATGCTGCGTTAGCTTTTGCATCGAGGCGTTGATGAGGCGGATCGCCTGCAAAGGCTGGCGCAAATCGTGACTCGCCGTCGCCAGAAAGCGGCTCTTGGCACGATTGGCCCGGTCGGCTTCCTCGCGCGCCGCGACCAAGGCATCGCTGATGGAACGGCGCTCCGTCATATCGCGAATCGCCGCCGCGACAAAATTTTGGTCGCCATCGCGAAACGGCGACAGGCGAATGCCCGCGGGAAATTCGCTGCCGTCGGCACGGCGCGCGAACAAGTCGTTGATCCGGGCCCCCATTTCGCGACTCGCGGGGTGTCGCATAAAGTTCCCCATGTGCGCGCCGTGACGCGTGTGAAATCGCTCCGGAATCAACAGTTTGACGGGCTGGCCGATGAGCTGCTGCGGGGTATACCCGAATACGCCGCTGGAGGTTTCATTGGAAAACCGGATGATGCCCAGCTCATCGACGACAAGCATCGCGTCGGGCGAGAATTGCAGTAGCCGCTGCGCAATGGAGCTAATTTCGGCCATTACAGACCCTAAGACCCCAATCAGGGTCGGTAAACGTGGACCTGCTGGAGCATTGAATTGGGTTATTCACCATATCACAATTCGCTTTCTCGGAGCGCGACGGGCGAGCCGGCACTTGTATGTTAAGGGTCCGGCGCAAGATCCTTCGGGAAACCGCAGCTGTATGCCGCCGGTCAAACCGGCACACTGATGACCGGCACCGGCAGAATTCCGTATTTCAATGCCTAGTACGACCGTTGGCGTTAACGAGGTATTCATTGAGCGAAGTAAAAAGGAACTGGTCGGGTTCCGATCGAATTCTCGAGCAATTGATGGAAATCGCCCGAGCGTCGGCGCTTGCCGAGATGGCGAGCGGTGTTGCTCACGAACTCAACCAGCCGTTGGGCGCGATCGCCACGTTCTCCCAAGCCGGCGAACGGATGCTGAGCCGCCCCGACCCCATGGTGAAACAGGCGCTCGATGTGTTTCGCCAGATCAACCTTGTAGCACTCGGTGCGGGGGAAGGAATACAGCGCATCCGGCGCCTGTTCGAACGGGTATCGCCGCAGCGCACCCGGTGCCAATTGCCCGAACTGACGGCGGAGTTGCTGCCCATTCTTGACATACTCGCACTGCGTGCCAAAGGTAGCGTGCGCGTGGATGCAGCAAGCCCGGTACCCGATCTGCTGATCGATCGGCTGAGAATTCAGCACGTGCTGTTTGCATTGGTCCAAAACGCCATCGACGCCGGCGCGCAAATGCCCGCCCCACCCTCGGTTCGGATCGACATCTCCGCGGATCGCTATTCCGTCGAGACCGGCGTCACCGATTCGGGTCCGGGGGTCCCCGAGGAATTGCACGCCCAGCTGTTTAAGCCGTTCTTCAGCACCAAGCCACATGGAACGGGTCTTGGCTTAGCTTCAAGTCGGGCCATCATCGAATCCCATGAAGGCATTATAGGTTTCAATAATGTGGCGGCCGGCGGCAGTCGTTTCTGGTTCCGGCTGCCGATTGCCGCAAGCTGATCGGAGCACTCATGGTCAATCCCAACGACAAAAGCGCCGTGCCCACCATTTACGTGGTCGACGACGACGACGGGATGCGGCGCGCCCTCGATGCGCTGTTGAGCACGGTTGGATACAAGACGGCTGTTTTTTCACGCCCGAGCGAGTTCCTGGCAGGCTTCAAACCCGACACAGCGGGCTGTCTAGTGCTGGACATTCGCATGCCGGACATGAGCGGCCTGGAAGTGCAGCAGCAGCTCAATCGCATGGGATCGATGCTGCCCGTCATTTTTATTACCGGACATGGCGATGTGCCCATGGCCGTTCAGGCAATGAAAGAAGGCGCGTTCGAGTTCATTCAGAAACCATTCCGCGACCAGGACTTACTCGACCGCATCAATCACGCTCTGAAGCAAGATGCCGAGAATCGCAATACGGTTGCCCGCCGCGCCGACGTTCAGCACCGGCTTGAGTCTTTAACCCCGCGCGAGCGGCAGGTGATGGATATGGTCGTGGATGGCGCGGCCAACAAAGTGATCGCCATCGATCTGGCCTTGAGCGAGCGCACCGTCGAAATCCATCGCGCCAAGGTCATGGAGAAGATGGGCGCGCGCTCGGTTGCGCACCTCGTGAAGCTGCACTTGACGCTGACCAACACACCGGGCACTTGATCCCTCGAGGGCCACCTCGAATTGATCGCCGGTGCAATGCCCTTGCCGGCCAGCGGACTCCCCTCAGTGCCAGACGGAAACCCCTGATGTGGCGCCAATGAGGATTGCCGATACTTGGCAGAGTGCGAACACCCATCATTCTGAAGTTCCATCACATCGACCGCTCCGGAGCTCTTGAGGAGCGTGCGCGGAAATTGGGTCATCATTTGGCGCGTTTCAACGAGCGCATCACGCACTGCAGTATTACGCTCCAAGGCCCGGATGACCCTGACGGCGGCAGCGTACAGTATTTGGTCAAGATTGACCTGATGGTGCCCGGCGCGCAGATCCACGCCGACAGCCTTCATGTCGATGGCGCGGGACACCAGGATATATATCTTGCGCTGCGCGATGCGTTCAACAATGCCAAGCGGCAATTGTTAGGCCTCAGGGTTCAGAGCCGCAGATCAAATGCTGCGGGCTCGGTCGGCGTAGGCAGCGGCTCGGCCTGATCAAGGCATTTTGTGCGGCCGGCGGTTACGGGACGACCGGTGGCCGCGAGCGCTGCGGCCCAACCGTCGTCATCGCCGACGGGGGATGCCCGTGCCGATGAGAGCCCGTGAGCGCGGCGATCGGGATTGATGCGGTCCACAGACCGCAAGCGACGATGACGGCACCGAGCAAGCGCGCGAACGTATCGTGTTGGGCTACGAGACGGGCGCCGGCGTAGGTCAGGCCAAGCATGGCGGGCAACGTCCCCAACCCAAACGCGATCATGGTCGCGCTGCCGCGCAGTGCACCGCCCGCAAACGCCGCGGCCAGCAACACGGAATAGACCAAGCCGCAGGGCAACCAACCCCACAGCAATCCCATCGTCAAGGCGCGCAGCGCCGGCTGCGTCGGAAGACTGCCGCGCGCGACGGGTGCAATCCGCCGCCACACCAAGGCTCCCCAGCGTTCGGGGGCGCGCAGCCAGCGGACTTGGGGGCCGGCGCCGAGCGCAATGTTGAGGCCGATGAGCACCACGATGAGCGCCGTCCCCAAGCGCATCACTTCACTCCACCGCGAGGCCTCGAAGCCCATCCCGGCCGCCTCGCCGAGGCTGCCGACGATGGCGCCGCCGACACCGTAACTCGCGATACGCCCGAGCTGATAGAGCAGCGGCTGCCAGCGTGGCCCGCCTCCCCGCGCCGTACCCAGTGCTGTCGCGATACCGCCGCACATCGCGAGGCAATGCGTGCTGCCGAGCACTCCCGCAATGAAGGCAGTACCGAGCGCGAGCTCATGCATCGCGCGGATTCCTATCATTGCGAACCGGCCTGGTGTCGTCATCGAGCAGGATCTGCACCGCCGGTGACTGCAGATCATCGAACTGACCCCGCTTCACGGCCCAAAAAAATGCCCACACCATGAGGGCGACCATACCTAACCCGAGCGGAATCAACAGATACAGTATGTTCATGCGGGCGCGATCCGTGGCGCATGATTCGCCGGAGGATCCACCGCAGTCAAGCCGGGCGGCGGCCGCTCGGCCAGCAGCCGCGTAGCATTCAAGACCACCAGCAGCGAGCTTGCCGACATGCCGATTGCCGCCATCCACGGCTGCAGCCAACCGCTGGCCGCCAGAGGCACCGCAGTCGCATTGTACAAAACGGCCCAGCCAATGTTCTGCCGGATCACGCCCATGCAGCGCCGCGCCGTCTCGACGCCGACACCGAGGGGCGCAAGTGCTTCACCCAGCAACACCACATCGGCGCTCACCTTGGCCAGGTCAGTCCCTGAGCCGATCGCCACCGAGACGTCGGCGCCGGCAAGCACGGGGGCGTCATTCACGCCGTCGCCGACCATTGCCACGATGTGTCCCTGGTCTTGCAGCGAACGCACGAACGCCACTTTGTCGCCGGCGCGCATATCACCCAGTGCGGGAACCCCGCCAAGCTGGCGCGCCACCTCGGCAACGACGGGCGCTCGATCGCCGCTGGCGATGCAGGGCTCCAAGCCGAGGGCCCGCAGACGCTGCACGGCGACAACCGCGTCATCGCGCAGACCATCCTTGAGCACGAACTCGGCCAGCAGGCCGTCAACGTCGCCGAGGAATACGCGGGAACGAGCATCCTCCGGCAGAGCCGCCGCGCACTGCGATGCGCAGATTTCGTGAACGTAGTCGGCGCGCCCGATGCGATGGATCGTTTCGCCGACGCGTCCTTCGACACCGCGACCCGGAGAGGAACGCACATCGATGACCGCGGCGGCGGCGGCGCCGTCAAAAGCGCGCGCGATGGGATGTTCGGAGTGGCGCTCGAGCGCCGCCGCGGCTGCGATGCATTGCTCGCGAGTGGCGCGGCCGCTGAGCAGCCGCACTTCCTCCACTTGGGGCTGTCCGCGGGTCAAGGTGCCGGTCTTGTCGAATACGATGCGATCGGCACGGGCAAGCGCTTCGAGTGCCCGCCCCCGCGTGACCAGCAGACCGAGACCCGCCAGGCGCGTCGTACCTGCAGCCAACGCCGCCGGAGTCGCCAGCGACAGGGCGCACGGACAGGTCACCACCAGCACGGCGAGCACCGTCGGAAAGGCGCGCGCCGCATCCGCGTGCAGCCAATAAACACCAACCAGCAGCGCGAGCAGCAGTACGCCGCCGACGAACCACGCGGCTACTCGATCGGCAACGTCCGCGACGTGCGGGCGGCTCGCGCGCGCACGCTCCAGCAGCCGGGAAACCGCGGCCAGCGTCGAGTCCTGCCCGACGCGGGCAATCCTGACTTCGACCGCACCGGTGAGATTGAGCGTACCGGCGATGACGGAGTCGCCGGGCGCGCGCGGCCGCGGCATGGATTCTCCGGTCAGCATGGATTCATCGATGTCGGTGCGTCCCGAAAGTATCTCGCCGTCCGCAGGGACGCGCTCGCCAGGCAATATTCGAACCCGATCGCCGCTGCACAATTCATCCGGTATTACGCGCTCCGCCTGCAAACCGCTGATGCGCATGACGCTCTCCGGCAGCAGCCGCGCGATGGCATCGTGGTGCAGGCCGAAGCCGTGCCGCATCGACATCTCGATGTAACGGCCGAGCAGCAGGAAAAACGTGAACATGACGGCCGAGTCGAAGTAGACGGCGCCGCGTCCGCGCAATGTGGCCCAGATGCTCCAAACGTAGGCGGCGCCGATGGACAGCGCCACCGGCAGGTCCATCCCCAGGGTGCGCATGCGCAGGCCGCGCCACGCTGCCGTGAAGAAGGGTTGAGCTGCATAAAGCACGACCGGCGTAGCCACCACCAGGCTGACAAAGCGCAGCAGCTGTGCAAGATCGGGTGCAATGCCGTCCATGGCGCCGGCGTACAGCGATACCGCGTAGGTCATCACCTGCATCATGCCGAAGCCGGCCACGGCCAGCCGCTTGAGCGCCGTGCGCCGCTCGGTCATCCACACCGGGCCGCCGGCGGAAAAAGTCAGTGGTTGCGGTTGGTAACCGAGGGTATGGATGCGTTCCAGTACGCGGCTGAGCGGGACGCGTGCGGGATCGAAGCGCACCTCGGCACGGGCACTGCTCGCGTTGACCTGGATGTCGGTTATGCCCTCGAGCTGCCGGATGCTGTTTTCGATCAGCCAGGCGCAAGCCGCACAATGCATTCCCTCGATTTGCAGGCTGAGTTCACGCTCACCGTCGCGGCGTAAGCGGGTGTAGCGGCGCAGCGCCTCCTGCCGGTCGTAAACCGGCCAATTTCGCCGGCTGTACCGAGGCATCTGATCGGCAGCGGTTCGAAACTCGTAGAATCGCTCGAGGCCTTGCCCCACGATGAGATTCGCCGCGGCTTCGCAACCGCCGCAGCAGACGGGATGCGAGGTGCCGTCGATGCACACCGCAAATGCGGAGCCCGACGCTACTGCGTTGCCGCAGTGAAAGCAGAGTTCGGACGGCGGTGTGGTCACGGCGGCGCCAGCTAGTCGGAGGAATCGCTGTGCTCGAGCACGACGTCGTTGGTGTGTATGGCCAGATAAGCGCTGAGGCAGCTGCCGATGACCGCGCTGGAAATGAAGCCGATGATGATCCAAGGCCAGATATGTCGGTACCAGGCAGCCGTCGTTGGTGTCATGACTTAAGGTCCTATGAAGCGGGTTTTCTCGGTCCTGGACAGCTTGGGGTCGTCGAGCGCGCTGATTCGCAGCGTGATGGCATGCACCCCGTGCGCAACGCCCTCGGGCGCCTGCAGCCGCACGGCTACGTTGCTGACGGTACCGGGCCCGACTTCGATCGGGTTTCCCGGTGCCGCCAGTTGCAGGCGGTCGAGACCTTGTGCCTGCAGCCGGTAGACGTGCCCGCTATCGTCCTCGTTGATGATCTTGATGGTGTACGCGTTCTCGATCCAGTCACCATGCACCTCGCGATACAAGGTGTTTCGATCACGGATCACATCCAAGATCAAGGGTGTGCGCGTCGCCAGCGAATACGCGATGGTGCAGGCGGCGAACGTCAATAACGCCCCGTAAACGAACAGCCTCGGCCGCGCCACGTGGGTACGTTTGCCCGCCATCGCATGCTCGGTGGTATAGCGGATGAGGCCGCGAGGATAGCCCACCTTGTCCATGACCTCGTCGCAGGCGTCGATGCACGCAGCGCACGCGATGCACTCGTATTGCAGACCTTTGCGAATGTCGATTCCCGTCGGACACACCTGCACGCAGAGCGTGCAGTCGATGCAGTCGCCCAGACCCTTGGCGCGGGCGTCCGAGCCGCGTCGGCGGGCGCCGCGCGGCTCGCCGCGCGCCGGATCGTAGGAAATGACCAGAGTATCCTTGTCGAACATTGCGCTCTGGAATCGCGCATACGGGCACATATACTTGCACACCTGCTCGCGCAGGTAGCCGGCATTTCCGTAGGTCGCGAGCGAGTACAGGAAAATCCAGAAAATCGCCCACGGGCCCAGCGACAGATTCATCAGTTCCGAGCCGATCGAACGGATGGGCATGAAGTAGCCGACGAAGGTGAACCCGGTATAGCAGGCGAGGCTCAGCCACAGTATCTGCTTGGCGCTCTTGCGCAGCAGCTTCTCGACCGACCACCGAGCCAGATCCAGTTTCATGCGCTTGGATCGCGTCCCTTCCGTCCATTGCTCGATCCACAGGAACAATTCGGTCCACACCGTCTGCGGGCAGGCGTAGCCGCAGAAGACTCGACCCGCCAGCGCCGTGAAGAAGAACAGCGACAGCGCCGCCATGATCAGCAGCAGCGCCAGATAAACGAAATCTTGCGGCCACAGCGTCAGTCCGAAAATGTGAAACTTGCGGGCGGGCAAATCGAACAGCAGCATCTGCTGGCCGTCCCAACGCAGCCACGCCACGCCGTAAAATAAGCCCAGCAGCACGACCACGGTCCAGCGGCGGCGCGTTGCGAATCGGCCCTTGATCTCGCGCGGATAAATCTTCTCCGCGGCTTCGTAGAAGCTCGCCGCCGGCGCTTCCGGCAGTGCGGGCGCGAGACTCGGGGTGTTCATTGCCGCCGACCACCGCCGTCCGTGGATTGGTCCTCGCGGCGGGCAGTGCGGATCATATAGACGCTGAGGCCGCTCGCGAGCGCGGCGATGGCCCAAAAAAAGAAAAATCCCAAGGCATAACCAGCGTCTCGATTGAGATTATCGAAAATCATCGGACCCGCATCGCGCAACAGCTGGGGATCCACGGCCGCGAAAAACAGCAGGCTCGCGACGCTGGCCGCCAGAAAAGACGGCCACAGCACCAGCGCGATGAGCACCCGATGCCGCCTATCGCGACCGTCATCGACTTCGAGTTTGTGGGCCGTCATTCGTCCTCACGGCGTGTGTGAGAGACTGTACACATAGGCCGACAGCAGCCGGATCTTATCCGTGCCCAGCCACTCGTGCGCCGGCATTTGCCCGTGCCGCCCATCCGTGATCGACTTGCGCACGGCGGCCTCGGTGCCGCCATACAGCCAGATATCATCGGTGAGATTCGGTGCACCCACGGCCTGATTGCCTTTGCCGTCCGCTCCGTGACACGCCGCACACAGGGCAAAGCGGGCCTTTCCGGCTTCGATTTTATCCGCCGGCTCTTTGCGCCCGCTCAGACTGAGGACATAGGCCATCACCTCGTTCACTCCCTGCTCCCCCAAGGCCGGTCCGAGCGCAGGCATGATGCCTTCGCGGCCGTGTGTGATCGTCTGCATGATGGCCTCCGGAGCGCCGCCGTGCAGCCAGTCGTCATCCGTCAAGTTGGGAAACCCCGGGCCGCCGCGCGCATCCGAACCATGGCAGCCAACGCAGTTGTTGGCGAACAAACTGTGGCCCAATGCGAGCGCCTTTGGGTCCTTGGCCAGATCCACAATCTCCCGGCCCGCAAACGCAGCGTAGATGGGCGCGTACTTTTGCATGGCGGCGCTCATCTCTTGTTCATACTGACCCGCCTTGCTCCAGCCCAACACATTGCCGAAGGTGCCGAGCGCGGGATACAGCAGGAAGTACAGAAAGCAAAAGGCGATTGACAGAAAGAACAGGATCAACCACCAGCGCGGCATCGGATTGTTGCGCTCCTGCAGATCCCCGTCCCAGACGTGATCGATGACTTCGCCCTTGGTCACCTCGTCGGGGCGGCTGCGCGCCGTCCACCATATCAGCCAGCCGCAGCCCAGCACGTTCAGGCACGCGACTATCGCGATGACGACGCCCAGTGTGTAAGACAACATTACTTCTTCTCCTTGCCGGTCGCCGGGACGTCATCAGTGTCGTCGAACACCAGGTTCGCGGCGTCGGTAAATTCCTTGCGGCGGCGGGGACTCCAGGCCCAGACGATCAGTGCGATGAAAAGTGCAAATAAGGCGACCGTGATGGCGCCGCGCATGATGTTCAAAATCAATTCGTTCATGAGTCGCTCCCTCACGAGCCGCGCCGACGCGCCAGCCCCAGGGACTGCAGGTAGGCGACGAGGGCGTCCAATTCGGTTTTGCCGTCCACGGCGGCACTTGCGCCCTGAATGTCCGCGTCGGCGTACGGTGTGCCGAGCATGCGCAGGACGCTCAATTTTCGCGCAGTGAGCGTCGAATCGATCTTGGCCGTGACCAGCCAGGGATATCCGGGCATGTTCGATTCGGGTACGACGTCGCGGGGATTGTGCAAATGGAGCCGGTGCCAATCGTCGCTATAGCGGCCACCGACCCGCGCGAGATCAGGGCCGGTACGCTTGGAACCGAATTCGAAAGGATGGTCGTATTGGGATTCGGCGGCGACGGAGTAGGGTCCGTAGCGCTCGGTTTCGCTGCGGAACGGGCGAATCTGCTGCGAGTGGCAGAGGTAGCAGCCCTCGCGGACGTAGATGTCAAAGCCCTCCTGCTGCAGCGCCGTGCGTGGCACAACTTGGGCGCTGCCCTGCTTTTTGGCCGCGCTCAGCGCGAGCGGTACGATCTCGATCAGGCCGCCGACGCTGATCACCAGAATGATCAGCACGATGAGGAGACCGGCATTTTTTTCGATTGTTTCGTGACTCATGTCAAACTCCAACCGCGGCCGGAGCAACCGGCACCGCCACCGGTTTCTCTTCGCGAACCGTCATCCACACGTTGTAAGCCATGATCAGCATCCCTACGAAGAACAGCAGACCGCCCGCCAGGCGCACTAGATAAAACGGGTAAGTCGCTTTGACGCTTTCGACGAAGCTGTAGGTCAGCGTGCCGTCGTCATTCATGGCGCGCCACATGAGCCCCTGCATGACCCCGGCACTCCACATCGCCGCGATGTACAGCACGACTCCGATGGTCGACGTCCAGAAATGCACGTCGATGAGCTTGACGCTGTACATCTCGGTGCGGTTGAAGAGCCTCGGGATGAGAAAATACATCGATCCGATCGTCATCATCGCCACCCAGCCGAGCGCTCCGGAGTGCACGTGGGCAATGCCCCAATCGGTGTAGTGGGACATCGCGTTCACGGTCTTGATCGACATCATCGGACCCTCGAACGTCGCCATGCCGTAGAACGACAGCGAAACGATCATGAACTTGAGAATCGGGTCGGTGCGCAATTTGTGCCAGGCGCCGGACAACGTCATGATGCCGTTGATCATGCCGCCCCAAGACGGCGCCAGCAGCAAGATCGAGAACGCCATGCCGATCGACTGCACCCAATCCGGCAGCGAGGTGTAATGCAGATGATGGGGACCGGCCCACATGTACACCGAAATCAACGCCCAGAAGTGCACCACGGAGAGCCGATACGAGTAGATGGGCCGCTGCGCCTGCTTCGGCACGAAGTAGTACATCATTCCCAGAAAGCCTGCCGTGAGAAAGAATCCGACGGCGTTATGCCCATACCACCACTCCATCATGGCGTCGACGACGCCGGAATAGATGCCGTAGGATTTGGTCAGGCTGACCGGTACGGCCAGGTTATTGAATACATGGAGCACCGCAATCGTGATGATGAAGGCGCCGTAAAACCAGTTGGCGACGTAGATGTGCTTGACGCGCCTGATTGCCAGCGTGCCGAAAAAAACCACCGCGTAGGCAACCCATACCAGCGTAATCAGGACGTCGATCGGCCATTCGAGCTCGGCATATTCCTTGCCCTGGGTGTAGCCTAGCGGCAGAGAAATCGCCGCCGCGAGTATCACGGCTTGCCACCCCCAGAAGACGAACGCCGCCAATTTGTCGCCATACAGGCGCACGTGGCTGGTTCTTTGCACGACGTAGAACGAGGTGCCCATGAGAGCGCAGCCGCCGAACGCGAAAATCACCGCATTGGTGTGCAGCGGCCGCAGACGGCCGTAGGTCAACCATGGGATGTCGAAATTGAGCGCCGGCCAATACAGCTGAGCGGCGATCACGACCCCGACCGCCATGCCGACGATGCCCCAGACCACCGTCATGATCGCAAACTGTCGCACGACCTTGTCGTTGTACGTCTCGCTCATATGTCCTTCCATTCGCCCCAATATGATGAAGACGCCCCCGTTCGGCGCCTGCCAGTGACGCCGCAAATCGTACAATTCGCGGCGGCGCCGGACTCTACGTACTTGCCGTAAGTGTGAGCGGGAACGCCCGCTTGGGCCGCCTGCGATTTACGCGGAAGTCCTTATTGGCGTGACCCTTGAATGCACGGAAGATGGCTCGCGCAGTTCGATCTCTGCGCGCATTAGGACCCGCTGCCATGACCCACGCGACAATCGTCTCATTCGATGCCGAGCGTATGCGTCGCTATGACCGCGAAGGACCGCGATACACGTCCTACCCGACCGCGCAGCAGTTTGCCGAGGGCATCTCGGTTGACGAGTATGCACAGGCTGCGGCCGCCAGCCGCGGCGCGTGCGAAGCGCAACCCCTGTCCGCATACGTTCACATTCCGTTCTGCTCCAGCCCGTGCTTCTACTGCGGATGCAACAAGATCATCACGCATAAGCCGGCCCGCATCGATGCCTATGTCGGGCATCTCCTCGATGAAATTACGATGCGAAGCCGGTATTTCGAGGGCAACAGAGTCATGGATCAAATGCATTTCGGCGGGGGGACACCCGCCTACCTGCCGAAAATGCGCCTGATCGAGATCATCGATAGGCTTGGCCAGGAGTTCCAGTTGAGCCAGGCCGAAGATCGCGATTTCTCCATCGAGATCGATCCGCGAGGTGCCGATGAACCCATTCTGCGACTTCTGGCAGATCTTGGATTCAATCGTGTCAGTTTGGGCGTGCAGGATTTCGACGAGAATGTGCAAAGAGCCGTGAACCGGATCCAGCCCGAGGCTACGGTCGCCCGGGTATATGAATTGGTCCGCAGTCTCGGGTTTCGCTCTATCAATTTCGACTTGATTTACGGATTGCCGTTACAGACCGTATCCTCTTTTTCCACCACGCTGGACCGCGTCGTCGCCATGCGACCGGACCGGATAGCCGTCTACGGCTACGCCCACATGCCGCGCATGTTCAAAGCCCAGCGCCAAATACGCAATGAAGAGCTGCCAAACGCAAGTACGCGCCTATCGCTCCTGCAGCTCGCGATCGGCAAATTGAGCCAGGCCGGGTACGAATATATCGGCATGGATCATTTCGCGCTTCCCAGCGACTCGTTGGCACTTGCAAAGCGGAGCGGCACGCTACATCGGAGTTTTCAGGGGTATACGACCCACGCCAACCGGGATCTCGTCAGTTTCGGCGTCAGTGCGATCGGTCAGATCGGAGATTTGTACGTCCAGAATCACAAGTCTCTGCACGACTACGAGGCGGCCGTGGCGGGCGGCGCGCTGCCTTCGACTCGCGGGTGCTCCATGACCCGTGATGACCGCATTCGCAAGCACGTGATTGACTCGATCATGTGCCACGGATTCGTCGACATATCGGCGGTGGAAAGCCGTAACGCCATTATTTTCGATGAATACTTTGCGGGGGAACGGCAGCGGCTGCTGGTGCTGCAATCAGACGGCCTGGTCGAACTTGGTCCGGGGCATATCACCCTCACAGCGGTCGGTCGACTGTTGATGCGGACCGTCGCCATGGCATTCGATGCCTACGTCAAGGTACCGCTCCCCGCTGCAATGTCCCGAGTGATCTAGCTACAATGAACGGATGCGCCGATGCCGCACAGTATCCTGCGAAACTGGAGTTGCTGCAGTCTCTTCAACCGAGGGATAACATGGACGAACTTATTGCGATACTCCTGAGCGTGCAAGACCGCATGGAGGCTCTTATTAATCAGATTGATTCGGGGGCTGTACAGCTAACGGAAACCGGCCCCGCCTCGAAGGATGGCAACCATGACTATCTGCAATCGCTGCGTGCTCAACGTGACGATTTGGATAAAGCAATCGCGTTAACACGCAACCCGCAACGTAAGGTCTATTGACGCAGGGCGTTCTGCGACGCCGGCAAGCGGTCAGCGCACCTCGACCGGTACCGCTGCAAATCCACGGAATCGGGCTCGTCCGCCTCGAACCGCGGTACCCGCAGGCCGGTATTTGGGAAAGCGGGTGATGAAGCGCGAAATCGCGACCTTGCCTTCCAACCGCGCGAGATTCACTCCGACGCACTGATGTGCGCCGGATGCGAACGCGAGATGCCGGTTGGGCTTACGCGCAAGATTCAGTCGGTCCGGATCCTCGAATTGCGCGGGGTCGCGGTTGGCTGCACCGATGCAAAGGTTCAACAGTGTGCCGGCCGGTAAATTGATTCCGCTCAATTGCGTATTGCTGATAGTGCGCCGATTTCCAAGCTGATTCGAGCTTTCGAAGCGCAAGATCTCCTCGACGGCGCTCTTGATCAGTTCCGGATCATTCAGCAACGTCCGGAGCTGATCGGGCCATTCCATCAGCAGTTGCAGTCCGTTGCCAATGAGATTGGTCGTCGTCTCATGGCCTGCATTGAGAATGAAGATGCAATTCTGCAATAGTTCGGTCTCGGTGAGCGGCACACCGTCGTGTACCTGTCCGATGAGGCGTGTCAGCACGTCCTTGGCGGAATCGCCGGGGTTGCGGCGCCGATCGGCGACGAGTGTCTTGAGATAGCTCAGAAAATCCCGCACGGCCCGATTACCCGCTTGGAGCATCGCGGCCGTCGGCGCGGGTTCGAGCGCTCCCAGAATGGCGAGTGACCAGCCTCGAAGCGGCCCCCGCTCCCCACGCGGAACGGCCAGGAGGTTGCCTATGATCTCGACCGGGATTGCGGCCGCGAAATCCGCGATCAAGTCGGCTCTGCCCTTCGATTCGATTCGATCCAATAGCCCATCGACTACGGCGGTGAGACCAGGTTCCAAATCGGAGATAGACCGCGGCGTCATCGCGCCGGCGACAATCTTGCGAACCCTCGTATGCAGGGGCGGGTCATTAAAGACCAGGCTGTTCGTGTGATGTTCGTACAACGGCGAATCGCCGAACTTTGGCTTGAACTCGACTCTCTTGTCCGAACTGAATGTGACGGTATCGCGATAGATCAGATCGAGATCATCGTAGCGAGTCAGAAAAAAGGATCCGTCGGGTAAGCGGTGCACCGGAGAGACAGAGCGCAAAATCGAATAGATCGGATAGGGATCATCGTAAAATGACCGCGGGAGGGCTCGCAGATCGAAGTCATCGATGTTCATATCCCTCGCCTCTTGACCCGCCGTTGTTTATCCAATTGCGCCGCAAGACCTCGGCCTTCAGGCCGAGGATATAAGGTGCACTCTTTGCCCGACCGGCGTTGCTTGCGGTGCCAGATTCTAAGGGCGATGCTCATCTGCGGGCCGCCATTTCTGCACGCT
>Ga0066789_10000321_pt1 | contig 18252 bp, 17 predicted proteins | sample OrgsoiDNA2013049_FD_70960 | JGI IMG/M metagenome (GOLD analysis project Ga0066789, IMG submission 70960) | Permafrost soil microbial communities from the Arctic, to analyse light accelerated degradation of dissolved organic matter (DOM) -... | ecosystem: Environmental > Terrestrial > Soil >...
ATGAGGTCAAGCCATGAAAATCGGCGTATGCGGAACTGGACGAATGGGATCATCGATCGCGCAGCGATTGATGTCCGTCGGACACGAAATTGGTGTCTGGAATCGCAATTCAGCGAAGACAAAATCCCTGACCGATGCTGGTGCAAAGCTGTTCGCATCTCCGGCGGCACTCGCCGACGGCTGCGAAGTCGTGGTCGTGATGCTGCTGAATGACGCGGCAACAGAGGTAGTTTACCGCGGGCCGAACGGCATTCTCCGATCCAAACTCGCCGGCAAGCTCGTGATCGACATGAGCACGATCCGTCCGGACACGATGAAATCGAACGGTGCTTCGGTGTTGGCGCAAGGCGCTGCTTTTGTCGAGTGTCCGGTGGGCGGCAGCACCGGTCCGGCGAAGGAAGGCAAGCTATTCGGCCTTGTCGGGGGTACGAAGTCGGATGTCATCAGGGCAATGCCGCTTCTCGAGCAAATGTGCCGCCGCATCGAATATGTCGGAGAGCTCGGTTCGGGCTCGATGATGAAACTTGCGGTCAATCTGCCACTGCTGGTTTACTGGCAGGCGCTCGGCGAGGCCCTGGCCATCTGCAGGCCGCTCAATCTTCCCGCCGACCGGCTGATCGATATTCTGTCCGACACCGCCGGCACCCCGACCGCCATGAAAGGCCGCGGCGCCGTTATCGCCAAGGTATTGGGTGGAGCACCTCTCGGCGAAACCGCGTTCGGCCTTAACGCAGCGAGAAAGGATCTAGCCACTGCGGTTCAGTTCGGCGCATCAATTCATGTCGAGCTTCCCGTCACGGCAAGCGCACTGGCCTGCTATGAAGAAGCCGAAGCGGCAGGCCTCGGCGATGCCGACGCAACCGCGATTTCGACCCGATGGCCCCAAAGCACGGGCAAGTCGTAGTCGCTCACCTTGTCGCCCCGCCCCGAACCGTCACCTTTAACAAGCGAGCATTTCAATGATCGATCGCAAGAATCGCTATGGCCGCACCGCCGCACGTATCCACGACGCCGACGGCCTCGCCCGCCGCCCGTCGTCCGTCACGATCGATATCCACGCCCACATCGTGATTCCTCAGGCCGCCAAGCTGGCGCAACCGCACGTCGATATCAGCCGGATCCCGCTCGCCTACTTCGCAGACGCCCCAACCAAGGAAATCAATGCGCAGCAGGAGAAGGATGTCAGCGAAGTCATGACCACGATTGATCGTCGTCTGTTCGATCTCGACAAGATGGGCATCGACATTCAGGTCGTGGCGCCGGCGCCGGGCCAGTGTTACTATCCGATCGACGCCAAGATCGCGGAGGCTGCCCATCGGCTCGCCAACGATGGCGTCGTGGAATACTGCTCGCGCAAGCCCGATCGGTTCGTGGGACTCGGCGTCGTTACGTTGCAGGAGCCGGAAATCGCGGTACGTGAGCTCGATTACATCATGAACGACTTGAAGTTGAAGGGCGTCGAGATCCTAACCAACGTCGATGGCCTGGAATTGTCCGACCCGAAATTCCGGCCCTTCTTTGCCAGGGCCGAGCAACTCGGGGCATTCATCATGATGCATCCGAACGGGTTCACCCATGGCGAACGCCTGACCCATTTCTATTTCAACAATGTTCTGGGAAATCCGCTGGATACGACGCTCGCGCTTCACAATCTGATCTTTTCGGGAACTCTTGCGCGTTTTCCCGATCTGAAGCTCATGGCGGTGCATGGCGGCGGATATCTTCCCGGCTATTCCGGCCGGATTGATCACGCCTGGGGCGCGCGGCAGGATTGCCATGCTGAATTGCCGTTGCCGCCAACGACTTATCTTAGGCAGGTCTATCTCGACACCGTGGTCTTCAGCTATCACCAGCTGGCGTATCTGATTGATGTGTTCGGCCCCGATCGTATCGTGATGGGCACGGACTACCCGTTCGACATGGCCGAATATAATCCGATTGGACATGTCGCGGGGGTGCATGGGATGGACGAGGCAACATTGGCCCAGATCGCCGGTGGTAACGCCGCCCGAGTGCTCGGCCTCGATTTCTAGCTAGCGCGCGTTTACGCAAAGTGACGCAGGCACGATCAATGCGCGCCTGCCGTCTTGTACCCCGGTTGCTCGAACGGATGCGACGTTGCGAATGCCGGCATTTCGAAGCAGCGGTCGGACAGACGTGCCACCGCCGGGAACGCGGTCAGTTCAAGCTTGAGAAAGTGCGCGCCCACGACCTGGCCGGCGATGCAGATATCTGCGAGGCCCGGTTCGGCGCCTAAGGCAAAAGGCGCCGGGGCGCGGCGCGCGAGCAGCCGTTCGTAGGTCGCAAGCCCCTCGGTTGTCCAATGCTTGCCCCAGGCTTCGATAGCCCTGGCGTCGGCACCAAATGTCTTGGCGAGGTGATTGCGGACGCGAGGTACCACCAGAGGATGCGTATCGGCGATCGTCATCAGCGCCAGCGAGCGCGCATAGGCCCGCTCCTTCGAATCCTCCGGTATCAGCCGCGGCTTGGGCTGGATATCCTCAAGATATTCGATAATCGCCAGCGACTGGAACATGGAATGGCCGTCGTGAATGAACGTCGGTACGACACGTTCGGGATTGACCGTTTCATAACCCGGCTCGAACTGTTCGCCGGTAAGGATGTCGATCGGGATTTCCTCGAACGCCAGTCCCTTGAGCCGAAGGGCAACCCGCACACGAAATGAAGCAATCGACCGCCAGAACCCGTAGACTACGATACTCATCGGGAGGTCCTCTAGTTACGCAATCTTCGTCTTCATCTTACTCCACCATGTTATGCTGCTGCCAGCGCAAAAGGTAGGCCTGCAATCGCCAGATCATGGCCGACAGCGTTACGCCCACCAGCATCAGTACGATCACCGCGACCATCATCCCCGAGGCTTCCGCCCGCGCCTCCGACTCGATAATCAGCCGACCGATGCCGCGTTCCGCGCCAATGAATTCGCCGACGATGACGCCGATCAACGCGAAGGAGATCGCGGGTGAAAGCGAGGCAAACACCCAGGCCATCGTCGAGGGGATCACGACCGTGCGGGTAATCTGCCACTCGCTGGCACCAAGCAGCCGCGCGACATTGACAAAGCCTTCGTCGATCGAACGCGCGCCCTCGAATGTATTGAAGAACACCAGGAACACCACCACGATCCACGATGTCACGATCTTCGATGTGTCTCCAATCCCGAACGCCAGCACGATGATTGGCGCCAGCGCAATCCTGGGAATGGAATTTACGGCGGTGATGAAGGGCTGGAAAATGGCGCTCAGCCGATCCGAGCGTCCGAGAATAAGCCCGACCGCGAAGCCGCTGGACACACCGGTTAAGAAACCGAAGAAGGTGTTCTTCAGCGTGATGGCCGTCGCAATCCATAGATTGTTTTCATTACGGGTCAAGCATTTGGCGAAATCGCCGTTGAACCAGCCATTGAACGCGCCCAGCTTGGATTTGAAGCAGCCCAAGATCAAGAAATGCTGGAATATCTCGGAGGGCTTCGACACGAAATACGGATCGAGCAGATCGGGCACCAGCCAGGGAACGCCGGCATGCAGGTCATATCCCCACTGCCAGATCGAAAGCACGGCGACGCAGATCAGCGCCTGCCAGCCCCATGTACCGGCGTGTCGACGCGACCTCCTCATGAGCTGCGGCCCTTGACAAATTCTTCGCCGAGCGAGTGCCAGATTTGCTGGAACAGTTCGGCGTAACGCGGCGTCTCTCGGACCGTTACCGCATCACGCGGCCGCGCAAAGTCCACATCGAACATGTCCTTGATCATGCCCGGTCGCGCCGAGAACAGGATGATACGGTCGGCTAACGTCAAAGCTTCACCAAGATCATGCGTCACAAACAAGACCGTTTGCTGTTCGCGTTCCCAGATTCGCAGCAGAACATCATGCATATCGATCTTGGTGTGGGTATCGAGCGCGCCGAACGGTTCGTCCATCAACAAAATCTGCGGCTCGACGACCAGCGTTCGCATCAAGGCAGCGCGCTGACGCATTCCGCCCGACAAGGCCGACGGGTAAGCCTGTTCGAAGCCCTGGAGGCCAGCTTGCGCCACGCAGGCGGAAATTCGTTCCTTCCGAGTAACATCGGGAACGCCGGCCAATTGTAGACCGTAGCCGATGTTGTCAGCGACCGTGCGCCAGGGAAACAACGTGTCGCGCTGGAAAACGTAGCCGACATTCGGGGTCGCCTTGCCGGGAATGACCGGCGCGCCATCGATCAGGATCTGACCGCTGCTCGGCTTTATCAGTGTCGCGATCATGTTGAGGATGGTGCTCTTGCCGGAGCCGGACGGCCCCAGCAACGCAACGAATTCACCGCGGCGGACGCTGAAGGACACATCGCGCACGGCCTCGATGGCCGTGCCCGCCAGCTGGAACGATTTGCTTAATCCCCTGACCTCGATACGCTGTACATCCTGTCGATGTGGCGGCGTCAAGATGTCCACCGCTTTCAACCCGGATACGCCTTTCGTGCCGCTTCGATGAAGGTAGGGCTGACGACGTCGGCGATGGTAAGCGGCTTGATGCCGGTCATTTCCCGAAACCAGACTTTTTCGCCGCGCGCAAAACCTGCCGCATCGATGGTGGCTTCATAGTCGGTGACTTTTTGCAGCGCCGTGATCTCAAGGATGTTGGCGGCCCGCGACGTGCTGCCGACATAGGGCTCAATAGAATCGTAAATTTCATCGGGCGAATGGGTCTTGATCCACTGCGTGGCCCGCCACAAAGCGGTGACGAACGCCTGCATCTTGGGCGGATCCTTGTCGATCGTCGACTGCAGGGTGAAATGAGATGTTACAGGGACCTTGCCGCCGATATATTTGTTCCAGATCGCCTCGTCGGTGCCATCGAACAACAGGGCCCCCCAACCCTGCTCGGCCGATTCATTCAGCAATGACAACGAACTCACGAGAACATCGACTTGCTTGGTCTTCAGCGAGCCCAGCATGGTATCGACATTGCCGGTTCCGATCCAGGTAACCTTCTGGTCGAGCCCCATCGTTTCCATGTAGTAGGAAGCCCAGACATGGTTGGTACCTCCTAACGAGGACACCGAGATGATCGGCTTGCGCCCGTCCGGCCTCTTCCACTCCGTCAACGCCTCCAGCGTCGTGATACCCTGGTCCTTGAGATCCTTGCGGATGATAAACATCACCGAACTGCTTCGGGTGTCGACCGGCATCAGGACCCGACCGTTGCGGCCGTGATTGCTGAGCTGCATCGGATGGGTGATGTCGCCGATGCCGATATCGCCCTGCGAAGAGGCGATGATCTCGCGCGTTTTAACGCCGCTGCCGCCCTGAATCAGTTTGCAGTCGAGGCCCGCTTCCTTGAAGTATCCCATACGATCGGCCACAAACTGTGTCTGGTAGACCGGCACGGCCACAGGATAGATCACCCGGCCTGACTTGTCTTCGGCCTGCGCGCGGCCCGCTGCGACAGAGGCGCCCCCGCCGGCGATAATCGTCAGCGCCGAACGTCGTGTAAAACGTCTTGTCATCACGCAGGCTCCGTCTGCTTGCTGACCACTTGTTCGAGGGCGTCCAGCACCGCATCGCCCATTTCCTGGGTCGATAGTTTTGTGGCGCCCGGCTCGGCAATATCGGCTGTTCTCGCGCCCGCTGCCAAGGCGATATCCACGGCCTTTTCGAGCAGGTTAGCATCATCGGGCCGGTTCAGCGTCATGCGCAGCATCATGGCAATGCTGAGAATGGAGCCAAGCGGATTGGCGATGCCCTTGCCGGCGATGTCAGGCGCGCTGCCGTGGACCGGTTCATAGAGCGCCTTGCGCCGGCCGAACCGGTCGACCGGCCCGAGCGAGGCCGACGGCAGCATGCCGAGCGAACCCGACGCCATCGCCGCACAATCCGAAAGAATGTCGCCGAAGATATTGCCGGTTACCATCACGTCGAACTGCGAAGGCTGCCGGACGATCTGCATTGCAGCGTTGTCGACATAGAGATGGCTAAGCTCGATATCGCAAAATTCCGCAGCGTGCAGCGCGGTAACTTCCTCGCGCCACAACGCACTGGTCTCCAGGACATTCGCCTTGTCCACCGAACAGACCCGTCCTTTTCGGGTGCGCGCCAGTTCAAAAGCGGTTCGCGCCACGCGGCGGATTTGGTTCGTCGTGTACTGCTCGGTGTTGAAGCCGCGGCGTTGCCCATCGGCGAGCGTTTCGATGCCGCGCGGTTCTCCGAAATAGATGCCGCTGGTCAACTCACGGATGATCACGAAATCGACTCCCTTCAGCACCCTTGCCTTGAGTGGCGCCGACTCCGCCAGCGCCGGATTGGCGACGATGGGCCTGAGGTTGGCATAAAGATCGTATTTGCTGCGCAGCGACAGCAGGCTTCCCGCCTTGCGAGCCGCCGGAGGAACCTCTTTCGTCTCGGGCCCGCCGGTTGCTCCCCATACAATGGCGTCGGCTTCGTCCATCGCCTCGGCGGTATCTTCTGGCAACACCCTGCCGGTCGCCAGGTAAGGTGTGAGCCCGTATTGCGCTTCTCGCAGGATCATCGCAACGCCACGCCTGCTGGCAAACCAGTTGAGAATTCGGTGCGACTGCGCCGTCACCTCGGGACCGATACCCTCGCCGCCAACCACCGCCACTTTGATCATATTGGATAGGTTATTCATGCCGATTTCCTTGCAAAGTGTATCCAGGGTCGCTGCACGCGATCCGACGCCTGAAAGGCCCGGATTTCGTCGTCGCGCTGCAAGGTCAATGAAACTTCGTCGAGACCTTCGAGCAGTCCAGCGCGCCGGCGCGGATCAATCTCGAAACTGTGACGCTTTCCCGAGGGCGAAGTGATCGTCTGTTCCTGCAGATCGACGCTGATACGTCCCGCCCCCTGCGTGGCCTCAACCTCTGCAGCGAGACCATCGACAATCTCCTTATCGACAACGATAGGCAGGATTCCGTTCTGAAAGCAGTTGGCGAAAAAAATGTCGCCGAAGCCCGAGCCGATGACGGCACGGATGCCCATCTCCTGCAGCGACCACACCGCTCCTTCGCGGGAAGAGCCGCAACCGAAATTCGGACCGGTGACGAGGATTTCCGCTTGACGATAGGGCTCGCGATTCAGGATGAACTCCGGATTCTCCGAACCATCAGGTAGATATCGCAGCGCGCCGAACGCCCATTTGCCGAGCGTACCGCGAACTGAATTGCCGACGAGACGATCGATGCGGATGATAACGTCTGTGTCGATGTTGGTGCGCATGATCGGCGCAGCGATCGCCGTCAGTGTCGTGAAGGGTTTTGCCATGCTAAAGGTCCATCATCCGCACGTCGGCGATTGCGCCTGATATCGCCGTCGCCGCTGCTGTGGCCGGGCTTGCCAGATGGGTGCGGGCACGCGGCCCCTGGCGGCCGATGAAATTGCGATTGGACGTCGAGACTGAACGCTGGCCGGGAGATACCGTTTCACCATTGGCGGCCAGGCACATCGAGCATCCGGGCTCGCGCCATTCGAATCCGGCATCGGTGAAAAGCTTGTCTAACCCTTCGGCCACGGCGTCCCGCTTGACCGTCTCCGAACCCGGTACAACCCAGGCACGCACGCCTGGCGCCACCTTGCGGCCGCGCGCGACCTCGGCGGCGGCGCGCAGATCGCTCAAGCGGCTATTGGCGCATGATCCGATGAAGACCCAATCGACGGGCGTGCCGATGATCGGCGCTCCGGGTCTGAGACCCATATAGTCAAGCGCGGTCTCGATTGCGGCGCGGCGCGCCGGATCGGCAGTTCCCTGGGGATCCGGAACATGACCATCGACGCCGATGACATGTTCGGGGCTTATGCCCCAGGTCACCTGTGGAATAAGAGCCTCCGCATCGATGACTACTTCCCGATCAAACACTGCGTCGGTATCGCTCGGAAGCTGACGCCACGCCTCGACGGCGCGCTGCCACATCTCGCCTTGCGGCGCATAGGTTCGCCCGCGCAAATATTCATACGTTTTCTCGTCCGGCGCGATCAGACCCATCTTGGCACCGAGTTCGATCGAAAGATTACAGATGGTCAACCGTCCTTCGATCGGCAGATCGCGGATAGCGCTGCCGGCATATTCGACGGCGTAACCCGTGCCTCCGGCAGCCCCGACGTGGCCTATCAGCGCGAGGATCATATCCTTGGCAGTCACGCGGAATGGTAGCCGGCCCTCAAACCTCACGCGCATTGTTTTTGGTCGACGCTGAATGAGCGCTTGTGTTGCCAGTACATGCGTTAGTTCGCTAGACCCGATGCCAAACGCCAGGGCACCCAACCCGCCATGCGTGCAGGTATGGCTGTCACCGCAGACGATCAGGCAACCAGGAAGGCTGAGGCCAAGTTCAGGCCCGATGACGTGGACGATGCCCTGACCGGGCTCGTCGATATCGAACATCTCGATACCAACGGCCGATGTCTCGGTCCTCAAGCTCGCCAGCAGTTCCTGCCCTATCTTGCTCGTGCCGGCCCGTCCGCGCGCTGTCGAAATCGCGTGATCGGGCGTCGCGAAGGTCAGTTCCGGATTGTGAACACCAAGCTTGCGGCTTTTGAGGTCGAGCAGGCCGCGCGACCCTCCGAGATCGTGCAGCAAATGACGATCGACATGGAGCAGATCGGTGTCGTCACCGATGTGCGCAATAACGTGCTGGTCCCAGATTTTGGCGAGCAGCGTACGGCCGGGTTTTTCCAATGGCCCATCCTCCGTTGGCTTTTATAGCCGACAACTTCCGCCGCCGACCGCCGTTTTTTGTACGGCTTGCTGTTTCAGGCCTCAGCTGCCCGTATCAAAGCACAGCAGGCTGCCAGTCGGCTAGAGCCTGGGCCAAGATAGCAGTCCAACAGAACGCGGCGGCTGTTTGAGGCGCGCGCTACAAGCTCTGCCTTACAAAGACCTGGCGGCGCGGGTTCACGGTTTCCCTGAACTCACCCGCCAGAGCCAGACCGCAAGTGAGCCTGAACGGCCACGAAGTCGCGTCTCAATCGGTCCGGTGAGAGCGCCGACGTCAAATAGTGAACTATTGCGACCGGCGGCGCGAAGCAATTCGTCGCTGACCACGAGTTCGACCTCGTGACCGGCCGCCACTTCCATCAGCCGGTTCGCCACGTTCACCGTGTCGCCAGTCGCGGTAATGTGATGATAACTTCCGCCGCCAAGCCTCGATGCGACGATGGTACCAAAATGAGCTCCGACCTTGAACCCAAGACCCGACTTGATTGGTTGCGGCAAGGAAGCGAGCCATCGCTCCGCGCCGACGCAGAGTCCTGTCGCGCATTGAGCTGCCCTGAAAGCATCGACCGGCGTCGCCCGCGGCAGCCCAAACAGAATCATCGCGCCGTCACCCAGAAAGCTGGTGATCATTCCTCCCGAACTCACCGCCTCCTTGTCGACCAGGGCATGAAAGTCCTTGAGCAAATCGCGGATCGGGTCCGGTCCGAGCTTCTCGCTGAGCGAAGTAAAGCCGGACAGGTCGATGAAAATTACCGCAGCATTCTGGCGTACCGGCTCCTTAAGGAAATCGGGATCGCGGGTCAGCCACTCCTGAATGTCAGGCGCCTGAAATTGTCCGAGCAGTTTGCTTCGCGTGGCCAAATACTGCACGCGGCGCCGGCCCGACCAGAGCTGCACCGCCGCGAATAAAATCGCCGGTGGCGCAGTCGCAGCGATCGGTAGCGCCCCGCTCAGCCAGATCCCTCGCGAAAACACCAAGACGTTTGCTGTCGCGAATATCAGTGCGACGATGAGTGTCGCTATAAGGCTAACCGCGCTTCGGCGCCATGCGAGCAACGTGACCAGGATCATCGGCAGCACTATGGCAATGATACCGTCAACGAGGCGCACCGACTGGTTCCGCAATATCCCGTCTCCGGCCAACAGATGCGTGATCGCCGTTGAGGTGACTTCCACCCCCGGCATCACTGAATCGAACGGGGTCGGAAAAAAATCTCCACCCCCGGTGACCGTTGCCCCGACAACGACAACTCGATTATGAATGGCGTCGGCTATGATCTCACCGGCAAGCACCGAAGCTGCACTGATCGTCCGGATAGTCTGGCGCGGACCGTAGAACGTGAGCGGCAGCGCATGGTCGACATCGGTAGCAACGGATCGCTCGCCGAACACCACATGGTCCGGCTCGATAGTGGGCTCCTTGCCACTCGCCAGCGCTGCAACGCGGAGCGCAAACGATATTTCGATCCTGTCATGTGTTCGGAACAGCATCGGAATCGAGCTTGGAGTACCGCTCCGATCGGTCGTCACATTGACGATGCCGACTTCCGCATGATCGGAAAATCTGCCGAGCGGCAGCAAAAACTTCTCGGCCTTCGGCAAGCGGGAAAGTGGGCCGTCCTTCTCCGCCACGATCGATTGGCCGATTTGCGCGAACACAGCAGCCGCTGCAAGCACGCTCGCACGCCCCGTTAGCGACCTTTCAAGCGCTTCATCACCATCGTTGGTTCCTCGATCAACCAACAGAAGATCGACCGCGATGACTTTCGGTTCCAGTCGCGCGATCGCGTCGATAATCCTGGCAAGATCGGTTCGCGCCAGCGGATAGCTTCCGCCTTTCTTGACCATCGCATCGTCGATCGCAACGATGGTGACTAAGTCAGGCGGAATCCGTACGCCGCGAGTCAACGTTCGAAGATCGGTCATGGTGGTTTCGATGCGATCGAGAAAGCCCAGCTGGCCACGTTCGTGTGCGAAATACACGGCCGCGCCCCAAAGGCCGCTCATGAACACAGCAATCAGTATCTGGAGTTGTCGACGACCCATTCGTTGTTTATCGTGCAAGCCGCGCCAGCAATGCGGCGACACGAGCGGCTGGCCAGCGCTTCACGGTCAGGGTGCCTGTCGCCTCCACATCGACGCCCTCGCCGGGCCCAAGCACGACACGGTTAGCGCCGACGCGACGCGCCACACTTACCCGTCCGTTGACCACAAAGACCGAAGTCTTGCCTTCCGCGGCATCCACCGCCCATTTCGTGCCGCGGACCGCCGCAATCGCTTGCGGCGTCATTACCTCGAAGTGACTACCGCCTGGCTTTTTTGGAACCTCGAGCAATAAGGCCTTGCCGCTCAGTTCGACCGAATCCACGCGGCCATTTCCATCGCGGTCCAGAAGGGTATATCGCGCGCCATTTTCAGCGACGATGGTGAAGCCACCTTCACATCGCAGGGTCTGCGATGAGCTCGCTGGATTGTCTGGTGAACAACCCATATTGGCGGATTGCGCCGTGGCGATACCGGTGACAACAAATAAAGAGGCGAATATCACGAATCCCGCGCCAACAATCGCCTTCATGACAGCACCTTTTGATCCGGAGTTCGATGATCCAGATTGGGATCGCTTAGCGCGGCTATTCTGCCAGTTTGCGGCGTTGAAAGTAACAAAAAATAATTGCGGCACCGGCAGCGCGCAGGTGCCGCTACCTCTGCCTCGCTCAATGGCTGCGCCATCTTGCGGTAGACAACCTACAGCCGCCCGAGCGTGCGTCACAGGTGAATAGGCAACCTGCAGGGAGATGCCGAATTGCGGACGGTATTCACGCCGCCGCCCTTCGTCCGGCCGCGAGATCCTTGACCGCTTCGGTGATCAGAGGCCGGCCGCCGATGCCCCATTCGCCGCTCGCGGCTTCCGAAATCTTGATCCAAGTCACGCCGCGCATGTTCTCGCTTTCGATCAGCACGAATCATCTGATGCTTTTGCTCGGGATTGAACACCTGCGCGATGAAATGAACTTCCATCAATGGCATTGCCGCTCTCCTTAATGGTAGCCCTCGCCTCAGCGTGATGTCGGCAGCATGCCCATTGCGATCATCTAAGCCTTTGAGAGAATTGAGATTATTCTCCAGACCGCTTGAGACGGGCTTCGGATGGCCGTGCTTTTCAGCGCCGGAACGTCGCACCCTGGGGCGGGCTGGAAATGCTAAGCCTTTGCGAGTAGCAGCTGACTTTGGCTGTTGCCGAATGCTCCGGAACTACCAATGATCCTTGGCTTTGGCGACTGCGAGATTGACCTTGAACGGCGTGAATTGTGGCGCGCAAAGCGCGCAGTTCACGTTGAACCGCAGGTGTTCGACCTTTTGGTCTACCTGGTGCAAAACCGCGACCGTGTCGTCAGCAAGGATGATCTGATCGCTTCGGTCTGGGGCGGTCGAATTGTGTCGGAGTCGACGTTGACCAGCCGCATTAATGCGGCGCGAACGGCGGTCGGCGACAGCGGCCGGAAACAACATCTGATCCGCACCATTCCGCGCAAGGGTCTGCGCTTCATCGGCGCCGTGCACACGCAAGCTGACAACAACCAGCCGACCCAAGCTACCGATCCGCCGTCGGATGGAATCCGCGAAGCGTCGCGGCCAGCGTTGCTGCTGCCGGACCGACCCGCCATTGCGGTGCTCCCCTTCACCAATATGAGCGGCGATCCGGAACAGGAATATTTTTCCGACGGGATCAGCGAGGACATCATCACCGCGCTGTCCAAGCTCCGCTGGTTCTTCGTGATCGCGCGCAACTCTTCATTCATCTACAAGGGCAAAGCCGTCCACATGAAGCAGGTCGCCGAGGAGCTCGGTGTCGGCTATGTGGTCGAGGGCAGCGTGCGAAAAAGTGGTGATCGGGTTCGGATCACGGCGCAGCTCAACGATGTTTCAACCGGGAGCCACATCTGGGCGGAGCGTTACGACCGCAATCTTGCCGACGTTTTTGCTGTTCAGGACGAGATCACCGAATCTATCGTCGCAGCGATTGAGCCACAGCTGTACGCCGCGGAAATTTTTCGTGCCCGACGCAAGCCGCCAGGCAGCCTCGATGCCTGGGATCTGGTGATGCGGGCGTTGTCGCATTACTGGCGGGTGACAAGGCAGGACAATGTGGTCGCGCAGGCGCTGTTGGAAAAGGCAATCGCGATCGATCCAAACTACGGCCAAGCGCTCGGTGTTCTCGCCACCAGCCATACCTTCGGCGCTCACATGGGCTGGGCGGATATGGCAACGGTGGCGCCGATCGCCGAGCGCGCGGCGTTATCCGCGGTTCGAGCCGATAGCGAAGACCCCTGGGCCCATCATGGGCTCGCTTACGTTTATTTGTTCGCGCGACGTTTCGACGACTCACTTGCCGAGTTCGAACTGGCGTTGCGGCTAAATCCGAACTCCTCGTTGGCCCAGGCTTTTTACGGTGTGGCGCTAAGCTATTGTGGACGTTGGGAAGAAGGCGATCTGGCCGTGCGCCGCGCGCTTCGGCTGAGTCCGCGCGATCCGTTCTCCGCGCTTTACTATGGCATAGCCGCCTACGCCCAGTTCATCGGTCACCACTACGACGAGGCCATCCGCCTGTCACACGAGGCTATCAGGCAACGAGGCGATTTCGTCGGTGGACATCGTGTGCTGACCGCCGCCGCGGGGATGGCCGGAAAGCACGATGTCGCCAAGGCCGCACTGCGTGAGTTACGACGGGCGCAGCCCAATATCACGCTCGCCTGGATCGCGAAAGATTTGCCAATGAGACAAGACGCCGACCGCGAGCACTATCTGGAGGGCTTCCGCCGGGCGGGGCTGGATTAGTAGGCTTCGCTACAACGCAATCGTTTAATCTACCGTGAACCCTTATCGGTTTTAGGGTGACCCACTGCCGAATGCCAGTCTGTCGCTGCTTTCGCATACAGTTGCTACGACCTGTAGACATCGGCGCCGAGCCTCCCGAAAAACGAAAAAGGCCCGATGGCCGTTAGGCCATCGGGCGAATGAGTTACGGGAGGTGCGGAACCGTCATTTGAGGGATTTTCGCTTGCTGAATTTACCTCGCAGCCTTTTCACTTGATGATGGCCTTGCGCCAATACAGCGTGTTCGGCCAGCCCCACGGAGTCTGCGGCTGGTACAGCCGATAACCGGCGCGGATAAAGTTGTTCGCGGAGGCAAGATTGTCCGTTGTGTCCGAAACCACAGCACTCCATCCATTTTGGCGCGCGCGCGATTCCAGTGCGCGCATCAGGCGCAATTGAAGTCCGCTTCCGGTGTATTTTCTCAATACACCGACACGGGAGAAATATCCCGCATTGTACACGTGCGTCGACGGAACCACCCCGGCAAAGGCCACCGGCAAGGCTTCGCAATACGCCAGCCACCAATGTCCTCGGCGATGGAATCGATGCCCTGCATGCTGGCGCCCAGAAACGCCAGGCAATAGCTCCAGGCGATGGTGAGCGGGTGCATGCACGCGGCTTTGAGGCGCGGCCACATTACAGCGCACTCTTGATGGTTTCCGCGGCGGACTTGACCGCAGCGGCCCTGGCTTCGAGGTTCGTGACGAAGGCCTCGGTACCGAGAACGGCTTTGCTGACCTCATCCTTGGTGAACCAGCATGCGGCGTAACCGGACGCGGCGCAGACGAGAGCGAGGAAGGCTTCCATGTTATTTCCTTTCGAGGATGCCCGAGGAGATCACGTTCAAGACCAAGCCGCAGATTGCGCTCGAACAGATCCGCTGGGCGTGTGAGGTCAGCCTTCCTGGCCACATGGCGCTGCTGGACGCCGGCTATGGCAACGATTCAAGATGCGTGCGGGCATCGCTGAGCTAGGAAAGCGCTATGTGGCCGGCATTCAGCCGCAGACGCTGGTGTGGAAGCCGGGCAAGCGGCCGGGCCCGGCACCGAAGAAAGGGCACCGTGACGCGCCCGATACGATCTCGGTCAAGGACCTCGCCCTCGGACTGCGGGCGAGAGCTTGGCGCACGATCCAATGGCGGCAGCAATGAATTGCTGTCCTCGCGGTTTGCGCGTGTGCGTGTTCACGTTGCATTGGGCCATGAACGGGCCGGCGAACCGACAAAAGAATGGTTGGTGATCGAGTGGCCCGAGGGCGAGAAGGAGCCGACCAAATATTGGCTTTCGACCTTGCCGAGCAGCATCGCATTCCGCGATCTGGTTGATGCCGCCAAACTACGCTGGCGCATCGAGCGCGATTATCAGGAGCTCAAGCAGGAGGTTGGGCTCGGGCACTATGAAGGACGCGAGTGGCGCGGCTTCCATCATCACGCAACGATGTGCATCGCAGCCTACGGTTTCCTGATCTCCGAAAGGGAGACGATTCCCCCTCAGGACCTCGTCCCGCCGCGCGGCTCACTTGCCGTACCCGACAGTTACCGACCCCGAGGATCCCCCCTTGCGGCCTGAGCGCCGCGTCCCCAAACTCGATCGCCACCGTGCGCCGACGCATCATCGACGCACTCGTCAAGAGCCTGCCACGATGCCCATGCTGTCGCACTTCAACCGCGCGACACGCGCGGTTGAACTTGTGACGCAATAGTCCTACAGGCAGGTCCCGCCCTTGTCGGAGCCGCCTGAATTGCCGCATGGCACTCTCTTCTCCAGTTGTTCGACTTTCTGTTTGACGGCGGCCTGGGCAACAAAGTCGAAAATACTTTTCGGCGCCAGCTGCAGCGCATGGCGGAAGTCGGATGCGGCCCGTGTGCTATCGTTCGTCGCTTCGTATGCCTTGCCGCGCGCAATATAGTCCTCGACGGTTTCATGCTTGGCTACCGCGCGATCGAGGTCTGCAATGGCCCTCGCATAATCCTGCATCGCCGACCAGATCAGCCCGCGAACCGTCAGCAGTTCGGGATCGTCAGGCCGCAGTTTCGAGACATAATCGGCATCGACCATCGCGCCTTTGGTGTCTTTCTGCGCGAGGTAGGCTCTGGCGCGGAGCAGCCGTGCGCCGGTATCATCGGCTGTTTTTCCGATAATCTGGCTGAAGGCGACGACGGCGCGATCAAACTGACCGGAGCTCAGCATCGCGATGCCCCGGCCCAACAGCGCTATTTGATTGTTCGGATCCCGCTCCAGCACGATGTTGAGATCGGCTATTCCTTCGGCAGAACCGCCTTTCATCAACAGCGCGTGCCCCCGGGCGGCCCGGGCCTGGTCGTTCCGCTGGTTCAGCGCCAGGGCCTGGTCGAAGTCCACCAGCGATTTATTGGGATCATTCATGGCAAGGCGGGTCAGGCCCCGCTCCGTGAAGGCGAGGCCGTCCTTCGGATTGATGGAGATCGAGCGATCGAGATCGGCCAGCGCTTCCGGATATTTTCGCAGCAGACGATTGATCATGCCCCGGTAGGTGAGAGCGGTGGCGCTATTGGGATCGATCGACAGCGCATGCTCGACGTCCTGTATCCCCTTGTCCGTCTGTTTCAGCGACACCAACGTCGCGCCCCGCAAAGACAGCGCCGCCACGTCATTTGGCTTTTGCCGGATCAGTTCGTCGAGATCGGCGCAGGCTTCGGCCGCCCGATTGAGCCTTAATCGCGAAACCACCCGCAATCTCAAGGCGCCTTCGTTATGCGGATCGGCGCTCAAGGCGCGACCGAGGACTTCAATCGCTTCTGCGAACTTGCTCTGGTCGAACAGCTGTCTGGCCTGATCGGTCAACGCCGGTCCGGAAGGGCCTGGCGCTGCGACGGGCGCAACGCCGGGCGGCCTGGTTTCCTGATTGCCGACCGCCGATGCCGCGCGATCCAGTGGCGGTGCGGAGGGGGTTTTGCCGAGCTCGGCTTGTGTCGCCTCGGCGGACTGGCGCAGTTGCAGCGCCTCGCTGTTGTCGGGGGCGACCGCAAGCACGGAATTGAAACCGGAAATGGCGCGGGCATAATCGCCCTTGGCGCTGTAGAGGCGGCCGCGCGCGAAATACAGCGCGATCTCCTTGCGGGGTGTTTGCGCAATGGCGCGCGAGAAATCCTCGATGCCGTGGTCGATATCGCCCTTGCGCCGGTATATCTGCCCTCGCCAGAAATACGCATTCGGGAAATTCGCGGCAATCGCGATCGCCGTGTTCAGTTCGTTGAGAGCGTTATCGAGCTCCCCGGTTTCGAGATACACCCGGCCGCGGCCGACATGCGCCGGCGCGGAATCCTGCGCAAGGCGCAAGGCTGCCTCAAAGTCGGTCTGCGCATCCGCCCAGCGCCTGAGTATGAGACGCAGATTGCCGCGCGAAAGAAATCCTCCGACGTTCCGTGGATCGATATCTATCGCGCGATCATAGTCGGCCGCGGCGGCATCGAAGGCGTTCTTTCGCTGAAAAACGAAGCCGCGCATCAGCAATGCCGGAACCGATCGATTGTCCAATCCAAGCGCGGCGTCGAGATCCGGCAGCGCGAGGTTTAATTTTTGATCGTTGGAATAGACCCGGGCACGGTTGACGTAAGCCCTGGCGCGGTCGGCATCGGACCGCGCCGCGTCGCCGATGATCGCGGCACAGGCAAGCTCTGTCTTTTCCGCGGGCCGCGCCCCGCAGTCATCCCACTCGGTCGCGAAAGCGAAACCCGGCGGAAGGCACAAGCCGAGAGCAATAATGGCAGGAAAGAACAGACGTTTCCCAACTGGCGCCAACGCGATCATCGATCACCTGAAGAGATAGCGGGTTTCGGCCGCAGAATCCTCTCCATAGCATATTCAACGGTCGGCCGATCTAACGGGAAGATTAAATATTTATGCAACGCATCAAGGGTTCCCGATTGTCAGGGCTTGTCGTCGCCCTTTGCCGCCTTCCTGGGCCGCGGCGGTCCGTCGACCGGGGGCAGCGATTTGACGTATTCCGCGATTGCCGCGCGATCGTAAGGGCTCAATTGCGAGGTGTTCTTGACGACGCGCACCATCGCGCCGCCGACGGAATCGCCGTCGGGCGTCTGGCCGGTTTCGAGCAGATATTCGATGTCCTTTGCGCTCCACTCGCCGAGTCCCTTTTGGGTGATATTGGATATCCACCCCTCGCCTTCCGGATTTGGCCCGCCCGCGAAGCGTTGCGCGGTGACAATGCCGCCGAGAAGATTGCGAGGGCTGTGGCACTCGGCACAATGTCCGAGACTGTTGACCAGATAGGCGCCGCGGTTCCACTGAGCGGAATGCGCGGCATCCGGCACGAAGGGCTTGCCGTCCATGAACAGCAGTTTCCAGATTCCGATGTTGCGCCTGATATTGAATGGAAACGGCACGTCGTGATCGCGCACCTTGCCGGAGACCGGCGCAAGCGTTTTCAGGTAAGCGAACAGGTCGCGGACATCCTCGACTTTCGCATGCTGGTACGACGTGTAGGGAAAGGCCGGGAAGTAATGAAATCCGGCCGGCGAAATCCCTTTGGTGACTGCGCCCACGAATTCGGCCTCGGTCCAGTTCCCGATGCCATCGACCGGATCGGGCGAGATGTTCGGCGCGTAGAAAGTGCCGAACGGCGACGGGATCGCGAGCCCGCCGCCGAGCGT
>Ga0066789_10000322_pt1 | contig 18251 bp, 15 predicted proteins | sample OrgsoiDNA2013049_FD_70960 | JGI IMG/M metagenome (GOLD analysis project Ga0066789, IMG submission 70960) | Permafrost soil microbial communities from the Arctic, to analyse light accelerated degradation of dissolved organic matter (DOM) -... | ecosystem: Environmental > Terrestrial > Soil >...
TGATGGGAATCGCGCAACAGGTGAAACGCGCCGACCGCGCCGACCACCAGCGCCGTGGTGAGATAGGCCGCCAGCACCATATGCACGAGGCGGTAGGGAAACGACGGATTGAAGATGACCGCGAGCCAGTCGGCCGCAACGAACTGCCCGTCGGCGTTGACGGCATAGCCTGCCGGCGTCTGCATCCAGGAATTGGCGGAGAGGATCCAGAACGCGGAAATCAGCGTGCCGGTCGCCACCATCAAGGTCGCGAAGAAATGCAGCCTGTGGCCGACCCGCTCCAGCCCGAACAGCATCACGCCGAGAAAACCCGCTTCGAGGAAGAACGCGGTGAGCACCTCGTAGGCCATCAGCGGGCCGATCACGGGGCCGGCTCTGTCCGAAAATGCCGACCAGTTGGTGCCGAACTGGTAGGACATCACGATGCCCGACACCACGCCCATGCCGAACGCGATGGCGAAGATCTTCAGCCAATAATTGAACAGGTTGATGAAGACCTCGCGCCCGGTCCACAGCCAGAGCGCCTCGAGCACCGCGAGATAGCTGGCAAGCCCGATCGAGAACGCCGGAAACACGATGTGAAATGACATCGTGAACGCGAACTGCGCCCGCGCCAATACCACGGCATCCCAGCCCTCGAACATGTCAGTCATCCGCCGTCGCTATTTCGACGCCGACCTTATCATGCCAGCCCCGACGATGGTACGGCGTCGTGCGCAGGACCGCTCAGCTTGAGGCGTTGAGCAGGCGCGCAATGGTGCGATCCATTTGCTCGTACTGGCCTTCGCCGTCGTGCTGGAACACGATTTTTCCGTTTCGGTCGACGATATATTGCGCCGGCCAATACTGGTTGCGATAGGCGTTCCAGGTCCGGGAATCGTTGTCCTGTGCGACCGGATAGGTGATGCCATGCCGTTTCAGCGCGGCCTGGACGTTGGATGCCGAGTGCTCGAACGGGAATTCCGGCGTGTGGACGCCGACGACGACGAGGCCGCGATCCCTGTACTTGGCATAAAGCTCGGTGACGTGCGGCAGCGTATTGACGCAATTGACGCAGCCATAGGTCCAGAAATCCACCAGCACCACCTTGCCGCGCAGGTCCGCGATGTTGAGCGGCGCGGAATTGAACCAGTTGCTGATGCCGGCGAAGTCGGGTGCGGCGTTCTGCACGGCGGCGACCGCGAACGGAGCCGGCTGGTCGCGCGCAACCTCGCCGCTGAGGCAGGGTATGGCCGTGCTCGTCAGGCACGCCGCAACGACCGAGGCGGCTGCGGCAAGCGATCGTATCGTCATGGCAAACTCCATTGTCGGGGGCTGGTGATTACAGGCCGATCTGGCCGTTCGGGTAAAATCCTGTCAGCCACGCCACGATCAGCGTGTCGTATTGAAAGTAGGAAGCGACCGCGAAGGCGATGACGACGACGCCAAACCCCTGCTGCAGCTTCGGGGAGATCCGTGCGATGCTGCGGACGCGGGTGGTGACGGCCTGTCCGCCATAGGCGATCGCCAGCATCGGGATCGCTGCGCCCACGGCGTAGACCACGAGCAGCGCGCTCGCCCATGCGGTATCCCTGGATGTCGCGACGATGGTCAGGATCGAACCGAGCACCGGTCCGGCGCAGGGCGTCCACACCAGGCCGAGGGTGGTGCCGAGCACGAAGCCGCCAATGTTGCCTTGCCGGAACGCACTGTCGCCGGGGCCGCCGTTGGTGAGCCCGCCGATCCGGACCGCAAACCATTCGAACGGGGCCGGCCAGATCATCAAGAGACCAAAGCCCAGCAGCAGGATCGCGGCAGCGGTCCGCAGAACATTGGGATCGAAATCGAAAGCGCGGGTGATGGCGCTGAGCAGCAATGCCGTGGCCGAAAACGAGATCACGAAACCGAGCGCGATCAGCGCCGGCCGCGCCTTGCCGGTTTGGCCGACCGAAGCGCCCAGAAGGATCGGCAGCACCGGGAGCGTGCAGGGCGCGGCAATGGTAACCACGCCGGCCAGCAGTGCGAGAGCGAGATTGAACATCGAACAGGATCCGTCAGAGCGCTCTCGTCCGCGCCTTGCGGCCACTTCGGAGCTCGTAGGGTCCTTCGAGACGGCGAGGCGAGGCGTTACTCGGGCAGTATTTGCGCTGCGTCACGTGTTCGTGAGGCGATGCGCGGCAGCTCAATCTCAACCCGCGGAGGGGCCGGGGGTGGGATCAACAGGCACGAAAGCGACAGGTGGCAAAGCCGAGACGCGCCGCAAAGCCTTCAAAAGCAGAGCGACCCGGAAGGGGGGCACCCCATCCGGGTCGTTGGAGGTTCCTGGGGGTCAAAGAACCTGGTGGTCAGTGGGCGCCGGTCTCGTTGTCGTAGGTGATCAGGCAGATCTCGGCGGGATTCTCTCGGCTGCAGTCGACTACGTGCTGGCGCACCAGCATCGAATCTGAGTCGCGCAGGGCGCGGGGTGCGGTGTTCTCGGCGGAGAGCGAGGCCAGGGTGCAGATCGCGCCGAACGGAATGACGAAGAAGCGGAAGGTCGGTTTCAGCATTGTCGCACTCCTCCTCCGCATTTGTGTTTCGGCGTTCATGACCGTAGGTGTAGCCGGTGATTCTTTCCGGCCGATGTCATGATTTGTTTCAATTGTTTCGTAGCTCGTAATGATTGCGAAGAACCGGAGTCCGGTTCTTCGCAATCAGATAGCCATTAACGCATTGATTTAACTTGTATTTCTAGGCAGCCAGGCTATCGACGCCGGCTCCCTTGAGCAGGTCGGCGAGCTGTTTGCGGGCATAGAACATCCGCGTCTTCACCGTGCTCTGGGGGATCCCGATGATCGCGCCGGCCTCTTCCACCGACTTCTCATGGTAGTAGACCAGATTGATGATCTCGCGATGCGCCGGCGACAGCTTTGCCACGCAGGCGCGCAGGATAGCGCTGGTATTGTTGCGGTCCAGCGAGGCTTCGGGGGTGTCGGCCTGGTCGGCGATTTCGAGCACGTCCTCCTGGTCGATGTCCTCGTGCCGGCGCTGGCGCATCGCGGTCAATGCCTTGAAGCGGGCGATCGACAGCAGCCAGGTGGAAACCTGAGAACGGCCCTCGAACTGGCCGGCGGTGCGCCAAACATCGAGGAAAACCTGACTGACGAGGTCTTCCGCGATGGTGGTGTCGCGCACGATGCGAAGCACGAAACGGTAAACCCGTACATTGTGGCGCGAGTAAAGGATGTGCATCGCGGTCCGCCCGCCTTCGGCAATGCTCTCCAGCAGCATTTCATCCGAGGTCGCCTGGGCGGCGATGATGCCTTGGTGGGCTGCGGCGTTGATGGCGACGACGTTCTGCATGACAGGCTCCCAATAATCGCCGCTGGGCGGCGCCTCGTTGGGTAAATTGATAGTCAGCGAACGTTTCGGGACGTCTGCACGCAAAGGGGAAAATGGCTTCATGCGCAGGAGAATTGTTTCGTCGGCGCCGCCGCGACGAAACAATCGGGGGAGAAATCCAAGCAATTTCAGGGATCGCAATATTGGAAGATTGCAGCCGTAGAAAAGTTCCGCGTCCCGGCGTGAATCAATTGGGCATTTTCGCTGAAGGATTGGCCCTCTTTTTCACCTTTCCCGCGGGGAGCGACCGGCGTGGCTTACGCCTTGTCGCCGGCGGGTGAGAACAGATAGCCGCCGCCCCGGATGGTGCGGATTACCGCGGGTTTGGTCGGGTCCATCTCGATCTTGCGCCGGATTCGCATGATCCGCAGATCGACGGCGCGATCGAAGGCTTCGGCGTCGCGCGCGTTGGCCAGTTCCAAGAGCCGCTCGCGCGACAGCACCCGCTTCGGATTTGCCGCGAAAACCTTGAGCAGGCCAAACTCGGAAGCGGTCAGCGGATGCTCATTGCCCTCGTCGTCGCGCAACGCCTGCGCCTCGAGATCGAGCCACTTGGTTCCGAACCGCACCAACTGGTCTTTCGCCGCCTTCGCGGCCGCGGTTTCCGGCGTTGCCGCGGGCGTCCTGACTGGCGAGCTGCGCCGCAACACCGAGCGAATCCGCGCCATCAATTCACGCAATTCACAGGGCTTTGCGATGTAGTCGTCGGCGCCGAGTTCGAGCCCGACGACGCGGTCGATCGGGCTCGCGGTGGCGGTCAGCATGATGACCGGAACATTGGTGCGGCTTTTCAGATCGCGGATGATGGAAAGCCCATCCTCCTCCGGCATATTCAGATCGAGCACCACCAGATCGGGCACGCTGGTTTCGATCGCGCCGCGCAGGCTCTTGCCGCCATCGCAAAGCGTCACGGTAAAACCGTGCATCTTGAGGTACTCGCCGACCATCTCGCGCGCTGGCGCCTCGTCGTCGACAATGATGATGTGTGGGCTCTGGGTCATGAAATCTCTGCTGCAGGCAAGATGACGGTGAAGGTCGAGCCCTGTCCGGGCCCCTGGCTGTTCGCAGTGACCTGGCCGCCATGCATGTCGATAATGCGCTTGACGATCGAAAGCCCGAGGCCCGTCGAGCTTTCGCCGGCGGTGGGTTTGGCGGACAGCCGCTGGAAACGGCCGAACAATCGGCCGAGATCTTCGGGGGACAGGCCGGCGCCTTCGTCGGCAATGCGGATGATGGTGGTGTTCTGCTCGTGCGTCACCACCACCGCGATCCTGCCGCCGATCGGACTGTATTTGATGGCGTTGCTGACGAGGTTGTCGATCGCCTCCCGCATCCGGTCGGCATCGCACATCGTGACGAAATTCGGCGGCGCCGACACCGTGATGGTCTGTTGCTTGTTCACGGCCAAAGGCTGGTTGGCATCGGCGACCTCGCTGACGAGGCCCGCGATATCGACCGGCTCGCGGCGAATGGTGATGTCGAAGGCGTCGGCCATCGCATCCGAAATCAGATGATCGACCATCGAGGTCAGGCGCCGGGTGGCGTCGCGGATATGTTCGACCTGGGCGGTGACACTCTCCTTGGAAGAGCCGGCGCCGATCAGCTCCGTCAGCATCTCGGTGCGGCCGAGGATCACGCCAAGCGGATTCTTCAGATCGTGGGCCACGGTGCCGAGAATTTCGTTCTTGAAACCGTTGGCGCGCTGCAGCCGCAGCCATTGCGCCGACAGTCTGCGGTTGGCCTGCATCAGTGCACGGGTGCGCTGGGCGACGCGGTCCTCGAGCTGCGTGTTGGCCTCGTGCAGCTGCTGATAAAGAATGACATTGTCGAACGCGATCGACAGCCGGCTGCCGAAAATTTCAACCAGCGACCGGTCGGTTTCGGAAAGTGGACGCTCCGCCTGCAGCAGCACGACCACCTCCCGGCCGCTGCCGGTGCGAACGTAGAGAACGGTTCGGTGATCGACGAATTCGTGTTTGCGCCGCCTGAAGGCGGCTTCCACCATCGACCGCAAATCGGGGTCGAGCGATCTCGGTCCGGCGCTGCTGATGAAGCGGCTATAGCAGCCCGAACCGGCCAGCACGGAAAAGTCGTCGCCGACCACGCCGCCGTCGCGCAGCACCAGAATGCCGGCGCAATCGACATTCAAGAGCGACGCGATCTGCGTCAGCACGCCTTCGGCGAGACGCTGCATCGATCTGAAATCGTACAGGGTCGAGGCGGCATCGATGATGATCTCCAGCCCGCGCCGGGTTTGAACCATGCGTTCCAGTTGCTGATAGCTGCGCAGTGCCGCGGTCAGCGAGGTAAACAGCTTGTCGGCCGTCAGCTCGGTCTTCGCCTTGTAGTCGTTGATGTCGTACTGGACGATCACGCGGCGCTCGGGCGCCTGGCCGGGCTGCCCGGTGCGTAGGATGATGCGAACGGTCTCGTTCTTGAGTTCATTGCGGATGTATTCGACCAGATCGAGACCGGCGGCGTCGGTTTCCATGATGACGTCGAGCAGCACGGCGGCGATATCGTTATGCGCGCGCATCAACGTCCGGCCCTCGGCCGCCGAATAGGCCGAGAGGATTTCGAGCTTCTGGCCATTGAGACTGTAGTCGCTCAGCGCAAAGCGGGTGCCTTCGTGCACCGCCTGATCGTCGTCGATGACAGCGACCTTCCATCTGCGCGCGGTGGATGCCTCTGGAGCTACCCCGGAATCGTCGATCAGGTGGAGGACATCGTCCTGTTCGGCCATTGAGGGGTCCCGTCGCTTGCTGTGTCTGTTGAGCCGCCCTTGGCGGCCCTCGGCATGATAATGCGAAATGTGGTGCCTTGTCCCAGTCTTGAATCCAGCATCATCCGGCCGCCAAGCTGCTGGGTGACGAGATTGTAGACGATGTGCAGCCCGAGCCCGGTGCCGCCCTCGTTGCGGCGCGTGGTAAAGAACGGGTCGAAGGCCTGCCGCTGCACGTCCGGCGTCATTCCGGCCCCGTTGTCGGCAAATATGATCTCGACGTCGTCAGTGCCGCGGGGTCTGGCTGAAATCGAGATCTTGCCGGAGCGGCTGTCGGCGAAGGCATGGTTTGCCGCGTTGAGGAACAGATTCGTCAGAATCTGCCCATAGGAGCCCGGATAACCGTCGATCACGAGGCCCTCCGGCACGTCAACCGACAGGGCGATCGCGGCCTTTTTCAGCACCGGCCGCAGGCTCGCGATGATCTGGTCGGTCGCCTCGCCCAGACTGAACTGCCGGCGTTCGGCATGCGAGCGGTCCACCGCGACCTGCTTGAAGGACTGGATCAGTTCCCCGGCGCGATGCAGGTTCGCCACCAATTGTTGCGCCGCGTCACGCGAGTTCCGGACGAATTCCTCGAGTTGCGACCGGCGCAAGGGGCCGTCGGATCTCAATTCGGCCTCGAACATTTCGGCGCGGCGCGCGAAGCTGGACGCCACCGTCAGGCTGATGCCGATCGGGTTGTTGACTTCGTGGGCTACCCCGGCGACCAGTCCGCCGAGCGCCGCCAGACGTTCGGCATCGATCAGGTTCTGCTGTGCGGCGTTGAGTTCGAGCAGGGCGCTCTCGGCCTTTTCCTTGGAGGCACGCAACTCGTCTTCGGTCTCGCGCTTGGCGATGGCGTTTTCGCGGAATACTTCCACCGCGCGCGCCATCGCGCCGACCTCGTCCCTGGCATCGGTTCCCTGCACGCGCCGGTCGTAGTCGCCCGATGCGATCGCGTGCATCGCCGTCATGATCTGCTGCAGCGGCAGCCGGATGCTCAGCGCGATCAGGACGCCCGCGGTGAGGATGATGCCGAGAAAGATCACGGCGATCGACAGCACCCTGCGGGAGATGTCGGCCAGCGTCCGATCGAATGTCTCCTGCGCCTTCTGCTCGCGCTGCCGCATCTTGACCGACAATCGATCGATGGCGCCGATGGCGTCGGCCTGGCTGGCGTCGATGGTGTTGCGCAACAGCTCGGTCCGGCTCGCGAGTTGCTCGGATAATTTCGCGAGGCCCTCGCGCAGCGCCACGGTCCGCCCATTCAGTCGCTGCAGGGCCATGCGCTGCAGGTCGTTGTCGGCGAGGTCGGTCATGACCGGGATGGTTTTCTCGATCGTGTCGGTGTTGCGGTGGGCTTCCTCGGCCGCTGCCGTCGCGAGCGAAAGATAATAGGCGTTGGCCGCGACCAGCATCGCGGTGAACGCCTCGCGCGACTTTCCAAGCGACGGCCAGATCAGGGCATCGCGGTGCCCCGTCGCGCCCTCGATAATCGAGTAAAGCCCGGCCATGTCGCGGGCCGGGGTCAAGACCTGCTCGTCATAGGTCTTCGCAATGGTGGCCTGGACCCGGCGCAATTCGCCGAAACCGTTGAGGAAGCGCTCGGTGACGCGCTCCAGCTCCTCCACCGATCCCGACAGCATCGGGTCGGTCGACGCGCGCGTGGTGAGGGTGCCGAGAACGGCCTCGCGTAACAGCAATATCTCCGCGAACAGTTCGGGGCTCGACTGGTTGATGTAGCGATGGATCAGGTTCTGCAGGCGGCCGGTTTCGCTTTCCAGGCTCACCAGGATCCTGTCCGACTCCCGCGCTTGCCGGACGTCGTCCCAGGCCGAACCGAGCAGCTGGGCGCCGTTCCATATCATCGCGGAAAGCACCACCACGACCGCCGAATTCAGCGCGGCAATCGACAGGATGCGCCAGCGGATCGGCACCGCGCGCAGCAGCCCGACGATGTGAAACCTCCCGCGCGCGGCGAAGCCCGCCGGCCGTTCCACAGTTTCCTCGCGCTGGCGTGTATCCAAGACCAACTCACTCCACCTTGCGAATTCGCTCGATCAGTTTCGCGGCTGCGGGATCTCGTTGCGCTTTTTGGTAGATTCCTGCCATCGCGGCTTCGAAAGGCTTGCGGTCGAAGTCGGTGACGATCGTCACCCCCTCGGCTTCCGCCTGCCGGCGCGACTGCTGTTCGAGATCCCTCCACTTGTCGTGCATGAAATGACCGGACCTTATCGCGGCATCGCGAAAAATCGTTCGGTCCTCGGCCGACAGGCTCGCCCAGGCTTTCTGCGACATCACCAGCACTTCCGGCGACATCGAGTGCTCGGTAGCGGTGTAATAGCCGGCATATTTGTAATGACCTGTGGTGACAAAGGAGGGCCAGTTGTTCTCCGCGCCGTCGACCAGCCCGGTGGAAAGCGCGGTGACGACCTGCCCATAGGGCAGCTCGATCGGCTGCGCGCCGAGTGCCTTGACCATATCGGACATCAATTCCGATTGTTGCACGCGAAGCCGCAAGCCCTTGATGTCGTCGATCGAGCGCACCGGCCTGACACTGTTGTAGATCGATCGCGCGCCGGAATCGTAAAACGCCAGGCCGACAAACCCATAGGGCTCGAAACTGTTCAGGATTTCGGTGCCGATCGGTCCGTCCAGCACTTTTTGCAGATGCTCGACAGAGCGAAACAGAAACGGCATCGCCAGCACCTTCATCGCCGGCACGAAATTCCCGATCAGCGCCCCATTGGTGCGATTGAGATCGATGGCGCCGACGCGGGTCTGCTCGATGGTTTCCTTTTCCTCGCCGAGTTGGCGCGAATGGAACACCCGGATCTGGTGGCGGCCGCCGCTGCGCTCCGCGACCATACGGCCCATGTAGCGCAGCGCCTGTACGGTCGGGTAATCCTCGTTCTGGGTATCGGCGGCGCGAAACTCCCGCGCCACCGCGCTCGTCCAGACCGCCGCCAAAGACAGCGCGCCGACGAGTACTGAGGTCCGCGAAAGGTCGGCGACGCTGTACACAGGCAACTGCATCCCCTTATGATGGTGTCGACTGCCGGAGGAAAAGGTTCAACGCGATTTTACAGAAGCCGGCGAGGTATAGCTATACTGCCGGTGCGGCTATCGTTAATGGCGCACCGCGACCGTCATTTCGGACTGAAAGCGCCGCTGCCGGGCTTAATCAGGGGCACGTGACGCGCGGAAATTGTTTTCGAGTGCGGCTGACCGGAAGGTTCTTATCGTGAAATCGATCTGGAGGTTCCTGCAACTCGCAGTTGTCGCCGCGGCGGTCACCACGGCCTCTCCGGCTCTCGCTGTTACCGATATCATGTGGTGGCATGCGATGTCGGGCGAACTCGGACGGCAGCTGGATAAGCTCGCCACGGATTTCAACGCATCGCAATCCGAGTACCGGATCGTGCCGAGTTACAAGGGCAATTACACCGAAACCGTAACGGCGGCGATCTTCGCGTTTCGTTCGCGGAGCCAGCCCGCCATCGTGCAGGTCAGCGAAATCGCAACCGCGACCATGATGGCTGCGCGAGGCGCGATCTATCCGGTGTTCGAATTGATGCGGGACGAACAGGAGGCGTTTTCCACGGCGGCGTACCTTCCGGCCATTACCGGCTATTACACCGACGTCGCCGGCAACATGCTGTCATTCCCGTTCAACTCCTCGACGCCGATCCTGTATTACAACAAGAACCTGTTTCGCGCCGCCGGCCTCGACCCCGAAGTGGCGCCGAAGACCTGGGGCGAAGTCGGCGCGGCGGCGAAGCGGCTGCGTGCTTACGGCGCCGCTTGCGGTTTCACGACGTCCTGGCCTTCATGGATCAACGTCGAGAATCTTGCGGCATTCCACAATCTGCCGATCTCGACCAAGGCCAACGGTTTTGAAGGTCTCGACGCGGTGCTGACGTTCAACAATCCGCTGATGGTGCGCCATATCGCGCAACTCGCGGAATGGCAGACCGCCAAGGTGTTCGACTACAGCGGCCGCGCCACCTCGGCGGAGCCGCGATTCCAAAATGGCGAATGCGGGATCTTCATCGGTTCATCGGCGACACGCGCCGATATCAAGGCCAATTCGAAATTCGAGGTCGGATACGGCATGTTGCCGTATTGGCCCGATGTCGAAGGCGCACCGCAAAATACCACGATCGGCGGCGCGACATTGTGGGTGCTGCGGGACCGGCCGCGCGACGAATACAAGGGCGTCGCCAAGTTCTTCGGATACCTGTCGAAGCCGGAGATTCAGGCGGCATGGCACCAGAACACCGGCTATCTGCCGATTACCCGCGCGGCTTTCGAATTGACCCGCGCGCAAGGCTTCTACGATCGCAATCCGGGCACGGCGATCTCGATCGAGCAGATGACCCTGAAAGCACCGACTGAAAATTCGAGGGGAGTGCGGCTTGGATCCTTCGTTCTGATTCGCGATGTGATCGACGACGAACTGGAGCAGGCCTTCGGCGGCAAAAAATCCGCGCAAGCCGCACTTGATTCAGCCGTCGAGCGCGGCAACCGGCTGTTGCGTCAATTCGAGCGGGCGAATCCGGATCGGTAAGCCGCGGCCAGCTTCGTGGTGGAGCGCGCAACGCGCCGGCAAGGCAAGCATTGCGCAAACCGGATTTTCATAACCGCCGCCACTTCGCCCAGGAAAAGGGCGCGCCGGATATTTGCATCGATAATAAGCAAATATGTTTCTTTGTATGCAAGGTAGTTTCAGACGTGCGATATCACGCGCCCATCCCCAAACTCAATAATGAAGCCAAATCATGCGCTTAAAGCACGATTAAACCTTCGTTAAGGTTTGGCACAAACCTTGCGATGCCCCTCCAAGGCCGTTCCCTCCGGCGTTTGGAGCATCACATGAAGCGTCGCGATTTTCTGAAATCCGTCTCCGGCATTGCCGCCGGCGCCATGGTGCCGGCACCCGCGATCTGGTCCGCCGCCAAGGCCGACGCCCGCTCTGAAACCCTGCTGATCGTTTCCGAAAGTGGTCCCAACAATCTCGACATCCACGGCACCGGCACCAATGTGCCGGGCTACGAGGTGTCGTGGAATTGCTATGACCGGCTCATCACCCACGAGATGAAAACCGGGCCCGGCGGTTTGCCCTATTACGACCGTGACAAGATCAAGCCCGAACTCGCCGAAGACATGAGCGTTGGCGATATGTCGGCAACCTTCAAACTGAAGAAGAACGCAAAATTCCACGACGGCGCGCCGGTGACGGCCAGGGACGTCAAATGGTCGCTCGACCGCGCGGTCGGCGTCGGCGGCTTCCCGGCGTTTCAGATGAGCGCGGGCTCGCTGACCAAGCCGGAGCAATTCGTTGTCGTTGATGACTATACCGTTCGGGTCGATTTCGCCAAGAAGGACCGCCTGACGATACCCGATCTCGCGGTGATCGTGCCGTGCGTGGTCAATTCCGAACTGCTCAAGAAGAATGCCAGCGAGAAGGATCCCTGGGGCCTCGAATTCGCCAAGCAGCAGACCGTCGGCTCCGGCGCCTACAAGGTGACGAAATGGACCGCCGGCACCGAAGTGATCATGGAGCGCAACGACGACTGGGTCGGCGGTCCCGCGCCGAAGATCAAGCGGGTGATCTGGCGCATGGTCCCGCAGGCCGGCAACCGCCGCGCGCTGCTCGAGCGCGGCGATGCCGATGTGTCGTATGATCTGCCCAATAAGGATTTCGTCGAGTTGAAAGACGGCGGCAAGCTCAACATCGTCTCGATGCCCTATTCCAACGGCATCCAGTATCTCGGCATGAACGTCACCAAGCCGCCATTCAACAATCCGAAGGTGCGCCAGGCGGTGGCTTACGCCGTCCCCTATCAGAAGATCATGGATGCCGTGCTGTTCGGGCTGGCCAAGCCGATGTTCGGCGCCGCCGGCAAGCCGACCGAGGCGGTCTGGCCGCAGCCCCACATGTACAATACCGACATTGCGAAAGCCAAGGCGCTGCTCACCGAGGCCGGCTACCCCGACGGCTTCGAGACCACGCTGTCGTTCGACCTTGGATTTGCCGGGGTCAACGAGCCGTTGTGCGTACTGGTGCAGGAGAGTCTCGCCCAGATCGGCATCAAGACCACCATCAATAAAATTCCCGGCGCCAACTGGCGTACCGAACTGAACAAGAAGGAGATGCCGCTCTACACCAACGTGTTCTCGGGCTGGCTCGATTACCCCGAATACTTCTTCATCTGGTGTTATCACGGCAGAAATTCGATCTTCAACACCATGGGCTATCAGTCGAAGGAAATGGATGCCTTCATCGACGGCGCCGTTGCCGCGGGCGCCAATGGCGACAAGCCCACCTACGATACCGACGTGAAGGGTTTTATAGATCTCGCCTTCACCGACATGCCGCGCATCCCGCTGTACCAGCCCTACGTCAACGTCGCGATGCAGAAGCGCGTTTCCGGCTATGAGTACTGGTTTCACCGCCGTCTGGATTACCGCGCGATGACGAAGGCGTAATGCGCCATGCGTGACCCGCTGCAGACATCATCTGCGACGCTTTCGGAGGCAGTGACTTTTGCCGGCACCTCTCCATCGTTCCCTCCCCCCTTGTGGGGGACGGGCAGGGAGGGGGGTGGCTACGAGCACTGCCTTTGTGGCTTACCCCCCACCCCAACCCTCCCCCACAAGGGGGGAGGGAGCGGAAAGAGACGTCTCGCCGCGCACCACGCACAAATCGCGAGTGCTCCATCATGCTGACCATGATCGGCAAGCGCTTGATGTTCGCGATCCCGAGCCTGATCGGTGTCGTGATCGTGACGTTCCTGCTGACGCGGGCGCTGCCCGGCGATCCCGCGGCGTATTTCGCGGGCCCCGCGGCGGACAAGGCGGCGGTCGAGCAGATCCGCAAGAAGCTCGGTCTCGACAAGCCGCTGATCGAACAGTTCTTCCGCTACACCGCCGATCTTGCACATGGCGATTTCGGCAATTCGCTCACCACCGGCCAGCCGGTAGCAACCGAAATCCGCAATCGCCTGCCGGCATCGGCGGAACTGACATTGCTCGGCCTCGTCGTCTCGATCGTGATCGCGATTCCGCTCGGCATTCTCGCCGCGACAAAGCCCGGCTCCTGGATCGACCATCTCTGCCGGGTGACGACCACGGCGGGCGTGTCGCTGCCGGTGTTCTTCACTGGTTTAGTGCTGGTCTATATTTTCTATTTCAGGCTCGGATGGTCGCCGGCGCCGCTCGGACGATTGGATGTGTTCTACAGCGCGCCGAACCCGGTCACTGGTTTCTATCTGATCGACGCCCTGATCGCGCGCGATTTTGAAACGTTCCGTTCCGCGTTGAGCCAGCTGATCCTGCCGGCGCTGACGCTCGCGATCTTCTCGCTGGCGCCGATCGCGCGCATGACGCGGGCCTCGATGCTGGCGGTGCTGTCGTCGGATTTCGTGCGCACCGCGCGCGCCAGCGGTCTGTCGCCTGGCACCGTGATCGTCACCTACGCCTTCCGCAACGCGATGCTGCCGGTCATCACCACGCTCAGCATGGTGTTCTCGTTCCTGCTCGGCGCCAATGTGCTGGTCGAAAAAGTGTTCGCCTGGCCCGGCATCGGCTCCTACGCCGTGGAAGCCCTGATCTCGTCGGACTTCGCGCCGGTGCAGGGATTCGTGCTGACCATGGCGGTCATGTACGTGCTGCTCAATCTGACGATCGACATTCTCTACGGCGTGATCGACCCAAGAGTCAGGCTTGAAGGGTGAGGCTGAAAGGGTGAGGCAGAAAAAATGAGCACCGTTGCGCCCACCGTTGAACCCGTGGCTCCCGCGCGCACCTCGGGCCTCGCCGCGATCTTCGAACACACCCGCTACGTGCTCGGCGAAAATCGCGTCACCGCGTTCGCGTTTGGTCTCCTGATCGTGATCATCTTTGCCGCGCTGTTCGGTCCGTACGTCGTTCCCTATGATCCACTGGCGTCGAACACGGCCGCGGCGCTAAAACCGCCGTCGGTAGCGCACTGGTTCGGCACCGACCAGTTGGGGCGCGATATTTTCAGCCGCGTCATCGTGGCGACGCGCCTCGACACCTTCATCGCCGTGGCGTCCGTGGTGCTGGTGTTTTTGATGGGCGGACTTGCCGGTATTGCCGCGGGCTATTTCGGCGGCTGGACCGACCGCATCGTCGGCCGCATCGCCGACACCATCATGGCGTTTCCGCTGTTCGTGCTGGCGATGGGGATCGTGGCCGCGCTCGGCAACACCGTGCAGAACATCATCATTGCCACCGCGATCGTGAATTTCCCGCTTTACGCGCGGGTCGCCCGCGCCGAGGCCAATGTGCGGCGCGAAGCCGGCTTCGTGCAGGCAGCGCGGCTGTCGGGCAATGGCGAGTTTCGGATTCTGCTGGTGCACATCCTGCCCAACATCATGCCGATCATGATCGTGCAGATGTCGCTGACCATGGGTTACGCCATCCTCAACGCCGCCGGGCTGTCGTTCATCGGGCTCGGGGTGCGGCCGCCGACCGCCGAGTGGGGCATCATGGTGGCGGAAGGGGCAACGTTCATGGTCTCGGGCGAATGGTGGATCGCGCTGTTTCCGGGCCTGGCCCTGATGGTCGCGGTGTTCTGCTTCAACCTGCTCGGCGACGGCCTGCGGGACATCGTCGATCCCCAGCGAAGGACGTGAGCATGGGCGACGCGACTCCAGATACCGTCGTCATTGCCGGGCTTGACCCGGCAATCCATCGTTCGAAGAGTATCCTTGGATTTCCGATGGATGCGCGGGTCAAGCCCGCGCATGACGGGCTAGAAATCGGGAACGCGTCATGACCGCCCAGCCGCTGCTCGACGTCGATGATCTCACGGTGGAATTTGCGACCCGGCGCGGCATCGTCAAGGCGGTGCAACACGTGAATATTTCCGTCGCCAAGGGCGAGACGCTCGGCATCGTCGGCGAATCCGGGTCGGGCAAATCCGTCACCTCCTATGCGGTGATGCGGATTCTCGACCGCGCCGGCAAAATCGCCGAAGGCTCGGTGATGTTTTCAGGCATCGATGTCAAGGCCGCGACCGAAAACCAGATGCGTGACCTGCGCGGCCGGGAAATCTCGATGATCTTCCAGAATCCGCGCGCCGCGCTCAATCCGATCCGCAAAGTCGGCGACCAGATCGAGGACGTGCTGCGCCAGCACGTGCAGTCGGCGGCGAGCGATCGCGGTGAGAAAGCCATCGAGGCGCTGGAGCAGGTCAAGATCGCACGTCCGCGCGAGCGCTATCATGCCTATCCGTTCGAGCTGTCGGGGGGCATGTGTCAGCGCGTCGTGATCGCGCTGGCGCTGGCCTGCAATCCGCAGCTTCTGATCGCGGACGAACCCACCACCGGCCTCGACGTCACCACGCAAAAAGCTGTGATGGACCTGATCGTCGAACTTACCAGGCGCCGGGGCATGTCGACCATCCTGATCACGCACGATCTCGGCCTGGCGGCGGCCTATTGCGACCGCGTGGTGGTGATGGAAAAGGGCCGCGTGGTCGAAACCGCGCTGTCGGCGGATATTTTTGCGCGGCCGCAACATGCCTACACCAGGAAGCTGATGCGCGCGACGCCGCGGCTCGGCGTTTCGTTGCGGGATCTGTTGCCGGAGGAAGAGGCCAAGGCCCTTCCTTCCATCTCGGCTTCTTCAACCTCGTCCCCCCCACCCGTGGTCGTGGCCGGGCTTGACCCGGCCATCCATCCCTCTTCACGAGATTTTTCAAAGTCGATGGACCCCCGGGTCAAGCCCGGGGGTGACGGCTTGGCAAGCGGCGACGCCTCCGCAAAACCGCTCCTTCTCGTTGAAAAACTCGTCAAGGAATATCCGCGCCAGGGTGCCACCGCGACGCTTGGAAAATTGTTCGGGCGCAAGCCCCCGGTGGAAACCGAACAATTCCGCGCGGTCGACGGCATCAGCTTCAGCGTCGGCCATGGCGAGAGCGTCGGGCTGGTCGGCGAATCCGGCTGCGGCAAATCCACCACGTCGATGATGGTGATGCGGCTCCTGGACCAGACCTCGGGCCGCATCGTGTTCGATGGCGACGAGATCGGCGCCATTTTGCCCAATGCGTTCGCGCGGTTGCCGCTGCGCAAGAGCATCCAGATGGTGTTTCAGGATCCGACCGACAGCCTCAATCCGCGCTTTACCGCCGCGCGCGCGATCGTCGATCCGATCATGCAGCTTGGCAACATCAAGGGGCGCGACGGTTTGCGCGCCCGTTGCGAGGAACTGGCCGGCCTGGTCGGCCTGCCGGTCAACCTGCTGGATCGTTTTCCGCATCAGTTGTCGGGCGGACAGAAAGCGCGGGTCGGTATCGCGCGCGCGATCGCGCTGCATCCCAAACTTGTGATCCTCGACGAGCCGACCGCCGCGCTCGATGTCTCGGTGCAGGCGGTGGTTTTAAACCTGCTGCACGACTTGAAGCAGTCGATGGGCATGAGCTATTTATTCGTGTCGCATGATTTGAATGTGGTACGGTTACTGTGCGATCGCGTCATCGTGATGCGGACCGGGCGAATCGTCGAACAGGGTCCGTCCGAACGCGTCCTGGGCGATCCCCAGGATGCCTATACGAGGGAATTGCTGACGGCGATCCCGCATCCGCCGTTGCCGGTTCATTGAAGTACCGATTGGGAGAAGTATGGCTGCTGATCCGCTTGATGCCTACATCGACGCCGTCGGCAAAGCCCTGGCGCTGCCGATCGAGGAAGCCTGGAGGCCTGCGGTCAAGGCCAACCTCGAGGTGTCGCTGCGGCTGGCGCGGCTGGTCGATGAGTTCGCGTTGCCCGATGAAACCGAGCCGGCCAGTGTCTTTGCAGCCTGATACCGCAATGGCGGCCAACAGTGACGGGCTTTCGGCCTCGGAAATTGCGCAGGCCGTGACGGGTCGAAGGATGTCCGCGCTCAGCGTCACCGAGGCGGCACTGGCGCGGATCGCAAAACACGATCCGATTTTGAATTCGTTTACAGACGTAACGGCAGATCGCGCGCGGGCCAAGGCGCGTGCCGTCGATGCCGCGATCGCAGCCGGCAAGAATCCGGGGCCGCTCGCCGGCGTGCCGTATGCGGTGAAAAACTTGTTCGACGTGCAGGGCCTGCCGACCCGCGCCGGATCGAAGATCAATCGCGACCTTGCGCCTTCGTCGCGCGACGCCACCCTGATCGAGCGTATGGAAGCGGCTGGCGCGGTGCTGGTCGGCGCGCTCAACATGGGTGAATACGCCTACGATTTTACGGGCGAGAACGTGCATGATGGCCCGTCGCGCAATCCGCATGATGTGACCCGGATGACGGGCGGTTCATCGGGCGGCTCCGGCGGTGCGGTCGGCGGCGGCCTGGTGCCGCTGGCGCTGGGCTCCGACACCAACGGCTCGATCCGGGTGCCGTCGTCGTTCTGCGGCATCTTCGGACTGAAGCCGACCTATGGCCGATTGTCGCGCGCACGGTCGTTTCCGTTCGTGGCGAGCTTCGACCATCTTGGACCGTTCGCGCGCAACGTCGGCGATCTCGCTATGGCCTACGACGCGATGCAGGGGCCCGATCCGGAGGATGCTGCATGCACCACCCGGCCAGCCGAGCCGGTGACGCCGTTATTGGCGCAGGACATCGGCAGTCTTCGCATCGCCATCGCCGGCGGATATTTTCAAAAGAATGTTTTTCCCGAGGCCGTCGAAGCCGTTGCCCGGGTCGCCAAGGCGCTCGACGCTATTCGCACCATCGAAATTCCCGAAGCCGCGCGCGCCCGCGCCGCGGCTTACGTCATCTCCACCACCGAGGGCGCGTCGCTGCATCTCGACCGTCTGCGCAAGCGCCCCGATGATTTCGATCCGGCGGTGCGCGACCGCTTGCTGGCGGGCGCGATGATTCCGGCCCCCCTGGTCGACCGCGCGCAAAAATTCCGTCGCTGGTACCGCGCAAGAGTACTGGAGCTGTTCAGATCCGTCGATGTGATCATCGCCCCGGCCACGCCCTGCGTCGCGCCAAAACTCGGGCAGGCGACCTTCGTGCTCGACGGCGTCGAGCTTCCGGTGCGCGCCAATATCGGCATCCACACCCAGCCGATTTCGTTCATCGGGCTTCCGGTGGTCGCGGTGCCGGTTCCGCTGCAGCCGATGCC
>Ga0066789_10000326_pt1 | contig 18195 bp, 9 predicted proteins | sample OrgsoiDNA2013049_FD_70960 | JGI IMG/M metagenome (GOLD analysis project Ga0066789, IMG submission 70960) | Permafrost soil microbial communities from the Arctic, to analyse light accelerated degradation of dissolved organic matter (DOM) -... | ecosystem: Environmental > Terrestrial > Soil >...
GTGCCGGCGCTCACGGGCGCGATCATGTGCATGGGCGTCGCGACCGCGAACAGCGTGCTGGTGATCAGCTTCGCGCGCGAGAAGCTCAACGAGATCGGCGATCCGACGCAAGCCGCGCTCGAGGCTGGATTCGTGCGCCTGCGCCCGGTGTTGATGACGGCACTGGCGATGGTGATCGGAATGTTGCCGATGGCGCTCGGCCTGGGCGAGGGCGGCGAGCAGAATGCGCCGCTCGGCCGCGCCGTGATTGGTGGCCTGATTTTCGCCACCGTCTCGACGCTTTTCTTCGTTCCTGTGATGTTCAGCATCTTTCACCGGCACCGTGTCCCAAAGCCGGCGCCGACAGCCCACTTCGGAGCAGCTCATGCCCCAGCCTGATCGTAATCCTATCCACCCCGTGCTGCGCCGGCTTGCCCTGATCGGGGGGGCAGTCGCGCTCCTCGCCATCGCCGTCGTCGCCTATGGCCTCGGCACCCGCGCGGCGCAAAGCGCACGTCTTCACGATTTGACTGAAGCGCTGGCCGTGCCGGTTGTGGCCGTCGTTGCGCCCACAGGCCTAAAGAACGATGCGACCCTGGACTTGCCCGGACGCCTGCAGGCCTACATCCAAGCGCCCATCTACGCTCGGGTCCCGGGCTACCTGAAGAGCTGGAAGCACGATATCGGCGCCAAGGTGAAGGCCGGAGACGTGCTCGCCGAAATCGATACACCCGATCTCGACCAGCAGCTCATGCAGGCCCGCGCCGATCTGAGCGTCGCCCAGGCCAATGCCAAGCTCGCGCAGATCAGCGCCGAGCGGTGGCAGTCGCTGGCCAGCACCGACGCCGTCGCCAAGCAAGACGTCGATACGCGCACCTTCACCTGGAACGCCAATGTCGCCCAGGTCAAGTCGGCGCAGGCGAACGTCGACCACCTGGCCGCCGAGGAAGCCTTCAAACGCCTGATCGCACCGTTCGACGGCATCGTTACCGCGCGCGCAACCGACATCGGCGCCCTGATCAACGTGGGGGCCGCCGGCGGCGCGCAGCTGTTCGTGGTCTCGGAAACGGGGAAGCTGCGCGTCTATGTCAACGTGCCTCAGAACTATGTTCCCAGCGTGCCGCCGGGCACCAAGGCCACAATCACCGTGCCCGAACATCCCGACAAGACGTATCGCGGAACGGTCGAGGCTTCGGCCCAGGCCGTCGACCCGCTCAGCGGCACGACCCTGATGCAGCTCATCGTCGATAATCGCGCGGGTGAGCTAATGCCCGGCGGCTACGCCGGCATTCATCTGCAGATCCCGGCCGCCGCCAATGTGCTCAGCGTACCGTCGAGTGCGCTGATTTTCGATGCCAAGGGGCTCTCCATCGCCACCGTGGACGCCGCGAATCGCGTGCGGCTCGTGCCGGTGACGATCGAACGCGACTTGGGTGCGGTCGTCGAACTCGCCTCTGGCCTGGCGCCGAACGACCGCGTGATCCAAAACCCGCCCGACGGAATCGGCAATGGCGCCCAGGTGCGCCTTGCCGGGCCGGCGCCGGGCGGCGCGCTCGCCGGTCAGGCGAAGAGTAGAAATGAAAAGGGTTAAGAAACTACCTTGGTCCGGCGTGGGGCTGACGCTGCTGCTCGGCGCCTGTTCGCTCGCGCCGCCGCTGAAAACCCCGGTCGTTCCCACTGCGGATGCCTATAAGGAAATGGGGCCCTGGACGCGGGCAGAGCCGGGCGACCGTCTGCCGCGCGACAGCTGGTGGACTCTCTACGACAGCGCGGAGCTCGATGAGCTGCAGAAAAGGCTGATCGACGGGAACCCGACCCTTGCCGCCTCACTTGCGAACTACGAGCAGGCCCGGGCACTCGCCGATCAGGCGCGCGCGGGGCTCTTTCCCACGCTGGGGCTCAGTGCCGGCGTCGCGCGCAATCGGGATTCGCTCAACCGGCCGCTCAGATTATCCACCGCGCCGGCCTACTACGATTCCAATTCGCTCGGCGGCAGCGTCAGCTATGAGCTCGACCTATGGGGTCAGATCCGCAACGAAGTCGCCGCCGGCAAAGCCAACGCCGCCGCCGCCGCCGCGGATCTCGAGAATGCCCGCCTATCGCTGATCGCGCAGCTGGTCGACGATTACATTCAAGTGCGCAGCCTGGACCGCGACAGTGCGATTCTCGCCGAGACTGTGCAGGCCTATGCTCGCGCGCTCGGACTGACCCAACAACGCCACGACGCCGGCATCGCGCCCGGCCTCGACGTCTCGCAGGCGCAGACTCAGCTCGATGCCGCACGCTCCCAGGCGGCGCAGACGCTCGCGCAGCGCGCGTTGATGGAACACGCGATCGCGGCGCTGCTCGGCGTATCGGCCTCGACGTTCTCGATCAAGCCCGATATCGTCGGCATCAAGCTTCCGCAGATCCCCACCGGCCTCCCGAGTACGTTGGTGCAGCGCCGTCCGGACATCGCGGGCGCGCAGCGGCGCATGATTGCGGCCAATGCCAACATCGGGGTTGCGCGTGCGGCGTATTTCCCGTCCCTCACGCTCGGCGCTCAGGCCGGCTTCGAGAGCCAAGCCGTCTCGAACTGGCTGAGCGCGCCCAGCGCCTTCTGGGCGGTCGGACCGAACGCCCTGCTCAGCGTGTTCGACGGCGGACTGCGCCGGGCGCAGGTCGCCCAGGCGCGCGCCGAGTTCGACGCCTCCGCCGCGTACTACCGCGGCACGGTCGTCAGCGCGTTTCAGCAGGTCGAGGACAGCCTCGCAGCCCTCAATCACTACCACGACGCCGGCGTCGAAGAGAAGGCGGCCGTCGACGCGGCGCAACGCACCCTGGACTTTTCCCTGGCGCTCTACAAGCAGGGTGCAACCGATTACCTCACCGTCGTCACCTCGCAGGCCGCGCTCCTGCAGACTCGGCTGCAGGCGCTCAATCTCGATACCCTGCAGCTGACCGCCAGCGTGGACCTCATCCGGGCGCTCGGCGGTGGCTGGGAGGATTCCGCCGCGAAGCAGCGCGGATAGGAGTACTCCCTGCAGGCGGGCGCGCGAGGTGCTATACGGTCATCGCGTGAGCTGGGCACCGACCTCAGGCGGGCGAGCTGCCGCTTGGCTGCACGCGCATACGACCGCGAAGGACGAGCAGCGAGCCCAGAAGCAGCGTCAGAGCACTCCCGGCCGAGGCCGGATCGATCTCCGGCGCCGACATGCCACCGCCAGTGCCGCCACCTGTACCGCCACCTGTGCCGCCACCTGTGCCGCCACCTGTGCTGCCACCACCGGAACAACCTTTGGAGATCGTATTGCCAATCATCGTCACGGCGCCGGTCTCCGCCATTGCGCTACCGCAGAGAATTTTCGCCGAGCTGTCGAGGCTGATACTGGTGAGCGCAAGAATGTTTCCTTCAAATGACGTGCTTGAGCCAAGCGTGGCCGAGCTGCCGACTTGAAAGAACACGCTGTCCGTCGCATTGCCACCTTCAATGATGACTTTCGAAGCACTTGCGCTGGTCAGCGTGCTTCCAGTTTGGAAGACGATCTCTTGATTGGACGCGCCGGCGAAGTTGAGCGTCAGCGTTCCTGTCAATTGGGCCGAACTATCGAACTTATAGACGCCTGCTGTGAGCGTCATACCGCCCAGGTCCTTACCGGTCAGATTCATCGTGGACGGTAGTCCCGCAAGGATGTTGTACGCCTTCGTTTCATCGACTTGCGCCTGCATGGCTACCGCATCTGTCTGGTGCAGTGCTCCGGTAAGGGTGACGGTTGACCAGCCGGTGATCGAGGACCCTGGGGAAAGACCCACATCGCCATTGATCGTGGTCGCTCCCGTGTTGGTTATGGCAGATCCGGCAAGGATGGCAAAGCTGTCGGCCGAGCCAAGTATTTGTGCATCCGCCATCTGGGAGAGACCGATCGCGCCGACACAGCCGAGTGCAAATGCGGTGCGACCGAAAAGAGTTGTTATTGGCGTCATGTAAGTTCCCCCGAATTGGCCCAGCGATTCACCAACCAGTCGATACCACCGGGGCCACAGATCGCGCCGACCAAGCCCCGACAAGGGGCAATGATCACATACTCCCGCGACGCCGTCTGTTTGGTACCGTACAGAACAATGCGAATACTCGTCGCACACAGAAAGAAAAAAATCGCGTCTGACAATTTGACTTATGCCACCGCCACGCGGCAGTCCAAAGTAACGCACGAACCATGAAGAACAAGGAGTAATCCATGCTGCCCGTAGCCTCATTGTGGTTGCCGATCCTGGTATCGGCCGTAATCGTTTTTCTGGCGAGCTGGATCGTCCATATGTTTCTGCCCTACCACCGCAGCGACTTTGCGAGACTGCCCCAGGAAGATGCGGTGCTTGATGCACTTCGCTCACTGAACATTCCGACCGGCCAGTACCTTGCACCCTATGCCAATACCGCGGCACAGATGCAGCAGCCCGAATATGTGGAAAAGCGCAAGCGAGGTCCCACGCTATTCCTGACGCTCACGACGAGCGGCGAAACCGGCATGGGCAAATCCTTGCTGCAATGGTTTATCTACGTGCTCGTCATTTCGCTGTTCGCGGCGTGTCTGGCGCAACTCGCGTTTGCCGCCGGGGCGCCATACCCGGCAGTGTTCAAATTTGTTGGCATCGCAGCGTTTATGGCATACGCACTAGGCCACCCGCACCAGTCGATTTGGTACCGCCAGAAATGGAGCGTGACCGCCAAGTACGTAGTGGATGGGCTGATCTATGCACTATTGACGGCCGGAGTCTTTGGCTGGCTCTGGCCGCGGTAGCTGCGTTTTGCGCCAGAACCCCCCGGCACCAAGCGCCTTCCATGCGATTGGCAGCCAGCGAACCAGCGCAAAAGCCAGCCACAGCGCCCACAGCAACATGGCTGCCTTGTACCACCACAACGACAGCGACAAGACCCAGGGAGTCGGCAACTCACCCGGTGCCTGATCATTGAACCAACTCAATTCGTTGCCTTGCTGGCCGGAACCGGCAACCCTCATATCAGGGTTCCCCAACAACCCAAACGGAATCGCCGCAACCAGCGAGACCACGGTAACGAGCGATAAAATGATCAAGACGACTTGCAGCAGGTTGAATCTTCGTGCGCTTAACTGCTCCACGGCCATTTCCTCGCGCCAGCGCATTGCGAAAATCCAGACGGCGAACAGCAGCAACACGGACCAGGAAAAAGTGCTCAGCCCCAAGCCAAGAATCAACCATTCGTAGCTCCGCAATGGCGCACGGCGCGTCCGACCCAAACCGACGGCAAGCAAGCAAAAGACGATCAATTCACCCCAGTACAAAATTGCCGGACCAATACCGCTCCCGCCCGCGTACAGTACCCATCGGTCACCGGGAATGCGCACCACCGTGGCAACGTTGCTGCCGGGGACTTTCAAGTCCACGTGCGGCAGCCGCGTGAGCAGCGCGGCCCGATCGTCGGACTGCCAATTGATCTGCACCCGATGCGCACCCGGCAACAATGCAAGCGGTAGCTCGCCACTTTCCATTCGGGCAGGAACATTTTCTCCGTCGACGGTGACCGCCGTGACGCGCGCCGTTGCCGGCAACTTCACGCTGTGACGATCGCCTCGAGTGCTGCGGTAGCCGAATCTCAGGTCCGCATTCGTCGAGCGCTTGCCCACGTCGTACTCGAGCCCCACATCGTCGATCGCGAGCGTGCCGCCCTTCGCAGCGGGTGGGCGGGAAATCTTCAGAGTCAATGTCTCCCCGGCGCGCGGGAAGTATTCGAAGCTCCAATCCCCGGAATGAAGATCCTCCGGCATGACCGCCGGCACGCCGGTAAATTCAACCTGCCACATTGGACTGACACTGAATACCCACACCTCGCTCCAAGGCCTGCTCTTCGCGGCTGTCAGCGTCAGGGTATCGCTGTGCGAAAGACCGGAACGCCAGCCAAATTCGCTGGCGCCGGAATCGAAGCCGACCATTACTTTGGTCCCGCCGTTCGTCTCGATACCGTTGGTGAGCACGGACTCACCCGCAAGCAGTGGAACTTCCAACGTGAATCCACCTTTTTCAGGCGCGAGCCGCTCCACCGTCGTTTGCACCGACCAATCCAGATCAAGCGTGAATTCACGTCGTATCCGCACATACGGTGGGAATTGCACGGCACCCTGCAGTGTGTCCGCGCCATGAGTCGTCGTGCGGCGGCGCAGCAGTTCGATCGTATTTCCAAGCAGCTTTCCCGCATTGACGCCCGATACGTCCCACCCTTCGCCGCTCACCGCGATCGCCCGGGGCACCTGCGGGAAAAGCAATTGGATCGAGTCGGCCGCCGGCAAGGGTACGCTCAACTTGACCGTATGCGCGCCGGGCTTCAACGCGATCCAAATCTGCTGATCGCTGTCACGATATACACCGGGGACCGAGATGCCGTCTGCGGTGATCGCATCCGGGTCGAATCGCTGTCCCGCCGTGGGCAATGCGACCGCCACCGAACTCAACGCGGCGATATCAAAGGTCGCCTCGAGATTTGTCGATGTAAGAACAACGCGCGCCGCCATGATCTCGGCGCAATTCGGAACACACTTGGGAGGCCGCGCCAAACGAGTCTTCAACTCGTTGAGCAATTTAAGTTCAGGGGTGCTGTCGGCGCGACTCGGAGTGCATGGCATCGTGCCGGCGAGTATCAGAAGCACCGACGATGCGGCGGCGCCGCGCCTCGAGAACAATCGTTGCCAGGCGGCTTTCAATTCCAGGTTACCGCGGACCAGCCGTACAAAGAGTGCAATGAGCAGCGCAACGCCTAGTACACGCCAGATCCCAACGATCCACGGCGACAAAATGAGGAAATGCACTGTTTGAGCGGCGTCGACCGGACCGCTCCAATTGAACGGATATGCAGCGTAATGCCAGTGTGGCACCCCGGGGCCTGCCTGCACCAAGGTCCCGGGCGCCAAGCGCTGTTGAGACGTCTGGATTGAACTGCTCAATTCCGCCGGCCTCTTCGCTCCCGTCACTATCACCTCCTCGAACTTCGGCGGCGGTACGTAGCCTGGCGAGTTTGGCGGCGGCGTATAGTTCGGCGGCGGCGCAGCGGCCATGCGCGCCGTCACCGGCGGGGCGAGCTGCGCCACATGGACTCGTTCAGCGAAAACATAGCCGCCGGGATCTGCAAGTTGGGGGTATAGCGCGAAGCGCAGCTGCGTGATCGCGAAAGGCACTGAGGTCACAAGCAGCGCACCGAGCAGAAGGTTTCGTGCCCACGTCGCCAGCGATCGGGGCCACCCCGCCGGCGCCGCGCGTATCGACACGGTGGCTAGCAAAACGAACAGGATCAACCACACCAGCAGTTGGTTGTCTTGATGCACCAAGGTGACGGCGGCACATGCAACAGCCGCATAAATCCATCCGAAAAGGCGCAGCGCGATCACCGTCGTGAACGACAGCAAGAATAGATCGAGCAGTCCCCAGCGCTCGACCCAAGAGTCGGGCGCACTGTCGGCGCCGAACGCCGCCAGCAGACGGTGCCCGGGGGGTAGATTGAGCATACCCCTCACGTGGTCGAAGCGCTCATTCCAGCCGCTCGCCGGGATGGTGCCACCGGGCACCGCGATTCGCGCCACGGTCGCGAGGCTCATTACGGGTGTGCGCAACTCCACCCCCGTCAGGGTGGCCCCGTTGACCTCGGTGACCAGCAAATTGTCCGCACCGCTCGCCGCACGCATCAGCCGATAAGGTGATCGCATGTCGAGGCGCCAGCCGCTGCGCATCTGCCCCGAAATCTGATCAATGACCGTAAACCCTTGACGTGCGAAGTCCAAATAGAGCTCGCGCTGCAAGCTCAGGTGATTGACTTCCTGTGGGGATATTCCCCGGCTGCGTTCATTGATCTGCAGAACGCCGCCTGATGCGATCCGGTAACTCGGGAATTGCCGCCACTCCTGAGGAACGTTTGCCTGCGTCGGATCGATTGCCTCCCCGCCCTCCAACGCCGCAATTCTCAACCGATCGTTGGCCGCGTAACTCCATACCTCCTGCTTCGGCCACACGCCCTGCGCGTCGGGGATTGTGACTTTCCCCAAATCAGTTTCAGCCCGCGCCACGATCTTGACGGTCCAGCCGCCCGCGCGCACTTGTATGCGCATGCGACCGTCTGCGCCGATCTGCGCAGGCAGTTCACTTTCGAGCGACATCGCCGCAAATCCTTGCGGCAAAACCCCGGACAATGTCTCCTCGCGAGCATCACCGGCGACCTGCAGATTCAGAAGGGTAGTCAAAGTCTCCGGAATCCCGTCGCCGAGCAGCCGATAGACTTGCAACTCCAACTGTTGGGCGACCTCCGCTTCGCGTCGCTTGCCGAGCCAAACTGCGCCTTCGGGCCGATCCGCTTGCTCAACCTTATGGCCGTCAAGATTCAGCGAAACCAGGCCGGTTTGGGCGGGAATGGGCAAGGACTCGGGTCGCTTCGCCCAAACAAAGCTTCCGGCAATGGTGAGGGTACCCTCCGATGTCCGAATCTGCGGGACGCCATCGCGACCCACGACTGCCGCAACGACGCCATTGACGGTCACCGCGCTTGGCCAATATTCCAGGTTGCCCGGCAAAGGCACCCACGCTTCAGCGTAGCTGGTCCAGCTCTGCGTAAAGCGGCCCCCGCGTTGATTGAGCTCTAAGGTTAGTCGCCCCGGCCAAGCGCAAATTCGATTGCTCTCGCCACTACCATCGGTATTGGCAAGGAACGGGCAGCGTCGAAACTCCTGTCCGTCCAGTACCCAAGCTTGCCAACCTTCGATCTCTTTCGGGATCGGCGATTGTGCCTGCGCAACAGCGTTGCACAACAGGGCCAATACCGCAGTTTGCATCCATGCCATTATTCTCACTGTGCGCTCCGCTAAATCCTGCGTTACTTGGCTACGTTCCGAGGGGCATACCGAGTCGCGGATTATTTAACAACATTAATTACTTGGGACCATCGAATTGTGCCACACGATACCGACGTCTCCGCTCGTCGTTAGTAAGTCTTTTTGTCCATCCCCTCGCGTCTCAGTTTTTCGTCAGCAATTGACATTGGCGCCCGAGGAACTCGCGCTGTTTCGCGTTTTCACAATGCTCTTGTGCCAGTTGATAAGCCGCGGCCGCATCGGCCGTACGGCCAAGGCGGCGTAAAAAAATCCGCTCGAACGGCATGGAGCAAATGATACCGCGGCAGGTCAATGGCGTCGATCAGATGAAGTGCTTGCTCCGGACCGTCGATTTCCGCTAGGGCAACGGCGCGATTGAGCGTAACAACAGGGTTGGGGGCAATCTCCATGAGCTGATCGTAAAGCGCAAGTACTTGTTGCCAATCGGTGTGTGCTGCCGATGCCGCGTCACAGTGCACCGCATTGATGGCCGCCTGCAGCTGATACCGGCCGGGCCGATTTCGTGCAAGACAGAGTCGCAATAGCCTACGACCTTGCTCAAGTCGATGTTCAAGCGGCCCAGAGCCCGCCGTTGGCGGCGGTTTCGCCGCCGCGAAGCCGATACTCGTGATGCCGAAATGGTTGACGTGAAGCGGACATCCACGCCTCTCTCCTTACGGTTGAATTGCTCCGGCGCCTTCCAGGTCATCCATGAAAAGAATAAGCCACAGACCATACAAATCAGCATTACCAGTCGGCGAGTGTGGTCGCTGCGTGGACTGCGCAGGGACTTGCCGTTTGTCCTCCCGTGACGGATGCTGCGCTCGCTAGAGCGAGGAAATCGGGCTTCCCTAGATGAACTACCCGGCACATGACGATCACGGCCAGGCCTCCGACCCACACGCCGGTCGCAAGATGGCAGACATGCCGGGGGGTCACGACCGCCACGCCGGGCATTCCGTGGCCATGTTTCGAGACAAATTTTGGTTGAGTTTTGCCCTGACGATTCCCGTCGTGGTCTGGTCAAGCGACGTTCAACAATGGTTTGGATACACAGCGCCTTCATTCCCCGGCTCGAAGTTAGTCCCCGCCGTCCTCGGAACAGGGGTCTTCATCTATGGTGGCCTGGTTTTCATCCGTGGGGCACGGCGCGAACTAGCGGATCACAAGCCTGGCATGATGACCCTCATCAGCTTGGCGATCATTGTCGCTTTTGGAACCTCGGTCGCTGCGACATTGGGCCTCTTCGAGATTGACGTTTGGTGGGAACTCGCGACGCTGATTACGATCATGGTCCTCGGTCACTGGCTGGAAATGCGAGCAATTTCCCAAGCTCGTGGCGCGCTCAATGCACTTGCCGCCCTGCTGCCGGACACCGTTGAACGCGTGGCTGGCGCGGACACTCAGTCTATACCGCTGTCGGAGCTAAAGCCCGACGACATCGTTCTCGTCCGGCCCGGAGGCCGAATCCCGGCAGATGGGAGTGTCATCGAGGGTGCTGCCGATGTTGACGAGTCGATGATTACCGGGGAGTCCAAAACGGTGCCGAAGGGGGCAGGTGCCAGAGTCATTGCGGGAACAGTTGCCAGTGGGGGTAGCCTGCGTGTGCGAGTGACCGCAATCGGAGACCAAACCGCACTCTCCGGAATCATGCGGCTCGTCGCCGCGGCGCAGGCGTCGGGTTCTCGGAGTCAAGCTCTTGCCGACCGGGCCGCCGCGATCCTTTTTTACGTGGCAGTCGCGTCCGGCACGCTGACTTTCACTTATTGGTGGATTTCAGGGGACAAAGAACACGCCCTGATTCGAACGGCAACCGTGCTCATCATTGCTTGTCCGCATGCGCTTGGGCTGGCGATTCCGCTCGTAATCGCCATCGCGACAGCGCTGGGGGCTCGGAACGGGCTCCTGGTCAAGGACAGGCTCGCACTCGAACGCGCCCGCAGTTTGGACATGGTCATTTTCGATAAGACCGGTACTCTGACACGCGGCGCTCCCGCAGTGTCGGACGTCGCGGCTGCGCCTGGCGTCACCGAAGGCGATCTGATGGCTCAGGCAGCCGCTGTCGAATCCAATTCCGAACACCCGCTCGCCGAAGCAATCGCCGCCGAAGCCAAACGCCGACGCGTGATCCCATTGGCAGCCACAGATTTCAAGGCTTTGCCCGGTCGAGGAGCGGAGGCGCTCGTGCAAGGCAGGAGAGTCGTCGTCGGCGGCCCGCGTCTGTTGAGCGAGGCCAACGTACTGGTACCGTCGGAAGTCGAAAAGCTGACAACCGCATGGGTATCGGAGGGCAAGACGGTTCTCTATGCCATCTCTCAAGGACGACTGCTCGGAGCTTTCGCAGCCGAAGATGAGATCCGACCCGAATCTGCTGAAGCTGTCGCCGAACTCCATCGGCTTGGCATCCGCGTCGCGATGATCACGGGAGATTCGCAGGCAGTGGCCGATTCAGTCGCCCGGCGACTCGGAATCGATGAAGTCGCAGCCGAGGTTCTCCCCGCTGACAAGGCTTCGGCGGTGAAGCGCTTTCAGGCCGGTGGGAAACAGGTCGCAATGGTGGGCGATGGCGTTAACGACGCACCGGCCCTGGCGACCGCCAGTGTGGGAATCGCCATAGGCGCGGGGACTGACGTAGCGATTGAATCCGCCGGAATCGTACTGGTGCGTAGCGACCCTCGCGACGTAGTCGGGGCAATCGAGCTTTCACGCGCCACTTACAGAAAGATGATCCAAAATCTCCTTTGGGCCAGCGCTTATAACCTGCTCGCCATTCCGATCGCGGGCGGTGTTCTGGTTCGCTGGGGCTTTGATCTCCCGATGAGCGTTGGCGCAGTCGCGATGAGCGTGTCAACCATCATCGTAGCAGCGAACGCGCAACTGCTTCGCCGAGTGAAACTGCAGCGCGTGACACTCTGATTGGGATCCAGGCTTGGCGATCGCGCGGCGCGAGACGGCGGCGAAGGGGTCGAGAATAGTGGCCGCATGATTCAATTAGATTTCTGCGCCGACGATCGACGCAGTTCCCGCCGGTGCCACAGAAAGTACGCCGCCGGCAGCACGAGCATCGAAAGAATCGGTGCAGTGATCATGCCGCCGACCATCGGCGCTGCGATTCGGCGCATGACTTCGGAGCCGGTGCCGCCACCGAACATGATTGGCAAGAGGCCAGCGACAATCACCGCCACGGTCATTGCCTTCGGCCGCACCCGAAGTACGGCCCCTTCCTCGATCGCTTCAATTAGATCGGATTCGGTGTTGAACTGATTCGCGGCGCGTCGCCTCCGGATGGCGTGATCGAGATAGATCAGCATCACCACACCAAATTCCGCCGATACACCCGCAAGCGCAATGAATCCGATCGCCGAGGCAATCGAGAAGTTGTAACCGAGCAGGAATAAGAGCCACATCCCGCCCACCAGTGCGAACGGAAGCGTGCTCATGATTAGTGCTGCTTCAGCGACACCGCGGAAGGTCAGGTACAACAACACAAAGATGATCACCAAGGTGAACGGTACAACCAGTTTCAGCTTTTTCGTTGCGCGCTCAAGATATTCGAACTGTCCCGACCAGGTAATCGAGTATCCCGGTGGCAGTGCGACGCGCTCGGCAACCAGTCTCTGCGCCTGCGCCACATACCGCCCGAGATCGCGCCCGCTGATGTCGACGTAGACCCAGCCGTTGAGCCGCGCGTTCTCGCTGCGAATCTGGGGTGGTCCATCGGTAACGACGACATCGGCGACGGCGCCGAGTGTCGTGGTCGGGCCGGCTTCGGTGACGATTGGCAGCACGCGCAGCTTCTCGACCGAGTCGCGCAACTCGCGCGGATAACGAATGTTGATCGGGAAGCGTTGCAGGCCCTCGACCGTTTCACCCACGTTTTCTCCTCCGATCGCGAGCGCCACCACCTGCTGCACCTCGGCGAGGCTCAAACCGAAGCGGGCAGCGTGCACGCGATCAATCCGTACTTCGATGTAGCGCCCACCCTGGACTCGCTCGGCGTAGGCGGAGCGGGTGCCGGGAACGGCTTTGACCGTCACCTCGATCTGCTCGCCGAGTTTCTCGATCACCTGCAAATCAGGTCCCGCGATCTTGATGCCGACCGGACTTTTGATGCCGGTCGACAGCATGTCGATGCGGTTGCGAATCGGCTGCACCCAGAGGTTCGACAAGCCTGGGATCTGCAACGCGGCGTTCATCTCATCGATGAGCTCATCTTCGGTCTTGCCTTTCGGCCAGGTAGATCGGGGCTTGAAGCGGATCGTCGTTTCGAACATCTCGAGGCCGGCAGGGTCGGTCGCGGTCTCGGCGCGGCCAACCTTGCCAAAGACACGCTCGACTTCCGGAAACTGCATGAGCACCTTGTCAGTTTGCTGCAGAAGTTGCGACGCCTTGTCTGCGGACAATCCCGGCAGCGCGGACGGCATGTACAGCAGATCGCCCTCGACCAGCGGCGGCATGAATTCGCTGCCGATTTGGGTCAGTGGCACGATCGTCGCCACGATCAGCACCACCGATGCGACGAGCATTGTCTTAGGATGTCGGAGCACGAAATCCAGGAGCGGTCGGTACAAAAAGATCAGAAATCGATTGAGCGGATTGCTGCGCTCGTTGGGGATCCGACCTCGAATGAAATAAAACATCAAGACCGGTATCAGCGTCACGGAGAGGCCGGCGGCGGCGGCCATGGAGTAGGTTTTGGTGAATGCCAACGGGCCGAATAACTTGCCCTCCTGCGCCTCGAGCGTGAACACCGGCACGAAGCTCAAGGTGATGATCAGAAGACTAAAGAACAAAGCCGGTCCTACCTCGGCAGCGGCCTCGCTGATCAGCCGCGCTTGTTCGGCAGCACTTGGGCGCCGGCCCGGATTCTCGTGGCTCCAGGATTCGAGGTGTTTGTGTGCATTCTCGATCATCACCACTGCCGCATCCACCATCGCGCCGATTGCGATGGCGATGCCGCCTAAGGACATGATATTGGCGTTGACGCCCTGCCAATTCATCACCGTGAACGCGGCCAGAATGCCGAGCGGCAAACTAATGATGGCGACGAACGCGGAACGCAAATGAAAGAGGAACAGGGCGCAGACCAATGTGACGACGATGAACTCTTCGATCAGTCGATCGCGCAGGGTCGCCACCGATTTCTGAATGAGCTCCGAACGATCGTAGGTGGGAATGATCTCAACGCCTTTCGGCAGACCTTGCTGCAAGCTCGCGATCTTTGTCTTGACCGCTTCGATCGTTTCCAGCGCATTCTTGCCGGCTCGCATCACGATGACGCCGCCGACCACCTCGCCTGTGCCGTCCAATTCCGAAATGCCGCGGCGGATTTCCGGTCCGATCTGAATGCGGGCGACATCACCCAACAGGATCGGCGTACCCCCGGCCCCCAATCCCACGGGTACATTGCGAAAATCCTCGAGATTCTTAAGATACCCGGTGGCGCGTACCGCATACTCCGCCTCTCCGAGTTCCAGCACCGAACCGCCGGTCTCGTTGTTCGAATCGCGCAAGGCTTGTTTGACCCGCCCGATAGGAACGCCAAGGGCGCGCATTCGATCCGGGTTCAGCACGACCTGATACTGCTTCACGAGACCACCGACACTCGCGACCTCGGCCACATCCGGCACGCTCTTGATCTCGTACCGCAGAAACCAGTCTTGCAGCGCCCGAAGCTCGGAAATATCGTATTTGCCACTGTGATCAACCAGTGCGTACTCGTAAATCCAGCCAACCCCCGTGCCATCGGGGCCCAGCGTCGGCTTGGCCGAGGGTGGCAGTCGTCCGGTCACTTGGCTCAAGTATTCGAGTACCCGTGAGCGCGCCCAGTAGAGGTCGGTTTTGTCGTCGAAGATGATGTACACATACGAATCGCCGAAAAATGAATAGCCGCGCACCGTGCGCGCACCAGGCACCGACAGCATCGTGGTGGTAAGCGGATAGGTCACTTGATCCTCGACGACCTGCGGCGCCTGCCCTGGGTATTCGGTGCGGATAATTACTTGCGTGTCGGACAGGTCAGGCAGCGCATCGAGCGGGGTTGAGAGTGTCGCGTGTACGCCCCAGGCGACCAGCAGAGCAGTCGCCATGAGCACCAGGAAGCGGTTCTGGATCGACCAGCGGATGAGCGATGCGAGCATGTCAGTGCACCCTGTCTTGGGGCTGCGCCGCAGGCGCCGGCATCAAGTCCGGTTGCGCGCGCTCGGTCCTCGTTTCGTTTGATCCGGCGAGGTTGTCAAACGCGCCGCGCAGATTCGCCTCTGAGTCGATCAGGAACTGCCCTGACGCGACAACGCTTTGTCCCAGAGTGAGGCCCTCCAGTATCTCCGAGCGGCCGCCTTGTTCGGCACCGACCCGCACCAGGACGGGGCGAAAATGCGCAACATCATCGGCAACGATGATGACGCTGCGCGTACCGGTCTTGATGACCGCCTCACTGGGCACCGTCAGCACCTGCTGTTGCGCGGCCCCGTGAAAATGCGCCGCCGCAAACATGCCGGGCTGCAAATGCTTGCTCGGATTTTTGACCACCACCCGCACTTTGAGGGTACGGGTCGCTTGCGTGAGCTCCGGATACAGATAATCGACCTGGCCGGCAAAGCGTTCGCCGGGGCGTGCCGGTACTTCGATTTCGGCCGGATCACCGGGCTTGAGCCAGGCGGCCTGTGTTTCCGGCACTTCCGCCGTGATCCAAACACTGGTCAAATCGGCGAGTTTGAACAACGTCGTGCCAGGCTGCACGGCATCCCCCTGGCGCACGCCAAGGTCCATCACGTAGCCATCGAACGGGGCGTAGTAGTCCACCCGTCGTTCGACCTCTCCAGATTTCTCAATGCGGGCGATCTGCGCTCCCGACAACCCGAACAGCGCCAGTCGCTGCCGTGCAGCCTCTATGAGGGTGGGATCCTTGGAACTGCGCGCGATCATCAGCTCCTGTTGTGTCGCCAACAGGTCCGGCGAATAAACTCCCGCGAGCAGCTGGCCGCGGCGCACCGCATCGCCGACCGCGCGCACATCGAGACGTTCGACCCATCCGGGCGCTCGCACCTGAATCGCCTCGATACGGTGTTCATCGACACCCACCAAGCCGACGGTATCAACCAGGCGAGTAAAACTTCCCTGCTCGACCTTCGCGAGACGCACGCCCAAGTTCTCAACAACCCGCGAATCGACCGCAATACTGCCGGGGGGTGCAACGCCGGCCGGAGGGGTGCCCCCGACGTCGGTCGGTACCGGATCGGCATACTTCGGCGCCAGCTGCGTATCCATGAACGGTGATTTACCCGGCTTGTCGAAGTGCTCGCTGGGGTGCATCGGATCGTACCAATACTGCGGCTTGCGCTTGTCGGCCGCGGCACTCGCGCCTTGAGCAGCGGGCGCATTGTGAGACTCGGTAAGCCTGGCAGTCGGTGTACCTCGATGACCCATGAACAGCAAACCGAGGATGGCAATCACAACCGCCAAACAAACGAGCAGGACAATCCGGTAACTGCGTCTCATGGCGATTCTCCGGGCGACGTTTGCGATGCGCTCCAATAGTCGAGGCGCACCTGCGCCCGCGCCGATTCCACGGCGAGTGCGAGACGTTGCAGCTGCACATCAAGCAGGCTGCGGCGCGCCAGCAGGACCGCGTCGAAGCTGCCGCGACCGCTCTGGTACGCGCTTCGCGCCGCCTCAACGCGCCGCGAAGCATTGGGAATAATCGATGCATCGAAATCAGCCACGCGCTCCTCGTAATGCCGCCGATCGACATAGTCCTGACTGATCTGCGAGTGCAACTCGCGCAGCAGGTCACGCTTGCGGTCTTCGCTGGCGCGCGATTGTTGAAGCGCCGCGGAGAGCCCGCGATCCTGGCGATCCTTGGTAAAGTACGGCAATCCGACGGTGAATTGGACGCCGACGAAGTCGGCGAAGTCGCGGCGATATGCGTAATACACTTCAACCGAATAATCCGGCTTGTAGGATTGGCGCGCGAGGGCGACATCGGTAGCTGAGGCCTCGATCTGTTTGTCTAGACTCCCGATCACCGGATGATGCTCGGAGCTTGCGATCAAGCTCGGCAAAGGACTCAAGAATCCGGGCATCGTGAGTGCCTCGGCGAGCGGCCGGCGCGCGTCATCGCCGATCCAGCGCGCGAGGCCTTCGCGCAGTCGCAGTGCGTGGTGCAGCCAGTCATGCGCTTTGTCCTCGACAAGACCGGTATCGACTTTCGCCGCAAGCCAGTCGGCCTGCGACGCCTTGGCGTTGCTGTAATCCTTTGCCAGCGATTGCACTTGAAGCGCCGCTTCGCCGGCTAGCCGCCGCGTGAGCTTGAGCGCCTGCTCTGCCTCATACACATCGAGCCATGCCAGGGATGCATCGCGACGCACCATGCGTTGCTCGTTATTGAGCGCGGCACGGTCCGCATCGGCATCGAGTTGCTTGCGAGCGCTTTGCAGCCGACGTTTGGCGGCACGCGGAAATTCCTGACTCAACCCGATCGTAAATTCGGTGAAATTATCGCGGCGGACGCTAAACGCCTCTGGGGTATCGATCGGCAGCTCTTTGAGTCCGCCGGATAGCTTCGGGTCCGGTAACTGCGCCGCGGCGACGGCCTGCTGTTCCTCCGCTTGAATCTTCGCCACGCGTCCGGTGAGCAATGGCTGGTCGATGAGCGAGAGCCGGGCGGCCTCTTCCATCGTCAACGGCGTATCTGCCTCCGCGGCGATAGCAGCGGACGGGCGAGCATCGGCGAGCGGGACGGCCTGCTCGGCATTCGCCAATTGCGGGATCTGGGCAGCAACGAAGATAAGAGCCCAATAGGGCGCACGCTTTGACAAGGCAGATTGAGAAAAACTCACGGCGATCTCCACGCGAAATAACGTCCGCAGACGTTGTGGTCTGCTTTCGGATGAGGGCCAACAGGTGGCCCAAACAACGCGGGAGGAGAACTAGAGGCGCAGGCGCCCGGTTCTTAAGTAAAGCGTGGAGTTGGAAAGAGGTTGCGAAACAAAGCGGAAATCGTCGACCAGCAGCGATTGAACGTAAGCCGTGGCCAGAGTGGTCAATGGGACGAGGAGCGCCGGGGGAGAAACACCATCCCAATGCTTACCGTTCTCCTTTGACGGGATGGCCATCGCAGTCGTGGTCGCGATCGCATCGCCGGCGATACAACAAGAATCCAACCGGTTTGCCTCAGCCGTTCTAGCGTGCTCAGGCGCGCAGGGAGCGTTCGGTCCATTCGGACAGCAGTCGCGCGTAGGTACAACTTCCCCACATGCGAATGCCGGCACGCCCGCAGAGAGCAGGCAAAGTAGCAGGATCGGTAGGGCAATGATGTGGCGCAACATACGTTCTGTAGCAATCGATCGGC
>Ga0066789_10000327_pt1 | contig 18195 bp, 16 predicted proteins | sample OrgsoiDNA2013049_FD_70960 | JGI IMG/M metagenome (GOLD analysis project Ga0066789, IMG submission 70960) | Permafrost soil microbial communities from the Arctic, to analyse light accelerated degradation of dissolved organic matter (DOM) -... | ecosystem: Environmental > Terrestrial > Soil >...
GAGCGGCAACATGCCTCAAGTACCTTGCGATCTTTCCTCGAAAGGTGGACTTCTCTTGCTTCGGGTATCATCCCGATGTTGAATCACGACTCACGTTCCAGGGAAAGTGGGTACTAGTGCGCGTCGCGCTTGATCTCGAACGGACAGAAGGCACGGTCATCGCGGACAGTGTCGGCGAAACCTCCTGCGTATTTCTGGCGGGCCTGCATCGGGCGGAGCTCTCTATTTCCGAGCGGCTGATCCGGCTTGCGAATGGCACACTGCCCTGGCCCTGGATCAATCCAGACAAGGCACTGCCTTGGGTCCAGGAACGGATCGGGCTTAGCCTTGCCGAAAGTCAGGTGGCTGCGATCCGGCTCGCATTGATGTCCAAAGCGTTGGTCATGACCGGCGGTCCCGGTGTCGGCAAGACCACCATCGTCAAAGGTATTCTCCGCATTCTCGCAGCAAAGGGGGTAAGGCTCCTGCTATGCGCGCCGACCGGCCGCGCCGCCAAGCGCATGACCGAGGCGACCGGTTTTGAGGCTAGGACGATCCACCGGCTGCTGGAGGTTGACCCCAAGGGCGGCGGCTTCAAGCGCGGCGAAGACAATCCGCTCGGCTGCGACCTGCTTGTTGTCGACGAAGCCTCAATGGTAGACGTCATGCTGATGCAGTCACTCATCAAGGCAGTGCCAGACAAGTCTGCCCTTTTGATCGTCGGCGATATCGACCAGCTTCCGTCGGTTGGGCCAGGCCAAGTGCTGGCCGACGTCATCTCATCCGGTGCTGTGCCGGTGGTGCGTCTCACCGAGGTGTTCCGGCAGGCCGCGCAAAGCCGCATCATCATCAGCGCACATCGCATCAATCACGGGGTCGTCCCCGATCTCAGCCTGCCCGGCACGGATAGCGATTTCTACTTCGTGCAAGCGGACGATCCAGAAACCGCCGTACAGCGCATCATCGAGCTGGTGAAGACACGGATCCCCAATCGCTTTGGCCTCGACTCAATTCGGGACATTCAGGTTCTGTGTCCAATGAACCGGGGCGGCGTCGGTGCGCGCTCGCTGAACATCGAACTGCAGACGGGTCTGAACCCCGCCGGCGAGCGCAAAGTCGAGCGCTTCGGTTGGACGTTTGCGCCCGGCGACAAAGTGATGCAGATCGCAAACGATTACGACAAGGAGGTCTATAACGGCGACATCGGCTATATCGACGATGTTAGTTCCGAAGACAGCGAACTCACCGCAAGCTTCGACGGCCGCACGGTCATTTATGGATTTGGCGAGCTCGACACACTGGTGCCGGCCTACGCAGCAACCATCCATAAGAGCCAGGGTTCGGAATACCCCGCCGTCGTGATCCCGGTGATGACGCAGCATTACACCATGCTGCAGCGAAACCTGCTCTATACCGGCGTCACCCGGGGCAAGAAGCTGGTCGTGCTGGTCGGTCAGAAGAAGGCCGTCGCCATCGCAGTTCGCAATGTTTCGGGGCGAAGGCGGTGGTCGAAATTGAACGAGTGGCTGGCATCAAGAACATTGTTCGACGCCGATAAAATGAGGGTCGACTATGAATATACACAAAGCGCATAAGATCTGGATCGAACAGTGCGACGCGGCTCAAACGATCAAGGCACGATTCGGGCTCACGGCGACCTTCGAATACCTTGTCGGTGAGAAGTTGATGAGTTTTGCCGGTGCTGCCTCCAGACATCCCGACTTCGCGCGGGAACTGCCGCGGTTTGTTTCCGAGGTAAGAAACATGTTCACGCCGGATGAGATTGGCGCACAGTTGGCGCAAATCGGGCGTTCGCAATACGAAGGGAACGTTGATGTTTTGGGGGAGGATCATGATCTTCTTCGTGAGGGTCCAGCCGCAGTCGCGGAGTTCGTTCAGCAGTTCATGCTGGTCAAGGAATTGCTGACCGCGCCCATGCTCGGTACTTCGTGACAGAATGGCGAATTGCTTCTCGATGTGGCGCGCCGCTCACCCCAAAAATTGCGGACATTTCCGGTGGGATCGTAAGGTCTTACCGTCACGATGACGCTGGAACCCGTTCTCACCCCGCATGGTTTGCTGACGCTGCGACAAACGGTGCAAGCTCCTGCGTTGGAGCCCGATCAGGGCTTGCGGCTGGAGAAAGCATTTCTACGGGGCTCAGGGCACGGATTGTTGTGGCTAGGCGCCGACGAAGTCGCGACGGTTCTCCCACCGGTGTTGTCGTATTGGCGAGAGCTTGGAATGCGCTACATGACTGCACTGTGCGCTCTTCCTAGTGTTGGAGACGGTCGTACCAAGCCGCCCGTGCCAATCCCCGCCGATGGCGAGTTGGACACGATGGCAGCGGCCGTTCCGCCTATGACCGGCGCGGAATACCTGACGACGTCTGTCCTGGCTAACCTTTGGCGAGGCATCGATGCGGCGTTTGATGCCGAGTTGGTGCAAGCCAAGCTCTCCGTGCAGGAGTTCCTCAAGAGCCGTCATCCGGCATGGAATCTAGTTGGGCGCGTTCATTTCAACCTCGCGGAGAACCGGAAGGACGAAGAAGCGCCGTTTGCGTTTCTTGCGACCTACACAACCCGCCTCTCGGCTGAGGCCAAGGCCCAGCATCTGCCGCTCGGCAAGGCCTTGCAGGAGTATTCCGGTGCGAGGAACCGCCAACGCCTGCTCTCGCTGCTGATGCCCGTCCAGCGCGCCGCCGAGAGTTGCCCTTGGTTGAAGACGATGGTCAATGCCGGCGATATCTTTCACCCGCTGCGCTGGAGCCCACAACAGGCTCTACAATTCCTGAAGGATGTTCCCGCGCTCGAAAGCGCCGGGGTGGTCGTGCGAATGCCAGCGAGTTGGCGCATGAACCGCCCCGCACGCCCGCAAGTGAAAGCAACGGTCGGGGGCAATGCGCCATCACAGCTGGGGATGGACGCGCTGCTCGACTTCCGAATGGAGGTGACGCTCGAGGGCGAAAGCCTCTCGAAGGCCGAGATCAAGCGCCTTCTGGCGCATTCCGATGGATTAGCCTTAATCCGCGGCAAGTGGGTCGAGGTAAATCATGAACGACTGAATCGCACACTCGAGCAATTTGAGGCCATCGAGGGCCGCGCCGCCGCCGATGGTCTTTCGTTCGGTGAGGCGATGCGAATGCTGGCTGGGGCTGGCATTGCCGGAGATAAGATTGCTGCACCAGCCGACATCGATTGGAGCCAGACCGTTGCCGGCCCCTGGCTGGCGGAGACGTTGGCGAACTTGCGCCATCCCGATTGGCTCTTGAGGGTCGACACCGGTCAATATTTTCAGGGTACGCTGCGACCCTATCAGCAGTCGGGTTTGCAATGGCTCTATCTGCTAACACAGCTCAAGCTTGGGGCTTGCCTTGCCGACGATATGGGGCTCGGCAAAACCATCCAAGTGTTGTCGCTGCTGCTGGTGATGAAGAATGAAAACAGGGGAAATCGCAAACCTTGCCTGCTCGTAGCCCCCGCCTCGTTGTTAGCCAATTGGGCCGCGGAGATTTCCCGATTTGCGCCAAGCCTGAAAACAGTCGTGGTCCATCCATCGGCTGCGCCAGCCAAGGAATTTAATACTTATAGTGCAGAAAAATTCGCAGATGTCGATCTCGTAATCACGAGTTACGGCTTTCTGACGCGTACGCCTTGGCTAGAAACTACATCGTGGCGATTTGTGGTGCTCGATGAAGCACAGGCAATCAAGAACCCGGCTGCTACGCAGACAAAATCGGTCAAGAGGCTCAAGGCCGAAGTGCGCATTGCGCTGACTGGCACGCCCATCGAGAATCGGCTCGGTGACCTATGGTCGATCTTCGACTTCATCAATCCGGGTCTGTTGGGATCCTCGAAGGAGTTTTCGACATTCGTCAAACGCCTCGCCGAACGGCCACATAACCCTTACGGACCGCTGCGCGACCTGGTGCGCCCCTATATCCTGCGACGGCTGAAGACCGACAAGAGCATCATTTCCGACCTGCCCGACAAGACCGAGGTGAAGACCTTCTGCCCCTTGAGCCGCAAGCAGGCGGCGCTTTATCAGCAAGCAGTGGCAGAACTGGCCGGCCATCTCGCAGAGGTCGATGGGATAAAACGGAGAGGCATCGTTCTAGCTTTTCTTATGCGTTTGAAGCAGATCTGCAACCATCCATCGCAGTGGCTCGGCGACGGCGCGTGGAATGAGGAGGATAGCGGTAAGCTTGGGCGTCTGCGCGACATCGCGGAAGTGGTTGCCGCCCGGCAGGAGAAGGCACTTGTCTTCACCCAGTTCAAGGAGACAACGGCGCCGCTAGTGGCGTTCCTGGGCTCCGTGTTCGGAAGGCCCGGCCTCGTCCTGCATGGTGAGACAGAGGTTAAGAAGCGCAGGGACCTGGTGCGCCAATTTCAGGAAGACGAAGACGTCCCGTTCTTCGTGCTCTCGGTCAAAGCAGGCGGCACCGGGCTCAATCTCACAGCGGCCTCGCATGTCATTCATTTCGACAGGTGGTGGAATCCGGCTGTCGAAAACCAAGCCACCGACCGTGCCTTCCGGATCGGACAGACCAAGAATGTGCTTGTGCACAAGTTCGTTTGTCGCGGCACCGTGGAGGAAAAGATCGACCATATGATCGAGTCGAAGAAACAATTAGCTGGGGATTTTCTCAGCGGCGGAGCTGATATCCTGTTGACTGAGATGAAGGATGAGGAGTTGCTTAAACTCGTGAGTCTCGATTTGGGTGCGGCGATGAAGGAACGGGATGAATGAGCTACTACGAGTGGCACGCTTACGTGCCGGTAGCTGAGAAGCGGCGGCAGGCAGAACGCAAGTTGGCCAAGCTCAAGAAGCAGGGACGATCCGTTGCGCCCGTGAGGATCGAGGGCCGCACAATCACCAAGAGCTTCTGGGGCAAATCTTGGTGCGTCAACCTTGAACGATACAGCGACTATGAGAACCGCTTGCCGCGTGGCCGGACCTATGTCCGAAACGGCTCCGTTATCGACCTGCAAATTGCCAAGGGCGAGATCTCGGCAATGGTCGCCGGGTCTGAGCTCTACCAAATCAAGATTGCCATTGCACCGGTTACGCGGGCACGCTGGAAATCCATCTGTCGGGACTGCGCCGGGACCGTCGATTCGCTAGTTGAGCTCCTGCAGGGCCGCTTGGCGAAAGGTGTTATGGATCGAGTCTGTCGAGAGGGTGACGGCCTGTTTCCGTCGCCGACGGAAATCAAGCTGTCCTGCAGCTGTCCAGATTGGGCAGACATGTGCAAGCACGTTGCGGCGGCACTGTATGGTGTCGGCGTCAGGCTTGATGAAAAGCCTCAGCTTCTCTTTGTGTTGCGCGATGTGGATGAAAATGAAATGCTCGCCGGCGCTGGACAGGATTCTCCACTAACAAGGGCTGCGCCAGGCTCGGCGAAGGTGCTTGATGAAAGCGATGTCGCCGCTCTATTCGGTCTGGAGATGGCTGAAACTCCCCATACCCCAAATCCTGCGTTCACAGTCCCAAAGCGACCCCAACAGTCCAAGGCGAAAAAAGGGAACAAGATATCGGCCAGAAAGACAAAGGCAGCAGCGAAGACCGATGTCGCCTTACATCGCGCGACTGGAGCCAGTTCAGGAACGAAAAAGGCAACCCGAGCAAGTGCCAGCAAACTGCGCACTCGAGGGCAACCATAGTATTCCAATGACGGTATCGGGACCCCAATGGCACGGAACGGACGTACGCCCCCGTTGACGAATGTCGGCTATCGGGGTTTGAGCGCAAATGCTGCGAACATGTGCGTGAAGCCGGGCTGCCGAAAATCGCTAGTGAGCGCCTTCCATCAGACCAGCTGCAGCTGGTCTGGAATATGCACGGAAGCATTATTTATTTGGCCATTCGAAAGTATATCTACGGCTTCCAGCCGATCGAACCGCTCGCCGCCACGATGCAAACAATGGTGGATACCTTCTTGCAGAGTGCACTTAATTTGATGTCGAAGGATGCGCCGAAGCGGAAGGCTCACAGCCCTAGTGTGCTCGAAAGATAGGTCCCAGCCGTTCTGTCAGCATGCTTTCATTCGGGAAGATAAAATCTCCCGCGGATCAGCGCCGCCGACATTTCACAATCCCGAGCTTTCAACATTGGGTAATTCCGGGCATCACGCGGCCCCGCAATGCTACTGCCGAGAACGCTCGCATCACGCAGATCGACGGATGTACGTCGAGAATAATCGACAGACTCTCGGTCAGAGCTTCTGGAAAGGCGCCCCGCCGTCGTGAGGCGGCGGGGCTTTGACCGCAGATTGGCATACGCGGTCAAGTCTAGGGAGACGCCCCCGGAATGTCCAAAGACCAAGGGCGAGACGTTCAACCGGCCACCATAGCGCGTGGTATCGGCATATTTGCCGATGTTGCTCTTATAGCTTGAAACATGCGCGAACGGCCCCGCCGGAACGGCTCCAGGTTCGCGACTTCTCACGGCGCAAGGCCGGCTCGGTGCAGCCATGGTGGAGTGCGGTACTCAGGTTGGCGCCGGAGCCAGTTCACTTTTTACCAGGCCGCCGCTGTCGTCCTCAGCAGCAGGTCGCCGGCCGACGGATGATCATTCGAGCTTCGGCTCACCCGACGGTGAGCACGATCTTGCCTTGAACGTGCCCCCGCGCCGCCCGCTCGTGCGCCATGAGGGCGTCAGCGAGCGGGAACTCGCTGTCGATCGCTACGCGGATGGTGCCGTCATTTAGCAGGCGCCCGATTTCCGTCAATTGAGGCCCGTTCGAACGCACCTGGGTTGCCGAGACCGTGACGCCCAGCTTCCCGGCCTCCTCGGCATCGGAGAAGCCTAACGGGAACACTGGGAACAATGCCCCGCCGCGCTTTAGCGTACGCAGGAAACGCACAGTCGTTGGGCCGCCGACCGAATCGACGACGAGATCAACGTCGCGGACGACATCCTCGGGACGAGTCTTGGCATAGTCGATGAATTCGTCCGCGCCGAGGTCGCGTAGGAACGCCTCATTCTTGCCGGACGCGGCTGCAATCACCCGCGCGCCCTTCCACTTGGCGAGCTGCACCGCGAAGTGCCCCACTCCGCCCGCGGCGCCATTCACGAGAACTGTCTTGCCCGCGAGGGGCACCGGCTCATGCTGCTTCGGCTGGAGCGGGTTCTGTTCGTCGTGCCCCAGCGCGATCAGGAACTGCCAGGCGGTGAGCAGCGACATCGGCGCTCCGGCAGCGTGCACATGATCGATGCCAGCGGGCTTCGGCGCCACTTCCGACGCTGGCGCGGCGACATACTCCGCATAGGCCCTGCTTTCCCCGGCGAGGCCGGTCGGAAAGCGTACCATCGAATAGACCTCGTCTCCGACGGACAAGTCCTTCACACCGTCGGCGACCGCTGCGACCACGCCCGAAACGTCGGTTCCCAGTATAAGGGGGAATTTCACGTGCGGCCGCCATTCAGGAGGCAGCGTCTTATAGCCGTCGCGCAGGTACCAGTCGGGAGGATTGATACCGACCGCGTACACGCGAATAAGCACCTCGCCCGTCTTTAGCTCAGGGTTTGGGGCATCCTCATAGATCAGCACCTCAGGACCACCGAAAGCGTGCTGGCGAATTGCCTTCATTGTCTTTCTCGACATTGCTCTATCCTTCGATACCTGATGTACCGCGGAGGGCTCGACGGTGCCCCCGGTCACGAGACGGCGGTTGGGACATGGAGGCATTGTTCATTGGAACCTCCAAAGACAGCGCAGCAGTGGTGTGCTGTGATGGCTCATATGATCTTTCATTTACAGTTGATAATAGATGCTCATTTCGCTTTAGTGATGCCATGAAGGAACAAATTGCATTTGAACGGCTGACCGGCTTGATCGCCTTCGCGCGGGCGGGAGCGATGGGCAGCTACACGGCCGCTGCCCGTTCCCTGTCGATTTCGCCCTCGGCCATCAGCAAGAGCGTGCAGAGGCTCGAACAGCGTCTCGGGGTATCCCTCTTTACCCGCACGACCCGCTCACTGACGCTCACGGCCGAGGGCCGCGAGCTGCATGAGCGCGCGCTCAGATTGCTACGTGACGCGGAAGAGATTGAGCAGGTTGCGATAACGCAGCGCTCCGAGCCGTCGGGCACCTTGCGGGTCGCAGCGCCGCTGCCGATTGGCCTCCATGTAATCGCGCCTGCGCTGCCGGCTTTCCGCAAGCGCTACCCCAGGGTGATGGTTGATCTGCGGCTGAATGATCAGGTCGTGGATATCGTTGAAGAGGGGATCGACGTTGCGGTCCGGATAGGCGAACTTGCTGACTCGCGGCTGTTGTCGCGCCGGCTCTTGCCGCACCTGCTCTGCGCCTTCGCATCGCCCAGCTACCTCGCAACGCGTGGCACACCCGTGCATCCCGACGAGTTGGAAGGGCATGACACCGTCAACCTCCGTTACCAAAGCACGGGCCTGGCCTTTCGCTGGCCATTCAAGATCGGCGAGCGCGTGATCGAGATAGTGCCGCCATCCGGCGTCGTCATCGACGCGAGCGAAGCGCTGGTCGCGACGCTCGCAGCCGGTGGCGGCATCGGCATCAGCGCGACATTTATCGCAGCGCCCTATGTGGCCCGCGGCGAACTAGTGCCGATTCTGTCCGAATTCGCTGTTGAGCAGCACACCATCACCGCGCTCTGGCCGGAAAGCCGCCGCTCTAACCCCGCTGTGCGCGCCTTCCTGACGCACCTGCAACAGGTATTTGAACAGCAGATGCAGGCTGCGGACAAGTTAAGGGGCTGACCCCGGCTTCATATCTCCAAGCGTGCGAGATCGTTGCTTCTCAGAAACGCCCTACCGCTGCCCATGCTTGGGCTTGCACTTCGGGCAACCCGGCTTCGGTAAAGGTCGGCACGTCCGGGAGCAGCGGCCAGCGCTTCGGCATGCTGACGGCCAGCATGCGCAGCGTACCCGCACGCGCGTGTTCAATCACGCTGATCGGCGGCAGCGCCGCAATCTGCACTTCGCCGGCGATCAGGGCCGTGACGGCCTCGGGCGATCCTTTGTATGGGATATGTACGATCTCCGTGCCGCTCTCCAGCGACACCAATTCCATCGAGATGTGCGAGATGGAGCCGATACCTATCGACGCGTAGTTGTACTTGCCAGGGTTCTGCTTGAGCTTGGCAATGAGTTCGGGCAGCGTGCTCACGCCGAGCTTGGTGCTCGCGACCAGGACAGTCGGCTGCGTTCCAATGATGGTGATTGGGGCGATGTCCACCTTCGGATCATAGGGTAAGCGAGGCGAAGATATCACGCTCCTGCGGAACCCAACCCAGACCCACATGCGCGCGCCGGTGACTAGGCACTAAGCGCAGATCAGCGCCATCGAAGCGGATCGTCCCGCGTGACTGCCGCGTGGCTCCCATCAAGGTCGCCAGCAGCGTCGTCTTGCCCATGCCGTTCCGACCCAACAATGCAAGGCTCGAGCCGGCTTCCACTGCGATTGAGATATCCTCCAGAACCGTAGCGTCACCATAGCCCGCCCAGACGCCATCTGCTTCCAACAACTTAGCCATGACCTGCATCTCCCAGGTACGCCGCCCTCAGGCGGGGTTCTTCATTTGCATTTGCGGCATCATGCAGAAATCAGGATTTATGCACGGCCTACAGCGTCACCCTGCCCATGCCGATGATGCCATTGCTGCCTCGGACAGCGCGGGGTCAGGAGCGGCTCTCGCCAACTACCCTGCGTCGGACGATTTCTGTTCTTGCACGAACAGCATGCAAACGACTCCAAGCGCCGGACCGGCAGCGAGTGTCGTCAAGGCGACCATAAACGAGCCGGTCGCTTGGAACACGACACCGACCACCAGCGGGACAATGACACTACCCAATTGCCAAAACCCGGCAAGCAATCCGCTGGCGGAGCCAGCAAGAGCCGCGCCCGCAGCTTCCGCAACCATCACTGCCAGCAGCGGACTGTAGACGAAAACGCCTATCCCAAGCAGCGGCGCCGCGATCTGGAAGGCTAGCCTATCGGTCAGGGTCCCGAAAACGAGCAGCATGACAGCGAATAGGGTGAGGATGCCGATCGTCAGCCACTTTGGTCTCCCCCACCAGTCCGAGAGAAGACCCATTAGGGGCTTCCCGACGATGGCGGCGACGCCTACCAATGACATGACAAATCCGGCTTCGACCGCGCTGAGACCATGTCCCCGAATCATCAAAGCATTCGCCCAGAAGGTGAATCCCCACGTGCCCCAAAAGGCCGCGAAGCCGGTTAGTCCGAGGAGAATCACATTTCGATCACGCAGCAACGGCCAGAGCGGTGGAGGGGGCGCCGAGGCGATCGGCTCGCTCGACGGCCGATCCCGCAAGAGAACAAAGGCGAGAACGCCGATGCAGAGCGTGATAATTCCGAGGACGTGATACACGCCCTGCCATCCGAAAGAAGCGGCGAGGGTTGGAACGATGGCATTTGTTGCCGTCACGCCCAGAGATGAGGCAATCAACAAGATGCCCATAGCGCGTCCGCGGCTGCCCCGATCGAACCAACTGACAATCAGCTTGATGCAGGACGCATAATCGGCTCCGGCCGCCAAGCCCATGAGAACTTGCAGGACCACGCCCATCAGAATGGATGTTGTAAAGCCGAACAAGAAAGTGCAAACGCCAAGACTCAGCATCGAAGCAGTCAAAGTGAGCCGGCCTCCAATTCGGTCACTTGCCACGCCGCCTAAGGCGTTGCAGATGACATAGCCGACATAAAAAGCCGTGACAAAGACGCCGAGCGCCGCCACGGACAGACCCAGCGAAGCCCCCGCGGAGACTGCAACATTGGCCCAGGTCAGCCGGTCGATAAAGCTGATGAGGAAACTTAGCCAGCAGATCAGCAGAACGATCCAGCGATAGCGTTCGGCCAAGGCCATTGAAGGCCGATCATTCGTGTCGGTTTTCATAGTGCCCTCAAGTAAAGTTGCATTTCTTCCCACCCACGGTCGTTGCGACCACGGGATTTTGCTTTCAAATCTTGATAGTTCTCAGGAGTTGAGTGTCGTGGCGCGACAAGCTCTATTTTTCTGTCCCGAGATAAGCGCCTTGATCCTTCAGCTTCTGCTGGAGCGCGGCAACATCGACCTGCGCGACGGTAGAGTTCAGCCTATCAGCAACCATTGCTGCCGCTGTTCCCGCTGCTTCGCCCATAGCGAAACAGGCACCGCTTGCGCGTGCCGCCGATTGCCCCTCGTGATTCATGGACGCGCAGCGGCCGGCTACGAGAAGATTGGATACGCCATTCGGGACAAGCATGCGGTAAGGAAGTTGGCAAAACCCACGGCTGCCATCAGGAAAGAAGCCCCACTTAATCTTCCCCGCTTCATGCAGCTCCATCGGCCACGCGTTGACACCGATCGTGTCTTGGAAGTCCGCGCAACCGACGATGTCTTCGCCGGAGAGGCTGTACAGGCCCCCAATACGCCGGGTCTCGCGAATTCCCACCTGCGGCGCGATCTCGACGATGTGCGCGTTCTCGAAGCCCGGAACTTCGTTCTTCATGAACCGAAAATATTCTTGGACCTGCCGTCGCCCATCAATCTCCCCGTCGCTGAGTTGAAGTGCATCCGTCGCGTCCATGGCGAGTCCATCGCTGTTGCGGATCTGGGTTACATTGGCGCGCCATTCGGTCGGGTTCTTTTGAGGACGCACAATCGCGCCCTCGCGGGGAAAGCTGTAGCCCTTACCAGCGGCTTCGTTCATGAGCCTGTCGATTGCCTTGAACTCGCCGATTGCTGCGAGCGCCCGTTCCGGGTCCACGCCGCCGACCCGAAACATCATGGATGGAAAGAGGCCACTGCCGTGCCCATCACCCGTCTCAAAAGGCACGCCCGCACGAGCTGCAAGATCAGCGTCGCCCGAGCAGTCGATGAATGTCTTTGCGCGGACTGCGCGACGCCCCGATTTCGTTTCTACGATGAGTGCGACAATCGCGCCGCCGTCCATCACTGCATCCACCGCCACCGCGTGGAAGAGTATCTTCACGCCGGCGGAGAGCAACAAATCGTCAGCGGCGCATTTCAGAGTTGATACATCATACGAGCGCACGGTGATGCGACCCTGCAGCCCCTGTTGAGGTTTGTTCAATCCTCCGAGACGGTCAACACGATCGAGAAGATCGTCGGCGACACCGTGGACCACTTGTCGGGTCTCGCCGTGCACCAAACCAAAAAGCCCAGCAAAGTTGGTGACTCCTCCCGCGGTGCCCATGCCGCCCAAAAAGCCGTAACGCTCGATGATGAGTACGTCGGCGCCATTTCGGGCAGCGGCTGTGGCGGCTGCGAGGCCCGCCGGGCCGCCACCGACGACAATTACGTCAAATGATCCGAACACGGCCGTTTGACGGACGGGTTCACGAATAGTGCTGCCAACCATAATTTCCTCCCGAAGCGTTTTGTTGCCTCCATGCATAGATCATTCTGTTTTCGATGATAATATGCTTTATTGCAGTAAGACTTTTCTCAGTTAGAGAAAGATCGGCATGAATACGCTTCAGAACCTTCGTGCGTTCCTAGCCGTTGTTGAGACTGGTAACTTCTCCGCAGCGGCTCGGCGCAGCGGCTTAGCTACGTCCGTACTCACCAAGCGTGTGGATCAACTCGAACACGCGGTAAGGACAAAGCTCTTCACCCGAACCACCCGAAAGGTGACGCTGACGGAGGCTGGCCAGCGCTGGATTGAGCGCGTGAGGTTTCTGCTAAGTGACATCGACGATGTGATGCGTCAGGCGTCCGCCGCCGCGCAGGAGCTTGAAGGACCAATTCGCATTAAAGCTCCCACAACACTCACTGCGCTATACATCGGCGACGTCCTCACCCGGTTTCAGACCGTCAATCCGAACGTCAGCATAGAGCTGGTGCTGACCGACCGGGTGGTGAACCCGGCCGATGAAGGTTTCGATCTGGCCATCGCAGCGTTCAATGCGACATTTAGCGGGGTTGTCGATGTGCCACTCTGTCCACTTCGTCGCAAACTTTGCGCCGCGCCGGAATACTTAGCCCGTCGAGGAGCGCCGCGACATCCGCGTGAGCTTCTCGAACACGAGACGATCAGCTTCGGGCCTACGGGGCCTATCTGGTCCTTCAGCGGCCCGGGAGGTCCCACCACGGTCGAATTAGCCCCTATATTTACCGCGAACGATGGACTAGTGCTGCTGAAAGCCGCTCGGGCAGGAAACGGGATCGCGCTACTTTCCGAGTATCTCATCCTGCCCTCGCTAAAAGCTGGCGAACTTGTCACCGTTCTGGAGGACCACTCCCCGCCTGAGATATGGGTGAAAATACTTATTCCTGAGGCACGCATGAAAGTCGCACGCGTTCATGCTCTCTCGGAGTTCGTCAAGGACGCGTTCTCACCGTCGCCGCCGTGGGCGAGACCTTGAACTTCTCTCCGTCCGCCAATTTAAGCGATACGGTATCAGGCACCAGACCATGCCTCACATTGGTGACAAGTTCTCGAAAACGCGATGGCAGTGCGACGCGCCAGCGCGGTTGCCATATGGCGGAAGAAGCCCTTCTGATACGCCGTTTAACAGCGCGGCGGGCCCAGATCAGTAGATCGTGCGGTGGGTGGCGCTTACAATGCCGTCCGATTGTCATCCGCATCGCTGGAAAGATTCGAACTCCTGCCCCAAGTTTATCGCAAAGATACTAAGCAGCGATTTTCTCTTCGTAGAATACACTCAGGTTATCATGTTGACGATCCTCGAATCTGCGGTTCGCAATAGTGAGCTTACCCACGGTAGTTTGTGCCAATTCGGCGGCGGGCAGTAGAAAGTTATCGCGAATCCCCTCGTTGGACTGTTCCATTGTAATGACAAGGGCGATGCCCTGCTGAGGCCTCCTCTTGATCCGAACTTTCCAATGGGCGCGCCTAGTTCCAGTTTGGTGACACCAGGCGACGCCAAGACACACTGTAACCCTGTCGTTTATCGTGATCGCGCGCGTCCTAGCGCTTCATCCAACCGTCAACACGCCGGCGTGAACCGCGGGCTCAGAACTTGATCGGCGGCGGTATGTGATCAAATGACAGGAGCTGATCAAACTTGTCAGGCTGAAATACGCGGCCATCGGGATCGGTGACGTGCACCTGCCATCCTGACTTCGAAAGAGTCCGAGCTTTGGCGACAGCCATCGTGGGTCCCATCAGGACCGTCTCGATAGTTTCGCCGTCCTTCGATGCATGTATCGTGAAGGCGGTCATTTGCTCCTTTAAAGAAAAAACCGGCGGGCGTTACGCCGTCGGCTTCTCCTTGCGACTGCCGGCCCGGCCACCGGTTCCGCCGCAATACTGAGCAAATCCTGACTTGGTATGGTTAATGAGGGCTTAATTCTGGGAGTGAACCCGACCGGCCGCTTTGCGCCAGAAGCAGCCACTCGGGAAACACATCGCATCTGCCTCACCGCAGCAGATCGGCATTCGAGGTTACAAACCATATACGTCTGTAAGGAATCTACGCATCGGCAACGCGACAACGCGGATATTTTATCACCTCGTCGACGGTCGCGAGGAACGAAGCCGGGATGAGCTGCGCACTTGTTCTGGATCGGAGTCGGGTTTCAACGGTAGCCATCTGGATCGTCGGGGACGTGATGACCCGAGAGCCCGGTTGTGCGTGTCGGTTTTGAAGGCGGTCCGAAGGGTTTCGACGACATCTGGGTCGACTATGAGCCGGCGCGCGGGATTCAGGATCAAAACGGGTCGCCACTCCTGCGCGAGCATATCCAGTGCAAGTGGCATGTGGCGCCGAACACCTATGGCTATGCCGAGCTCGTCGATCCCGAATTCATCAACGCCAATGCCGTTTCGTTGTTGCAGCGGTTGCGAAAGGCCCGGACCGGGTTCGCGGGGAACGACAAGGGCGCGCGCTACCGGTTGCTGTCGAACTGGCGTATCAGCCCGAGCGATCCTTTGCGACAGCTCGTGCATCAGCGTTCACATACCCTTCGGCTCGACCTTTTATATTCGACGGCGACCGAGCGGAGCGCGATGGGCGCCATTCGCAAACTTTGGATGGATCATCTCGGCCTCGACGAAAGCGAATTGCGGGCGATGCTTCATACGCTCGCGATTTCGGAAGCCACCGACTCCCTCGATGACACACGTCATGCGCTTGATCCCTTGCTTCGGATCGCTGGCTTAAGGCGACCGCCGCCGCACGAGAGCTCATTTGTTTACGATGACGTAATCTTTCACTGGATGGCTCAGGGACGGGTCGAGTTTGACGCCGCCACCCTTCGTCAAACCTGCGATAAGGAAGGGCTTTTGGCGGAGGGCGCCGAACCGGGGCCCATGGTGTTCGGCGTCAAGTCGTTCGAGCATTCGAGTGACAAGCTGGAAGATCGCTGCACCCGGGTGCTGAACCTCGTGCCGCATTTCCTCGAGCGCCAGATCCGTCCGGAAGCCGATTGGGGCGACACGCTCTATCCGGCGCTTAAAGCCTTCCTGCTTGATGCGGCGAAAACAGGTGATCGTATCCGGCTTGTACTGGACGCGCACCTGACCTTGTCCTTCGCCGCAGGCGCGGTGCTCAACATCAAGTCGGGCCGGATAGTTGAAATCGAACAGCGCGTGCTCGGCAAGGTGATTTGGGCACCCGATGATCGGCCGGCATCTGATCAAGAACCCGGATGGGTATTCGGAACCGAGAGCTTCGTTGACGCGGGCAACGACATCGTCGTCGCGGTAAGCCTCACGCATGACACGGCGCCAAAGGTGCGCGATTACGTCACGTCGGCGTTGCCGAACGTCAAAACGTTGCTGACCGCGGCGCCGGTGGACGGCCCGGGCGCCCGGTGCGTCACGTCGGGCCATCACGCCTTCGCTCTTGCCGAATCGCTTGCTGCAAAGATCAAGGCGATCAGGGAGACAAACGACCTCACCGGACAGGTCCATCTGTTTGTCGCAGCGCCGGGCGGGTTTTCATTCTACCTCGGGCAACGCCAAGTTAGCGTCGGAACGGTCACCCTCTACGAGTTTGACTTTGAAGGCGGCCGGGGCGGCTCTTATCGGATGGCTTTGACGTTGCCGGTGACGAGATAGCGTGAGGCCGTCTTGCTCGCGATGTAGCGCGCTGTCGTAGTGTCTTCGTCCTCCGCCATCGTCTGCTTCGCCGAATACGCGCCGGAGTCCAATCCAGCGACAGGCAAGAAGGATGTCGTGTGGTTCGCCTTGAACGATGACCGGCCCCTGTTTGCTTTCGGCGGACTTTGGACCGAGTTCGGAGGTGATCGCGGGACCAAATCGAAGCCAATCCCCGGACCTCACGTTGTTTGCGGCTTTCTGACCACTGCGCCGAACGCGACCGTTGAACCTATTCACCCCAAGGCCATGCCGGTAATTCTGGTGACTGACGAAGAACGCGGCGCGTGGATGCGCGCGCCGTGGGATCATGAGGCGGGGGCGTTGCAGCGGCCGCTGCCTGATGACGCGCTACAGATCGTCGCGCGCGGCGCTGACAAAGAGGATCGGGCAGTCGCGTGAGAAGGTCATGAAATCGGTAGCGCCGCTTCGTTCTTATCCGCAGCATTGGTTGCGACCTCATTTTCTCCAGTGGGGCGTCACCGACCGCATCAATACTGGAACCGTTCATAACCCTGGTCACCGCTATGACGCACGGCGGTGAACGGCACCGGGCTCTCGTGAACCGAGCCGCAATGCTGCGTCTCGGCCTTCGGCTTCGATCCCTCGCGCGATAACGTGTCGCTTGCCGGAGGCACTCGCCCTCGGTCCCGCCGTCATTTCATTCCGGCGTCGCTATCACTGCCCTTCGTGCGGGTGCCTTCTTAACCGGTCTCGCGACTGCACTCGGTCCCGGGTCCCGCCGCGTAACGCGTCGGCGCTATGCTGACCCTCCTACGGGTGCTTCTAACCGTCCTCAGGCTTCTCATGTGTTCATCATAGCGCGTCGGGACTGGACGTCCGGTGGACAACGGACGGATTGGGCATCAGCATCCCGCGATGTGGCGAGTGTCCTCCGCCCGACAAGGGAAAAGTGTGAGCCCCTCCAAGCAAACTTCCTTAAGGCCGAACTTGAGCGCCGGCATACCGGCCTATCGTCGAGTAGGACAAGGCCTCGAAGTATTGCTCGTCCATCCCGGCGGACCCTATTGGCGCAACAAGGACGACGGCGCCTGGTCGATTCCGAAAGGCGAAATCGGTACATCCGAGGATCCGGAGCAGACTGCCCGTCGCGAGTTTGCCGAAGAGCTCGGACCGGCAGCCTCGATTGGTCGTTTGCAAGCCCTGGGAGAGATTCGCCAACGCGGCGGAAAGCGGGTGATCGCTTTCTGCGGAGAAACTGATTTCGACACGTCGTCGCTGTCCAGTAATACCTTCGAGATCGAGTGGCCGCCTAAGAGTGGCCGTCTCCAACCCTTTCCGGAAATCGATCACGCTGAGTGGTTCGACCTGGAAGCCGCCCGATCGAAGATCCTATCGGGACAGATCGAGCTCATCGATCGACTTGAAAAGGAAGTGGCGTGACGCGATTACATCGGCAGCGCCAGCTGTGGTTCCGCGTCATCGACATGCTGCAGCGCCGACAGCGAGACGCCCAGAAGCCGAACCGGCTTGGGGACCGGCATCTCGTTCTGCAGCAAAGCGACCGATAGGCGTTGCAGGTCGCTGCGGCTTGAAACCGCGACGGGGACAGATCTGCTGCGCGTGATGATCTCGAAGTCGTTGAACTTCATTTTAAGCGTCACCGTGCGGCCCCGGTTGCCGGCGCCATCGCAGTATTGCCAGACCTTGTCGATGAGCGGCTCGAGTTCGACGACCATCGCGTCGAAGTCGGTAAGGTCGGTGGAGAACGTGTTTTCGGCGCCGACGGATTTGCGGATCCGGTCGGCGCGGACCTCACGGTTGTCGACGCCCCGCGAGATCCAGTAGTAGTAGCTTCCGGCCTTCCCGAAGTTTGTCTGCATGAATTCGAGCGACTGGTTGCGCATGTCGAGGCCGGTGTAGAGGCCGAGGGCGTTCATCTTGGCATTGGTCGCGGGTCCGATGCCGTGAAACTTGCCAACCGGCAGGTTTTCGACGAACGCCGGGCCCATTTCCGGCGTGATGACGTACTGGCCATTCGGCTTGCGGTGATCGGAGGCGAGCTTGGCCAGAAACTTGTTGTAGGAGATGCCGGCGGATGCGTTGAGACCGGTCACTTCCTTGATCTTCGAACGGATCGCCAACGCGACGTCCCGTGCCAGCGAAATCCCCTGCAGGTTTTCGGTC
>Ga0066789_10000329_pt1 | contig 18176 bp, 12 predicted proteins | sample OrgsoiDNA2013049_FD_70960 | JGI IMG/M metagenome (GOLD analysis project Ga0066789, IMG submission 70960) | Permafrost soil microbial communities from the Arctic, to analyse light accelerated degradation of dissolved organic matter (DOM) -... | ecosystem: Environmental > Terrestrial > Soil >...
GCGCCCATGCTGGTGCGGCCGGCCTTGAGCATGACGATGGGTTTCTTTTTCGACACGCGCTTCGCGACTTCGGCAAACGCGCGGCCGTCCTTCAGATCCTCGCAATGCTGCGCGATGATCTGCGTGTTGTCGTCCTGCTCGAAGAACGTCAGCAGATCGTCTTCGTCAATGTCCGACTTGTTGCCCAAGCCCACGATCGCGGACACGCCCATCTTGGCGGAACGCGAGAAACCGATGATCGCCATGCCGATGCCGCCGGATTGCGACGACAGCGCCGCCTTGCCCTTGACGTCGTACGCGGTGCAGAACGTGGCACAAAGGTTCTTGGGCGTGTAGTAGAAGCCGTAGATGTTGGGACCCATCAGCCGGACGCCATACTTGTGCCCGATCTCCTGGAGCTCGATCTGGCCTTTGACGTTGCCGGTCTCGGCGAATCCGGAAGGAATCAGCACGGCGCCGGGAATCTTTTTTTCGCCGACTTCGATCAGCGCCTGTGCGACAAACTTCGCGGGAATGGCGAATACCGCAACGTCGATCTTGCCCGGGACGTCCTTGACGCTCTTGTACGCCTTGCGGCCCATGATCTCGTCGGCGGACGGATTGATCGGATAGATATCACCTTTGTAGCCGCCATTGATCAGGTTCTTCATGACCGAATTGCCGATCTTGCCTTCCTCCGACGAGGCGCCGATCACGGCAACCGCATCGGGCTTCATGATCCGGTTCATGTCGCGCACGATGTCGTCATGGCTGGGCCGGAAGCGCGCTGGGGCCGGTGCAAAGTCGACGACGATGCGCACGTCGGCGGCGATTGCGCTCTGCTTGCTAGCGAATACCGGATTCAAATCCATTTCGGTGATTTCGGGGAAATCGGCGACGAGTTGCGACACGCTTTGGATCAACCCGGCGAGCGCGTCGCGATTGACCGGGTCGGCGCCGCGCACACCCTTCAGAATTTCCGCCGCCGCGATGCCATCGAGCATCGACAACGCGTCTTCCTTCGACGCCGGCGCCAGCCGGAACGTGATGTCCTTGAGCACTTCGACCAGCACGCCGCCCAGGCCGAACGCGACGAGCTTGCCGAAGGACGGGTCGGTCACCGCCCCGATGATGACTTCCTGCCCGCCACCGATCATCTGCTGCACCTGGACGCCGAGCAGATTCGCCTTGGCGTTGTACTTCTTGGCGTTCGCGATGATGGTGTCGTAGCCTTTTTGCGCGTCCTCGGCGCTCTTGACGCCGACCAGCACGCCACCGGCCTCGGTCTTGTGCAGGATTTCCGGTGAAACGATCTTGAGCACGACCGGGAATCCCATCGCCGCGGCAAGTTTCGCAGCCTCGGCGGCGGTCGTTGCGACGCCCTCTTTCGGCACGGCGATGCCGTAAGCGTCGCAGACGAGCTTGCCTTCAGGCGCGGTCAGCGAAGTACGCCCGTCGGTTTTCACCTTGTCCAGAACGCGCTGTACTTCAGTCTTGTTGTTCGCCATGTTCTTCCCTCAATATGGAGCACGACCGCGCAGGACGCGCCGCCGTTCAAAGGTTCTTGGATTGCGCCTTAGACCACCTTGTCGGCGTGCAGCGCGTCGATCTGTTCCTTGCTATAGCCGAGTTCGGCAAGCACTTCGTCGGTGTGCTCTCCGAGCAATGGCGAGCGCTTTACTTCGCTTGGGCTGTCGGACATCTTGATGGGGTTGCCGACCGAGAGATACTTGCCGCGCTTCGGGTGATCGACTTCTACGACAGTGCCGGTCTTGCGCAACGACGGCTCCTCGGAGATCTCCTTCATCGACAGGATTGGCCCGCACGGAATGTCGCGTTTGTTCAGGATGTCCATGGCCTCGAACTTGGTCTTGGTCTTGGTCCAGTCCTCGATCTTGTCGAAGATTTCCATCAGGTGGGGTAGCCGCGCTTTCGGCGTCGCATAGCGCGGATCGGTAAGCCATTCCTCGTGGCCGATTACCTCGCAGATGTCCTTCCATACCGGCGCCTGCGTAATGAAGTAGATATACGCATTGGGGTCGGTCTCCCAACCCTTGCACTTGAGGATCCAACCCGGCTGGCCGCCGCCCGACGCGTTGCCGGCGCGCGGCACGGCGTCGCCGAACTTCCCGTTAGGGTACTGCGGATATTCTTCCATGATCTTAGTACGATCAAGGCGCTGCTGGTCGCGCAGCTTGACCCGGCAGAGGTTGAGCACACCATCCTGCATCGCAGCGAGCACGCGCTGGCCGCGGTCCGTAGTCTTGCGTTGATATAGCGCCGCGACGATCCCGAGCGCGAGATGCAGCCCCGTGCCGGAATCGCCGATCTGTGCGCCGGTGACCAGCGGCGGGCCATCATCGAAACCCGTGGTTGACGCCGAGCCGCCGGCGCACTGAGCAACGTTTTCATACACCTTGCAATCCTCGTACGGGCCGGGACCGAAGCCCTTGACCGAAGCCACGATCATGCGCGGATTGAGCGACTGGACGTGCTCCCAGGTGAGGCCCATGCGATCGAGTGCGCCCGGAGCGAAATTCTCGACGAGCACATCACAATGCTTGACAAGCAACTCGAGCACCGCCTTTCCCTTCGGGTGCTTGGCGTCAACCGTGATCGAGCGTTTGTTGTGGTTGAGCATCGTGAAATACAGACTGTCGACGCCAGGAATGTCGCGCAGCTGCCCGCGCGTGATGTCACCCTCGCCGGCTCGCTCCACCTTGATGACGTCGGCGCCGAGCCATGCGAGAAGCTGTGTGCAAGTCGGACCCGATTGCACGTGGGTGAAGTCGAGAATCTTGACGCCGTCCAATGCTTTGCCCATTACGTTCCCCTATCCAATGCCGCTATTACGAAAGCGTTACTCCTATTGGGATGACCCCCCTACGCTCGCTATGCGCGCTGCCCCCCGGCGGGCTGGCCAGTCCCTTGGGACGGCCCTACGCGACTGGCGGCCGTCACGGCTTCTTCTTCGCGGCGGGATTGAGACTCGTGATGCGGCCGCTTTCCGTTCCCGCCTTTTCGTCGATGACCGCGTTGATCAGGGTTGGCTTGCGCGAGCGGATCGCTTCTTCCATCGCGTCGCGAAGCTCGGCCGGCGTCGATGCCATCACACCCACGCCACCGAAGGCCTCCATCAGCTTCTCGTAGCGCGCGCCCTTGACGAATACCAGGGGCGATGGATCGTGTCCTCCTGTCGGATTCACTTCATCGCCGCGGTAGACGCCGTTGTTGTTCATGATCACGACGCAGACCGGCAGGTTGTAGCGGCAGATCGTCTCGCACTCCATGCCGGAGAAGCCGAAGGCGCTGTCGCCCTCGATCGCAATCACCTGCTCGCCGCTGACCACGGCCGCCGCAACCGAAAAGCCCATCCCGATGCCCATGACCCCCCACGTACCGACGTCCAGCCGCTTGCGCGGCTTGTACATGTCCACGATGCTGCGGGTGAAGTCGAGCGCGTTCGCACCCTCGTTGACGAGGATGGCGTCCGGGTTCGCCTTGACGATGTCGCGCACCACGTTGAGCGCGCTGTGGAAGTTCATCGGCATCGGGTTCTTCGCCAGTGATTCCCCCATCTTCGCGACGTTCTTGGTCTTGCGTTCCGCGATGGCATCGAGCCACTCGAAGGGCGGCTTCGGCCAGTTGGATCCGATCGCCTTGAGCATGGCCGAGACACAGGAACCGATGTCGCCGACGATCGGCGCATCGATGCGGACGTTGCTATCCGCCTCCTGTGGCGAGATGTCGATCTGGACGAACTTCTGGCCGCCCCACGCCTTAGGCGAAGCGCCTCCCCACGTCTTGCCCTTGCCTTGCGAAAGAAGCCAATTGAGTCGCGCGCCAATCAGCAGCACGACGTCGGCTTCGGGCAGCACGAACGAACGTGCCGCGGATGCCGACTGCTCGTGCGTGTCGGGCAGCAGGCCCTTGGCCATGGACATCGGGAGGTAGGGGATGCCCGTCCTTTCCACCAGCGCGCGGATATCCGCATCGGCCTGCGCGTACGCGGCGCCCTTGCCGAGGATGATGAGTGGACGCTTGGCGCCCTTGAGCAGATCCAGCGCGCGCTGCACGGCGTCCGGCGCCGGGATCTGGCGTGGCGCCGGATCGACGACCTTGATCAGCGACTGTCGCCCCGCTTCAGCGTCGATCGTCTGCGGGAACAGCTTGGCCGGCAGGTCGAGATAGACGCCGCCGGGACGGCCGGAAAGAGCGGCACGAATCGCCCGCGCCACGCCGACTCCGATGTCCTCGGCGTGGAGAACCCGGAACGCGGCCTTGGCGTGCGGCCGCGCAATGGCGAGTTGATCCATCTCCTCGTAGTCGCCCTGCTGCAAGTCGACGATCTCGCGCTCGCTCGAGCCGCTGATGAGGATCATCGGAAAGCAGTTGGTGGTCGCGTTGGCGAGCGCCGCCATTCCGTTCATGAACCCGGGTGCGGAAACCGTGAGGCAGATGCCTGGCTTCTGTGTCATGAAGCCGGCGATGGAAGCGGCATACCCGGCGTTCTGCTCATGGCGGAAGGAGATCACGCGTATGCCTGCAGCCTGCAACCTGCGCGTGAGGTCGGTAATCGGGATGCCGGGCAGACCAAAGATCGTATCAATGCCGTTCAACTTGAGGGCGTCGATGACCAGCTGAAAGCCGTCGGTCTCTTGTGGCTGGGCACTGATCTCGCCGCTGGCGATTTTCGGCGCGTCTCCCGCTGTTGTAGCGGTTGCTGGTGGTTTGGTCGTCGTGGTTGTTTCATCTAGCATGATTTTCTCCAATCCTTGAATCGTCGTGCATTGCCGCAATTGCGCCGAAAAGCGGCCGGCGCCGCCCCGACGAAGAGGGGCGGCGCAGCTGATCGAGGGCTAGCCCGCGCCGACTTTCTGTGCGCCCATTGACGCGTTGCCCGCCGCCTGCTGCCTGGCGCGCAGCGGGCGCAGTACGAACAACGCGAGGGCGACGACGACAAAGTTGGCGATCGCCGTTACGACGAACACCGCCTGCCAGCCGCCAGTCGCATCCTTCAGCACGTTCGCTAGCGGTACCAACAACGCCGACGTGCCCTTTGCGGTGTAGAGCAGGCTCGTGTTCACCGTCGCGAATTTTGGCCCGAAGGTGTCGGTGCAAGTGGACGGGAACAAACTGAAGATCTCACCCCATGTGAAAAAGATGAATCCCGCAAACAGCACGAACAACCACGGGTTGGTTCCGAGCGAACCCAATAGCCAGTACGCGATACCCCCGCCGCCAAAGGCGATCGCCATCGTGGGCTCCCGCCCGATCTTGTCCGACACCCAGCCGAAAAACGGACGCGCGACCCCATTCATGACGTTGTCGACGATCAGCGCGACCGTAAGCGTTGAAGCGCCGAGGAACAGCACCTCATTGGAGATGCCGTAGTTCTTGGCGATCAACGCTAGCTGCGCGGTGGCCATCAGTCCGCTCGCAGAAATCAAAACGAACATGAGATACAGCAACCAGAACGTCGGTGTAGCAAGCATCTCCGCCGGTCTGAAACTGCGTGACGACTGCACCACACGCGCCGAAGACGCTGCCACCCGGGCCTCGCCGGCGAGCGGGCCGCGCAGGAACCATCCCAGCAGGAAGACGCCGCCGCCCTGGATCAGACCGAACCAGAAGAACGCGGCCTCATACCCGGACGAGCCGATCACCATCCGCATCGGAATGACCGTGAGGGCCGCACCCGCGCCGTAACCCGCCGCAGTCAGCCCGACTGCGAGCCCGCGACGGTCCGCGAACCACTTCACCGCGTTACCGACGCAGACCGAGTAGACCCCGCCGCCGCCAACGCCGGAGATCACGGCACCCAGGTAGAGCATCGAAAGCGTTTGGGCGTAGGAATTGATGACCCAGCCGATTGCCACCAGGATCCCGCCCATGGCAACGACCAATCGCGGACCTTTATGAGGGCCAAGGCGATCCGCAATCCAGCCGGTGATCGGCGTGAACCAGGTCTCAAGCGCAATAAAAACGCTGAACGCCACCTGTATTGCCGCGAGCTCCCATCCGTGCTTTTGCGACATCGGCGTAACGAACAGCGTCCAGCCATATTGCAGGTTGGCGATCAGCACCATGCAGACGATGCCAATGATGAGTTGCGCCCAACGATTCGTAGACGGAACGATTGCCGTTGTTGCGTCCGACTTGATTGTGGCTGCCATTGACTCCTCCTTTGTGTTTCGGCGCGTCGTTGCGCGCGATTTGTCGTATTGCCCGATACCCACTACGGAAATGCTCGCCATGCAACTCGGCTGACTTCTTCATGTGAGCTGGCGTTTATCGGTTACCAACCCCGGGTTTTGCGGGTATGCCGCATACGTTGCCGGCATAGCCGGAGAAACGCGACCTGGGGTAACGCTTTCGCCTTTCGGCTGCGGATTCCAGTTCCCTCGCGAGCGCGAAAGAACGGTATCCCACATTTTCCTCCTACGCGTATACGACAGGTATGCGACAGGTTACGACAGCCCTGCTCGGCATTCAACCGCCGGCCTGAAGGCTATTGGCTTATTATATTAGTTAGCGTAACGTATTTTGTATACCAGATAATGTCAACAACATTCTCGGGCTACATGATTTCCGGCGGCGGTCGTTCGCGGCCGGGCAGCGGTGCGAACGTCCACTCGTTGAAGCATGAATGATCGAACGAAGATATGCATTTTTGGAGCGGGCGCGATTGGAGGGTACTTCGGCGTTCAACTGGCGCGGGCCGGCTTCGATGTGAGCCTGGTTGCCCGCGGGACACATCTTGCTGCGATTCGAGAACGGGGGCTGCGGTTGCAGATCGGCACCTCCGAATATGTCGCCATGCTGCCCTGCACCGATCGCCCGGCCGATCTCGGGGAGCAGGAATACGTGATCCTGGCGCTTAAGGCCCATCAGGTCCCGGACGCCGTCGATGCGATGTTACCGCTGCTCGGACCCAAGACGACCATCGTCACCGCCAGCAACGGTCTGCCGTACTGGTTTTTGGACTTTGTCGCGCCGCCCTACCGCGGTGCGACGCTCGCGAGCGTCGATCCTGCCGGCCGCCAGCGAAAGGCATTGGGACCCGAGCGTGCGCTCGGCCTCGTCGTGTTCCCGGCCACCGAGATGGTTGCGCCCGGCGTCATCCGCCATGATCACGGTTCGAAGCTGCCGTTGGGCGAGCCCGGAGGCGGGCGCAGCGACCGGGTCGTCCGTCTGCACGAAATTCTTGTCGCTAGCGATTTCGATGCGCCGATTCGCGAGGATATCCGTGACGAGATCTGGCTCAAGCTGTGGGGGAATTTGTGCTTCAACCCACTCAGCGCGCTGACCGGAGCGACAGTCGACGTGATCGCGAGCGAGCCCGGCACGCGCGGAATCTGTCGCGCGATGATGCTGGAGATGGCGGCGATAGGCGAACGGCTCGACCTCAAGTTGCGGGTCGACGTGGACCGGCGCATCGACGGCGCGCGGGCGCTAGGACCGCATAAAATGTCGATGTTGCAGGACTTGGAGCGCGGCCGATCGATGGAGATAGAGCCGCTGGTGGGCGTAGTGCAGGAGCTTGGGCGGCTTACGGGAACGCCAACGCCGACGGTAGACATCGTGCTGACGCTAATCCGCCAGCGCGCGGGCGTAGCCGCCGCCGCCACCATGGGCCCCGGCAACAGGGGCAACTGAGAGTCACATATGGGCACGATGATCGAAATTTCCGAGCGGCCGCTGCCGTTGGAACTGCAGCCGCTTAGCGCGCATGTCAGCATTCGTGATCAGGCCTACGCTGCGCTTAAGCAAGCAATCATGAACGCAGACATCTACGCCCACCGTGATGAGATCCGCCTCGACGAGCGACAACTCGGGCAGGCGCTGGGCGTGAGCCGCACGCCGATCCGCGAGGCGATGACGCTGCTCGAACAGGAAGGCTTCCTGCGCACGCTCCCGCGCCGCGGCGTGTTCATCGTGCGCAAGACCAAGAAGCAGATCATCGAAATGATTGAAATGTGGGCGGCGCTGGAGAGCATGGCCGCGCGGCTCGCGACACTCAATGCCTCCGACGAGGACATCGGCGCGCTGCGCCACATGTTCGATGAGTTCCGCAATTCGACGCCGGCCGAACACATCGACGAGTACTCCGACGCGAATATCGCTTTCCACCAGACGATCATCGCTCTTTCCGGCTCGCATCTGATGGGAAAGACGATCGAGAACCTGTTTATCCATGTGCGGGCGATTCGCCGCATTACCATTTCGCAACGCGATCGCGCGGAACGATCGATCGTCGACCACATGCGCATCATCGAGGCGCTGGAGCGGCGCGACACGGAGCTGGCCGAGCGCCTCGTGCGCCAGCATTCGCTCGACCTCGCGGCGCACGTCGAAAAGTACGGCGACTTCCTCGATTGACTTCAGGAACCGGGCAAACAATGCAAGAGTCGGCGATCGACATCTCGGGACTGGGCGGCAGGCGCAAGGCGCGAGGCCATCCTAAGGGTCGTCCGCTCGACCCGCAGGCGCTGGCAGAAATCCGCGCACTGCTGGGCGATGCGCCCCGACGGCGCGATCTGCTGATCGAGTACCTGCATCGCATCCAGGACCGCTACGGACATATCTCCGCAGCGCACATCCTGGCGCTGGCCGAGGAACTGAAGCTCGCGCGAACCGAAGTCTACGAAGTCGCGACGTTCTATCACCATTTCGATGTGGTCAAGGAGGGTGAAGCACCACCTCCGCCTTTGACGGTGCGCGTGTGCGAGACCCTGTCGTGCCAGATGGCAGGGGCCGACTCATTGCTATCGGCGTGCGAGCGCGCGCACTGGCCTGGGGTGCGCGTGGTCGGCGCACCGTGCATCGGGCGCTGCGAGCAGGCGCCCGCCGCGGTTGTCGGACGCAATCCCGTCGATCATGCGACCGTGGAGAACATCGCGCGTCTCGTGGCCGACCGGTCTGTCGAACCGGAACTCCCCGCGGCTATCGACTATGCGACATATCGTGCGCAAGGCGGCTATCGCACGCTCGAAGAATGCATGCAGGGCGCGCGGAGCATCGACGCGGTAATCGCAGCGCTGGAAGAATCGGGCTTGCGTGGACTCGGCGGTGCGGGCTTCCCGGCGGGACGCAAATGGCGCATCGTCCGCGCCGAAACCGGACCGCGGCTCATGGCGGTCAACATCGACGAAGGCGAGCCGGGAACGTTCAAGGATCGCTACTACCTCGAGCGCGATCCCCATCGTTTCATCGAGGGTGTGCTCATCGCTGCATGGGCGGTCGGCATCGATGACGTGTATATCTATTTGCGCGACGAATACGCCGCCTGCCGTATGGTGCTCCAACGCGAGCTCGACGCGCTGCAGGCCGATCCGCCGTGCGCATTGCCACAAATGTATCTTCGGCGTGGTGCCGGCGCCTACATCTGCGGCGAAGAATCGGCGATGATCGAGTCGATCGAGGGCAAGCGCGGCATGCCGCGCTTGCGGCCGCCCTACGTCGCGCAAGTCGGCCTGTTCGGCCGGCCGACGCTCGAGCACAACATGGAAACGTTGTTCTGGATTCGCGACATCCTGGAGAAAGGTGGAGCGTGGTTCTCTGCGCAAGGACGCAACGGCAGGAAAGGACTGCGCTCTTTCTCGGTTTCGGGGCGCGTTGCCAAGCCGGGTGTACATCTTGCGCCGGCGGGGATTACGGTGCGTGAACTCATCGATGAGTTCTGCGGCGGTATGCTGCCGGGAAACGAGTTCTACGCCTACCTCCCGGGCGGTGCTTCGGGTGGCATCCTGCCCGCGTCACTGGGCGACGTTCCGCTCGACTTCGATACCCTGCAGCCGCACGGCTGCTTCATCGGCTCCGCCGCGGTCGTCATCCTGTCGCAGCATGATCGCGCGCGAGATGCGGCGCTCAACCTGATGCGATTCTTTGCCGACGAATCGTGTGGGCAATGCACACCGTGCCGCGTCGGCACCGAAAAAGCCGTCGGCCTGATGGCGAAGCCGCGCTGGGACACCGCCCTGTTGGCGGAACTGTCGCAGGCGATGGCCGACGCGTCGATCTGTGGACTGGGCCAGGCCGCGCCCAATCCGATTGCCTGCGTGGTCAAGTATTTTCCCCAGGAGCTCGCATGAGCGCGAAGGCACTACAATGACCGCTAAGGTACTCAAATGAACGCGCCCGTCGAAGCAGCGCTGCAGCTGCAACTGACCGAATTCAATCTCAACGGACGGACGCTCCTGGCGGCCCAGGGCGAAACCATCATCCAGGCGGCGCAGCGTCACGACGTCGAGATTCCGCATCTTTGCTACAAGCCGGGCATGCGGCCGGACGGCAATTGCCGCGCGTGCATGGTCGAGATCAAGGGCGAGCGCGTATTGGCGCCGTCGTGCTGCCGCGCGCCGACGGCGGGCATGGAAGTGCGCAGCGACAGCCCGCGCGCGCTGCACGCGCAGAAACTTATCGTGGAGATGCTCGCCGCCGACGTCCCGGCGCGCGTGTACAAGCCGGACTCGGAACTCGAAAAATGGAAGCAGTGGCTGGGCATCGGCAAACCACGTTTCGAAGGCCGTGCACAACCGGCCGCGGACCTGTCGCATCCGGCGATGGCGGTCAACCTCGACGCCTGCATCCAGTGCACGCGCTGCGTTCGAGCGTGCCGCGAAGAGCAGGTCAACGACGTGATCGGCTACGCCTTTCGCGGCGGTCACTCGCAGATCGTATTCGACCTGGGCGATCCGATGGGCGAATCGACGTGCGTCGCGTGCGGCGAGTGCGTGCAGGCGTGTCCGACCGGGGCATTGGCGCCGGCGCACGATGCCTATCTCGTCAAAGCTGACAAGACTGTCGCGTCGGTCTGCCCCTATTGCGGCGTCGGTTGCCAGCTCACCTATCACGTCAAGGACAATCATATCGTGCGCGTGGACGGGCGCGACGGGCCCGCGAACCACGAGCGCCTGTGCGTCAAGGGCCGCTACGGCTTCGATTACGTGCATCACCGGCAGCGGCTTACAAAACCCCTGATCCGAAAGGCGGGCATGCCAAAGTCGGCGGATTTCGTCATGGATCCGGCCGATCCGCTCGCAGTGTTCCGCGAAGCGACGTGGGAAGAAGCACTCGCGCTCGCAGGAGGCACGTTGAAGCGCATCCGCGACACGCGTGGCGGCGAAGCGCTGGCGGGCTTCGGCTCGGCCAAAGGGTCGAACGAGGAAGCGTATCTGTTCCAGAAACTCGTTCGCACCGGGTTCAGCACGAACAACGTCGACCACTGCACACGCTTGTGCCATGCGTCGAGCGTCGCGGCGCTGCTGGAGGGCATCGGCTCAGGCGCGGTGTCGAATCCGGTGATGGACGTGACGAAGGCCGAAGTCGTGTTGTTGATCGGCGCCAATCCCGTCGTCAATCATCCGGTGGCTGCGACCTGGATCAAGAATGCCGTCAAGGCGGGCACCAAGCTCATTCTCGCCGATCCGCGCCGATCCGAGCTCGCGCGCCACGCGACGCATTATCTGCAGTTCAAACCCGATACCGACGTCGCCTTGCTCAACGCGATGATGCACACGATCGTCGAGGAGGGCCTGGTCGCGGAATCGTTCATCGCCGACCGTACCAGCGGCTACGACGAGATTCGCAAGAATGTCGCGAACTACAGCCCCGAAGCGATGGCACCCGTTTGCGGCATACCCGCGCCGATCATCCGCGAGGTCGCGCGCATGTATGCGACGTCGCGCGGTTCGATGATCCTGTGGGGCATGGGCATTTCGCAGCACGTGCACGGCACGGACAACGCGCGCTGCCTGATCGCGCTTGCGTTGATGACGGGCCAGGTGGGACGGCCAGGCACCGGGTTGCATCCATTGCGCGGCCAGAACAATGTGCAGGGTGCCAGCGATGTCGGATTGATTCCGATGATGCTTCCCGACTACAACCGCGTCGACAATGGCGATGCGCGCAGAAAAGTCGAAGCCATCTGGGGCGCGACGCTCGACCCGAAGCCGGGATTGACCGTCGTCGAGATCATGGACGCGGTGCACGCCGGCAAGATCCGCGGCATGTACATCATGGGCGAGAATCCGGCGATGTCGGATCCGGACGTGTCGCATGCGCGGCAGGCGCTCGCCGAACTGGAGATGTTGGTCGTGCAGGACATTTTTCTCACGGAGACCGGCTATCTTGCCGACGTGATCCTGCCGGCATCGGCGTTCCCGGAAAAGACGGGCACGTTCACCAACACTGATCGCAGCGTGCAGCTCGGGCGGCAGGCGCTCGATCCGCCGGGTGAAGCGCGCCAGGACCTGCTGATCATCGTCGAGATGGCGAAACGGCTCGGTCTGGACTGGAACTACGTGCATCCGCGTGAAGTGTTCGCCGAGATGCGGCAGACCATGTCGTCGATCGCCGGTGTCACGTGGGAGCGTCTCGAACGCGACAGCTCCGTCACCTATCCGTGCGAACAGGAAGGCGATCCGGGACAACGCGTCGTGTTCACCGAGGATTTTCCGACGGCGTCCGGCAAGGGCCGCTTCGTGCCGGCGAAGATCATCCCCGCGGCCGAGCAGCCCAACGTCGAGTACCCGTTCGTGCTGATCACCGGCCGTCAGCTAGAGCACTGGCACACCGGCAGCATGACGCGGCGCACCGCGGTGCTCGACACCATCGAACCGACACCGGTCGCGTCGGTGAACCCGGCCGATCTCGTCGCGCTCGGCGTCGCCGCCGGAGGCGTCATCACGGTGGCGTCGCGGCGCGGCAGCGTCACGCTCGCGGCGCGTGCCGACGAAGGTACGCCGCGCGGCGCCGTATTCATTCCATTCTGCTATTACGAGGCTGCGGCCAACCTGCTGACCAATCCGGTGCTCGACCCCTTCGGCAAGATTCCGGAATTCAAGTATTGCGCGGTACGCGTGACCGCGGGCGGCGAACAGAGCGCGACCACGGGCTACGGCACGCGTTGATCTAGTATCGTGCGGCGCCGAACAGGCGCGCGATCTGTTCGGCGCGATCGGCGAGCAGCGTTGCCGCGTTGGCGACGCAATCGGCCAATGCAGCTGGACCGGCAGGCAACGCAAAGCAGCCGGCGAAGTGCTGCGCGAGTTCCGGCAGCGCGTCGCTGTCGACGCCACCCGAAAGCAACGTCGCCGGCACGTTTTTCGCGGCCGCGCGTTGCGCCACGACCCACGGCGTTTTGCCGAGCAGCGTCTGCAGGTCGCTTCTGCCCTCGCCCGTGATCAGCCAGTCGGCGCCCGTCAGCGCTGCGTCGAGTCCGACCAGATCGGCGACGACTTGCGCGCCGGAACGCATCTCGCCGCCGATCAACTGCAGCGCGAAACCCAGACCGCCCGCCGCGCCCGCCCCGGGCAACGTGCTGACCGTTCGGCCGATGGCGCGCTCGGCCAGCGCCGCAAAGCGCGCGAGCCGCGCATCGAGTTCGGCAATGCGTTTGCGCCGCACGCCTTTTTGCGGGCCGAAGATCGCGGTGGCGCCGCGTTCACCGCACAACGGATTGTTCACATCGGACATGATGGTGATCGCCGCGTCGCCGAGCCGGGGATCGAGCGCGTGGGCGTCGACTGCGGCGAGCGACGCAAGACCTTGCGGCGTGGGCGCGAGCGCCTGTCCCTTGGCATCGACGAGCGACAGACCGAGCGCTGCAAGCATGCCAGCGCCGCCGTCGTTGGTGCTGCTGCCACCCACCCCGATCATGAGTCGGCGCACGCCGGCATCGAGCGCGACGCGAATCAATTCGCCGACGCCTCGCGTACTGCGTTGTTCCACGTCGACTGCCGTGCCGGCGGTGTCGGTGAGGCCGACGACCTGCGCCGCTTCGATAACGACGATCGCGCCGTCGTTCATCCATCCGTAGGCCGCGTCGACCCGCGTTCCCGCAGCACCGGTCACTGCACAGGATCGACGCTCACCGCCACGCGCGAGAATCGCATCTAGCGTGCCTTCGCCGCCATCCGCCATCGGGCAAATGCGCAGTTCCGCCTCCGGCCACACGCGTGCGAGGCCGCGTCCAATGGCGGCCGCGGCCTCAAGCGACGAAACGGATCCCTTGAACGAATCCGGAGCGATGACGACGACCGGGCGGCGCGGCATGGGCGAGTATGATTGCGGCGTTCAACGAGACGACGATGGTAACAAACTCGCCACTGCGCAACATCGCTTCGCGACTGCTATGTGGCGCGAGCGCCGCTGCCGTGCTGGGCTTGCATGCGGGCATGGTCGCCGCCGCTCCCGACTATGCGCGCGAGCAGCGCTGGGCCGCGGAGATCGTGCCGGGCGTGGTCATCGGCGAGGCCGTATACGTCCCGACGCCGTCGCAGTCACGTGTGCTCGCGCTGTACACCAGTGTCTCGAATCCGAAGGGAGGAGTGATCGTGGTCCATGGCGTCGGCGTGCACCCCGACTGGGGACTCATCGGAGGCTTGCGCACCGGATTGGCCGACGCGGGATTCGCGACGCTGTCGGTGCAGATGCCGGTGCTCGCGGCGACCGCGGCGCGCGACGATTACGTGGCGCTGTTTCCCGAGGCCAGCGAGCGCATCGCGGCCGCAATCACGTTCCTGAAAAGCCGCGGCATCGCCCGCATCGCGATTGTTTCGCACAGCATGGGCGCGTCGATGGTCAACGCGTACCTTGCGCGCCCGGATGCCGCCCAGATCGGTGCCTGGGTGCCCGTGGGCATGCTGATCGAATTCGCCGGTGCGCCGAAAGAACCCGTGCTGGACGTCGTCGCCGACAACGATTTTCCGCAGGTGCGCGAAGCGGTGCCGAAACGCTCACCGCAATTGCCTCGCGACGCGTGCACGAAGCAAATCGTGATTGCGGGCACCGACCACTACATGGAGAACCGGCAGAAGGAACTGGTGGCCGCGATCGTGCCGTTCCTCGAGCGCTCTCTCGCCGGCGGTTGTTGATCGCGTCGTTACTAGTCCCGGTACGTCGCGCGCCGCAGCCGATCGTTGACCGCAGTCCAGTCGGGACCATCGGGCGGCGTCTCGATCCAGATTTCGTCGGCTTGGCGCGCGTCGAGTGCGCGCAGACTCGCGTAGAGCTGATGCGCGTACCCGGCGCTGTCGATCGGCGCGTCGAACCAGGTGCCCTCGAATTCAGGCGGCTGTGTGATGGAATGCGCGAGCACGGCGATATGCGCTCCGGGCCGGCCGAGCTGCGCCAGCGCATCGAGCAGCGCGTCGCGGTGCAGCAGCCGCGATGACGTCCGCGGGGCGTAGTGTGCCGCGAGCGTGCCGGACGCGCGCGGCGCGTCAGGACTTGCCGCGCGCGGCGGCCTGCCCAGCACGCGCGCAAGCTGTTCGACGCTGATCGCGCCGTGCCGCAGGACGGCGGGTTCATCGCGAGTGCAATCGACGATGGTCGATTCGATGCCGTGGTCGCACGGGCCTCCGTCGAGGATCACCGCGACTTCGGCGCCGAATTCGTCGGCGACGTGCGCAGCGGTGGTTGCGCTGATGCGCCCGAAGCGATTGGCCGAAGGCGCGGCGATGCCGTCGCCGCCCATCTCGACGAATCGTGCGAGCAGCGCCCGGGCGATCGGGTGCACCGGTACGCGTACGCCGATGCTATCCTGGCCGCCGGTGAGCAGATCGGAGACACCGCCGGCACGAGGAAGTATGAGCGTCAACGGGCCCGGCCAGAACGCGTCGGCCAGCGCTTTTGCAAAAATGGGGACCGTGCTCGCCCAACGCGGCAAAGCGTCTGCGGCGTGCAGATGCACGATCACGGGATGCTCGTTCGGCCGTCCTTTAGTGGCATACAGCCGGCGCAACGCGTCGGGATTGCGAGCATCCGCGCCCAGCCCGTACACCGTCTCGGTTGGAAACGCGACCAGCGCGCCGTCGCGCAGCGCCCGAGCGGCCGCCGCGATGGCCTCAGGCGTTGCGGCGCTGATCAAGGCAAAACCACGCGACGATTAGGGGCGCCAAGCGGCGGGGCATCGGAATTTGGTAGAATTTCGGTCTTTTCACGCGTCGGCCTTGCGCCGGCCCAGATCACATAGGCAGGGAACATCGATGAGCGACTTTCTTTTCACCTCGGAATCGGTTTCCGAGGGCCACCCGGACAAGGTCGCCGATCAGATCTCCGATGCGGTTCTCGATGCGATTCTAACGCTGGACCCGCACGGCCGGGTAGCCGCGGAGACGCTGGTGTCGACCGGTCTCGTCGTCATGACCGGGGAAATCACGACCGACCACAAGCACGACTACGCGCGCATTGCGCGCGACACGATCCATCGCATCGGCTACACCGATCCGGAACTTCGCTTCGACTCGGTGGGCTGCGCGGTCATGGTGTGCTACGGCAGGCAGTCGCCCGACATTGCGCGCGGCGTCGATCGGACGTCCGAGGAGTACATGAACCAGGGCGCCGGCGACCAGGGCCTGATGTTCGGTTACGCCTGCGATGAAACGCCCGCGCTGATGCCGTTTCCGATCTATTACGCGCACCGCCTCGTGCAGCGCCAGAGCGAGGTTCGCCGCGACGGGCGCCTGCCCTGGCTGCGACCCGATGCAAAATCGCAGCTCACGGTGCGTTATGTCGACGGCAAACCGAAGAGCATCGACACCGTCGTGTTGTCGACGCAGCATCATCCGAGCATGAACCACAAGCAGAAGGAGCTGGCGGAGGCCGTGGTCGAGGAGATCATCAAGCCCGTGCTGCCGCCCGAATTCCTGGTCAATACGAAGTTTCTCGTGAATCCCACCGGACGCTTCGAAATCGGCGGGCCGCACGGCGACGCAGGACTGACCGGGCGCAAGATCATCGTCGACACCTATGGCGGTGCGTCGCCGCATGGCGGCGGTGCGTTCTCGGGCAAGGATCCGTCGAAGGTCGATCGTTCCGCGGCGTACGCGGCGCGCTATGTCGCGAAGAACATCGTCGCCGCCGGCATTGCGCGGCAATGCCAGGTGCAGGTGTCGTACGCGATCGGCGTTGCGCATCCGATCAACGTCACGGTGTACACCGAGGACACGGGGAAAATTTCCGACGACGAGATCGCCAAGCTGGTCAGATCGCACTTCGATCTGCGCCCGCGGGGCATCATCCAGATGCTGGACCTGCTGCGCCCGATCTACCAGAAGACGGCGGCCTACGGCCACTTCGGTCGCGACGAGCCCGAGTTCACCTGGGAAGCGATCGACAAGGTCGAGGAACTGCGCGCGGCGGCGGGTCTCGGCGATCGCGTTCGGGATCGCGTGACTACGTAGCAGCGATAACTCACCGGTCCGGCAGCGGGATGAACTCGGTCTCGCCGGGCACCGGTGGAAAGCCCTGGGCGCGCCAGCGCGCGGACGCCGCGTCGAGCAACTCGCGCGAGCTGGCGACGAAGTTCCACCAGATCAACCGATCGCCGTCCATTTTCGCGCCGCCGAGGAGCATGCAGCGCGACGCGGACACCGCGTCGATGCGCACCGTGGTCCACGGCTCCAGCAGCGCCATGTGGCGCGGCGGCAACGCGTCACCCGCGACGCTCAACTCGCCCTCCACCGCGTAGATCCCGCGTTCCTCGTGTTCCGGCACGAGTTCCAGCGCTGCGCCTGCCGCCATCTCGACCGCGACGTAAAAGATCGGCGAGAACGTCGGCGTGGGTGCGCGTTGGCCGAATGCCGTGCCGGCGATCACGCGCATGGTCACGCCCGGTGCATGGATCAGCGGCAACTCCGCTCTCGCATGATGACTGAACGACGGCTCGCGCTGCTCATGCGCCTTGGGCAACGCCACCCACGTCTGCAGGCCGTGCAACGTGTGACCGGCCGCGCGGTCTTCGGGCGTCGAACGTTCGGAATGAACGATGCCGAGACCCGCGGTCATCCAGTTGACGTCGCCGGGTTCGATGCGCTGCACCGATCCCGCGCTGTCGCGGTGCATCTGCGAGCCTTCGAACAAGTACGTAACCGTGGCGAGGCCGATATGCGGATGCGGGCGCACGTCGACGCCTTGGCCGGGGGCAAAATCGACGGGGCCGAAGTGATCGAAAAAAATGAACGGCCCGACCATCTTGTGCGGAAACGACGGCAACAGGCGCTGCACCTGGAAGCCACCACCCAGGTCGCGGACATGCGGGTTGAGTATCGTGGTCATGTGCCTGCCTATGGTATCGCGATTGTCAAGATCACCTAAAGCTTCCTGCGCCGCAGTCGATGCAGGATAAATCGGCCCGGGTCGATCGCAGCGACGAGCGCTCGCTCGACCGGCAACGGCTCGCCGTCGATTTG
>Ga0066789_10000330_pt1 | contig 18170 bp, 19 predicted proteins | sample OrgsoiDNA2013049_FD_70960 | JGI IMG/M metagenome (GOLD analysis project Ga0066789, IMG submission 70960) | Permafrost soil microbial communities from the Arctic, to analyse light accelerated degradation of dissolved organic matter (DOM) -... | ecosystem: Environmental > Terrestrial > Soil >...
GAAGCCACGTGCGCGACGCTGCCGCCGAGGCAAAAGCGCGACGATAGGTCCAAGCTTCCCGCCCGCGAAAAAGTAGCCGAGCGCGACGGCCACTATCGTGCCAGCCAGGGACGGCCAGGCGAGCTGCATCAGCGCCGAAACGACGGACATGCCGACCAGAATCAGGCTCAGGATACGCGCCTGAAGCACGAGTCGGCCGAACACTCGAATTTCCGTGCGGCCGAAGATCACGCCGAGGGCGACGAAGAGCGCCAAGACGGCATCGCCGCAGCCAGCGTAGATGCCTGGCGAGCGCAACGCCACCAGCAACGCCGCAATGGCCACGTTCGCCGCCAGACCAGCGCCGAAAAAGATCAGCAAGAAGCGCTTGCGTCCGAGCGAGTGCTCGATGGTTGCGCCCACGAACCACAGACCAATGACGTCGAAGATGAAGCTCAAGCCGTCGAGGTGGACGAACAAGGCGCTGGCCGGCTGCCAGAGCTCGCCCGCCGCCACGAGCGGACCAAGCGCCAGGTGCGCAGAAATCGGCCCGCGTAGCGGCCCGGCCATAACATAGAGGCCAAAGAGCACAGCGAGGACGATAACCAGGTTGCGAATGGTGGGGGATAGGCGGTCGGAGATCGGACGCATCCAAGCCGGCGCCGAGCTTCGACCATAGGAGCGATCAGGCATGCTGGCCCCAGGCTAGCATCAATCCACACAACCGGAAGTCCACCACGGCAATCGCGAGCCTACTTCGAGCAAACCCTGGTGTTGTCCGGTCCGCCGCACTCGGCGGCGCAATCCGCCTGAATGGTGACAGCGTCGAGCTGAGTGACGCGACCCTTCAGGACATCGCGAACCGTCGGGTCGGCCCCAGCGGACGCTCGGCACGTGCCGACCTCGCCCGTGGTGATGTCGTTACCATCGGCGCCCACGGGAACCAGAGAAATGGCGTAGCTTCCAGCCGGAATGTCGAAACGGGTGGCGCCGCTTTGGGCGTTGCAAGAAAACTGGCACTCGCTACGACCGACGCAGGGGTCGCTGCCGCCCGCGACGGGCAGAAGCTGCAGCCTGACCTTGGCGATGGGCGGGCAGGTGCAGCCGCAGTCGGCGATACCGCGATTGTCGTGGGTCACTACCACCCAACTGGTCTCGACCGCGCCACCGTCGATGGCGACGCAGCCGAGCGCCGAAAAAAGAAGCGCGACGAAAGAGAATCGATCCATAAGATCGAGGGTAGATTACAGCATTCCTGGCACGACCTCGGGTCGAATCCAGGCTGATCATCAAGGAGCCCTCGAATGATTAACGTCCTCATGCAAGCCGGCGGTCCGGGAGACAAGCTCGACTTCATCTCGCTTATCGCCCACGCCGGCGCGGTTCCCAAGGCCGTTCTCGGTTTGCTGGCGTTCATGTCCGTGATTTCCTGGTTCGTCATCGGTACGAAGTGGCTGTACTTGGCGCGCGCCTATCGCCGCTCCGTTTCCTTCGTCGAGAGGTTCTGGAACAGCAGCCTCGACGAAATGTGGAAGCAGTCGGAAAGCTCTGCGCCGTCGCCGGTCAGCGAAGTCTTCCGCGCCGGCTATCTGGAGCTGGTCAAGCTGCGCAAGCGGCATGCTCAATCCCCGGGGGAAGGCAAGAGCGACGAGGGGGGGCTCGGCGACATCGAGAGCCTGGAGCGCGCCTTGTCCCGCGCTCGCACCATGGCCACCACCGAGATGGAAAACAAGGTGCCCTTCTTGGCGACGACCGCCAGCGCGGCGCCCTTCATCGGCCTCTTCGGCACCGTGTGGGGCATAATGAACTCGTTCCGCAACATCGGCGCCAAGGGCGCGGCCAACCTGGCCACCGTCGCGCCCGGTATCGCCGAAGCTCTCGTCGCCACCGCGATCGGCCTCATCGCCGCCATCCCGGCGGTCATGGGCTACAACTACCTCTCGCGCCGCATCCGCGTGATCAGCGCCGAGATGGAAACCTTCACCCAGGACTTCCTGAACATCATCCGGCGGAGGTTCTTCTAGCCATGTCCATGAGCACGGGCGGCGGCAGGGAAACTGGCACGCTGGCCGAAATCAACGTCACGCCGCTGGTCGACGTTATGTTGGTGCTGCTCATCGTCTTCATGGTGACCGCGCCGATGATTCAAACCGGCGTCGATGTGACCTTGCCCGAAGCCAAGGCGCAGACCGTGCCCGACGAGAGCGGCAAGCTCATCGTGACTATGACCAAGGACCACCGCGTCTTCATCGGCCGCATGGAGATCCCGGTTGCCGAGGTCGAAACCAAGCTCAAAGCCAACGCCAAGCTGCAGGCCGACCGCGAGGTCTACCTGCACGCCGACACCGCCTTATCGTACGGCGACGTGGTCAAAGTCATGGCCGCCATCAAGCTGGCAGGCGGCGACAAGATGGGACTCATCACCGATCCTTTGGAATAGCGTGAGTGCACTAGCGTGAACGCTGCTATTTCCAACCGAATTCGTCCGCTCGGCCGAGGAACCTCGTTCGGCGGCATCGCCGCGACCATCCTGATCCACGTCAGCTTGGCCGCGCTAGTTTATTACGCCCACGTCAAGTCACCGCCGCCAATGGAAGCGCCACGCGACCTGATCGTCGCCCAGCTGGTCGCTTTCGGCAAGCCGCGCGACAAGTTCTGGCTGCCGCGCATCGTGCAGCCGCCGAGGCCCAAGGCGCCGGCACCCACGCTCAATCTTACCGAAGATGCCAACGCCGCCCCGGCGCCGAAAGAGGCGCCCAAGGTCGACGACGCGGACATTTCCAAGAACATGCGCCGGGCGCTCAAGCGGGCGCAGCTGCTCGCACAAGCGGCCAGCGAAGAGCCGGCCGAAGGTTCGCTTTCGGGCTCAACAGAGGGCACGTCGACCCAGGGGGTGACTGGCGACGCATGGGCGACGATGGTGAACAACACCCTTCGCAACGCTTGGGTTACGCCGGTTGGCCTCATCACGGATTCCGAGCTGCAAAAACTCGTGGCCAAGGTTCGCATCTCGGTCGGCGACGATGGCACGCTGTCAAACCCGATCATCAAACAATCGTCGGGCAATCCGTACTTCGACGATTCCTGCATCCAGGCGGTCAAGGCAGCCGGCAAGGTGCCGCCGCCGCCCGCCAATTCCAAGCATTTGTTGATATCGTTCGATGGCGCCAAGCTAGGACGATAGACCCAGCGTCGCTTTCCACTCTTGCCGCCGAAAAGGATCGGAATGAAGACCTATCTGCTCACCTTGGGAATCCTGTTTACCGCTGCCGCCACAACCGCCAGCGCCCGATCCGCGCTGGCCGCCGATCCAGTCGAGGTCGAGGATCTTCCTCAAATCACGATCAACGACCCCAACCGGGATCTCTTTCGCCTGGGCTTGCCGAGCGCCATCGGCGACGGCGATCTCGTTGGGCAGGCGGTGGAGATCGAGCGCCGAGACCTGGACTTGGTTGGCCTTTTTCGCCTCCTCGACCCGGCGTCGTTTCCCGAGTCGCTGATCAAAGAGGGCCTCGGTTTCTCGTCGGACTACTGGTCGCAAGTCGGCGCGCAAGGCGTGGCAAAGTTGCACGTCGCCCGCGAGGGAGGCGGGATAGCGGTCGAGGGTCGTCTTTATCAAGTCGGCCGCGGCGAAGCGCCGGTGCTGACCAAAACCTACCGCGGATCGGAGCTGCGCCCACTGGTCCACAGCTGGGCCAACGACGTGATCATGCAGTTTACCGGCCTACGCGGCGTTTTCGGCTCGCGCATCGCCTTCGCCATGACCGGCAAGAATTCTGAAATCGCGACCATCGGCATGGACGGCCAAGAATTGCACGTGGTCACGCAGATGCGGTCGCAGAGTCTGTTGCCCGCCATGTCGCCGAGCGGTGGCCAAATCGCGTTCAATTCCTATTTGCGCGGCGGCGCCGATTTGTGGTTGGTCTCGGCCAACGGCGGACGTGCGCGACATATTTCCGACCGCCCCGGCCTCAACACGGGCGCGGCGTGGCTCGGTGGCAACACCCTTATCGCCACGCTTTCCTTCGAGGGCAACGCCGAGCTGTACAAAATCTCGGCAGCCGACGGCAAAATCATCGCCCGCCTGACCAACTCGCCTAGCATCGACTCGTCGGCTTCGGTGTCGCCCGGCGGGGACCAGATAGCCTTCGTGTCCGATCGCCAAGGCACGCCGCAGATCTATTTGATGTCATCGTCAGGGGGCAATGCGCGCCGCCTGACCTTTCAGGGCAACTACAACCAGACGCCACGCTTCTGCCCGCGCAAGGAGACTCCGCTCATCGCTTTCACGGGCCGCGACGAGCGATTGGTCTTCGACATCTTCCTCTTCGACATGCGCAGCGGAAAGATCGATCGCGTGACCCAAAGCCAGGGCTCGAACTTCGATCCGTCATGGTCACCGGACGGACGCTTGCTGGTCTATGCCTCCAGCCGCGGGGGCCTTTTCGTGAGAAATCTGCAAACGCAGAAGGAATTCCAAATCCACAAAGGCGGGGCCAAGAACCCGTCCTGGGGCCCGGCGCCCGAGGGCAGGTGAAGCGTTGCGCGTCGCTACCATCGACATCGGCACGAACACGACTCTGTTGCTCGTCACCGATTGCAGCGACGGTCGCGTGCGTGTGCTGTGCGAACGCGCGGAAATCACGCGCCTCGGGCGCGGCATTGGCGCCGACGGGGGCCTTGGCCAGCAGGGCATCGAGCGCACGCTGGCCGCTCTCGGCGACTACGCGGCCATCGCCGCCCAGCATGGTGCCAGCATTCACGCCATCGGTACCGAGGCCTTGCGCCGAGCGCCGAACGCGCGGGATTTTCTCGACTCCGCTGAGCGCATCTTGGGCGTCGGCGTCGAAGTCATCGACGGACAGCGCGAAGCCGCGCTGACCTTCTTGGCTGCCGTGCATTCCTTTCCTCAGGAGACCCAAGGTACGGCCGTGGTGATCGACATTGGCGGCGGCTCGACGGAAATCATCGTCGCGCGAAACGGTCACATGCAATTTCGCGGCAGCTTGCCCCTGGGTTCGGTTCGACTTACGGAAAGACGAGTGCACTCGGATCCGGCGACCTCGGCCGAAGTCGCCGCGGTAGTGGCCGAGGTCGATGCGTTGCTGACGAAGGTTCCTTTTCCTGCAGAGCCCGCCACGCTCATCGGCACAGCCGGAACCGTAACCACGCTAGCGGCGATGGCGCTCCACCTGCAAAGCTACGATCCGGCTCGCGTGCACGGCTATTGCCTTCGCCGGCCCGAGCTGGAACGGCAGATCGACCGCCTGCGAACCTCAACCCGCTTCGACCGAGATAGCATGGCTGGTCTCGATCCCAAGCGTGCCGACGTCATCCTGGCAGGCGCCTGCATCCTGGACCGCATTGCCGTGGCTGCCAACGCCGACGAAATCCTGGTCAGCGACCGCGGCATTCGTTGGGGACTTCTTATCGAGCGGGTTGCAGCGGCAACTGGCCAGGCTCCTGCTCTGTCTTAGGCACGATGCGATGTAGGATCGGCACGATTCGTGAACAAATCCGTGGCTGACCTTGCAGCGACGAGCATTCATCGATAGCCTTCGCGTGTAGTTACTGTGCGTACCACCGTTGCCGTCATCGTCACTGCTGCCGCGTCGCTGCTCTGGAGCTCGGCCTGCAAGCCGCGAGTTCCTGTCATCGACGCGCCCTATGGCGACAGCTTCGAGCGCATCGACTTGGGCCCCGAGTGGCTCGACACCAGCCACGGCGCCACGATCAAAGACGGCAAGCTAAACGTCGTCCGCGCCTACAACCATCCCGTGTGGCTGCGGCGCAAGCTGCCGCGCAACGTGCAAATCGATTTCGACGCCGTCTCGCGTAGCCCCGCAGGCGATCTGAAGGTCGAGCTTTTCGGCGACGGCGAATCGTTCGATCCCGATAAGGGCCGCTACGATCCGACTAGCTACATGATCGTCATGGGTGGTTGGAACAACAGCAAGAGCATCATCAGCCGCTTGGGCGAGCACGACGAGGCGGTCAAAGCCGCGCACGACCGCCAGGGCACCGAGCCGCTCGTGATTCCCGGCCGCAATTACCACTTCACCGTTACTCGTCGTGGCGGGCTCATCGATTGGAAGATTGATGGCGCGCCGTATCTCGCGTGGGACGATCCGCAGCCGCTGGCCGGCAGCGGCCACGAATTCTTCGCCATCAACGACTGGGAGGCCGACGTCAGCTTCGACAACCTGACGATTCGGCCTTTGGAGTAGCTATGGCTGCCAGCGAGAAGGATCCTGCAGAGGAAGAGTTTCCGTCCTCGAAGAGTGGACTGTTCACGCCCGATCCGAGCACGGCTGCCGCCAGGGATGCGGGTGTTGGCGAGTTCGACCTCGGCAAGAATCTGGAGGCGCTGAAGAGCCGCCGCAATCTTCTCATTTACATGCACGACAATCCCGACCCGGACGCGATGGCGGCGGCGATGGGCCTCAAGCAGCTGGTCGAAAACACTACGGAACTCATCGCCACGCTGGCGCTCGGCGGAATTGTCGGCCGCGCCGAAAATCGCGCCATGGTGGAGAACCTGAAGGTACCGCTTGTTCCGGCGGAAGTACTCAACACGGATCACTTCGACACCCTTGCCATCGTCGACAGCCAGCCGGGAACCGGCAACAATTCGCTGCCCCGCGATCGCACGGTGGACATCATCATCGATCACCATCCCGCACGAGATGAAAGCGGGCGGGCTCCGTGGTGCGACATCCGTCCGCATTTGGGCGCCACATCGACCATCGTTCTGCAGTACCTGCGCGAGAAGAACATCCCGGTCGACGCGAGCCTCGCCACCGCCCTTTTTTATGCCATTCGCTCCGAGACGCGCGACCTCGGCCGAGAAGCCACGCCCGCCGAGCGAGACGCGTACCTGTTCCTGATTCCGATGGTGGACCACCACCTGATGTTCCGCATTCAGCAGCCCAAGCTGCCGCGGCAGTATTACGAAGCCTTGGACCGCGCTCTGCGCATGGCGAAGGTATGGGGAGACGTCATCACCGTCAACTTGGGTGTCATCGCCTACCCCGACCTGGTTGCCGAAGTTGCCGACCTTCTGCTCGACTACGAAGGCGCGCAGTTCGTGCTTTGCTGCGGACGCTACGGCAAGCAAATGTTCGTCTCCATGCGCACGGAGCCCAGCCAAAGACGGGCCGGCGTGCTCATGCGCCAGCTCATCGGCAGCGACGGAGCATCGGGCGGACACGGCACCACCGCTGGCGGTCGACTGTTCGTGCCCGTGACCACCGACAACGAACTGCAGATGGCATTCGACAACATCGTCCATCGACTGCTCGACCTCACCGGCCGGGTAGGTGCCCCGAGCGTGCCGCTTATTACGTGATCGACACCCGCGGGCCAGCAGCCGATTGACTTCGCGGCTCCGCCGAGTAAATTGCCCCTTCGCGCAGCGACAACTGAATATGCCGGAGTGGCGGAATGGTAAACGCAGCAGATTCAAAATCTGCCGTCCTTACGGTCTTGAGGGTTCGAGTCCCTCCTCCGGTACCACACGAGGTCGTCGCGCAGCGGATCGCACTCACCACCGCCTGATGGTAGGGCTTGGTCTGGTCGCGAAGGACAACAACCTGGCTAGTCGATGCCGCCTTCGGTGACCGGCAAGTCGATCGCGCCAGCGTGGTCGACGCCGAGGCCGACCTCGCCCCGCGCACTGTCCACGGTGGAGGACAAGTCTGGCGCGGCGCTGTCGAGCTTGGGCTGCGCGATGCCACCGTCCTCTGGGATCGGCATGCCCTGCGCGGCGTAGCGGGCTAGCGCCGCCTTGGCGACCGTACCCATCGCGGTGGGCGTGCCCGTCCAATCGGCGATCAGCGATGGGAAGGCGCAGCCTCCGGGGTACCAAGCCCACCCGGTCCACGAGGCGCCAGCCCGGTCGGCGTAGGTAATGACCGCGTCCGAGTAGTCGCTCGTACACTCGGCCACGTTGTCGCCGAACTCGCTCACGATCACCGGCGCGGTGGCGGTGAGGAAGCCCCACTTGGCGTCGAAGCCGGAGACGGGCTTCCAGTTGCCTTTGCTGTACGGGTGCGTGGCGTACATGATGTTCTCGCCCTGGATGCTGTGGGTGGGCACGCCGGAGAGGTCGTAGGCCCAATCGAGACCGCCGGCGATCACGATGTTGTTCGCGCCGGTGGACCTGACGGCATCGTAAAGCTGCTGCATTCCGACCGCGGTGAATCCGCCAGCATCGCCGCCGCTGAGCCAGACGTCCCAAGAGATGTCGTGCGGCTCGTTGTAGAGCTCGAACAGCACGCGGCCATCGTTCTTGTAGAAGTCGGCCACGCTCTTCCAGAAGGCGATGGAGTTCACGTCGGCCATCTGCTGTTGCCCGGCGCTGACCTTGCCCTGCTGCCCCTGATCTGACCAGTGTAAGTCCAGGATGACGTCGAGGCCCGCTTGCTTGGCCCATTCCACCGACTGCACCACGGTCGACTGGTAAGTCGTCGGGTTAGCACCGAAGAGCCACGAGTCCTGGTTGAGGGCAATGCGAACCACATTGGCTTTCCAGCTCGCCATGTTCTTGAAATCCCCGAGGGAGATATTCTCGCCCGAGGCCGACCACTCCAGCGAAGGACGGTCTACGCCGTGGAAGTAGTGAACGGCGCCGGTCTTGTCGAGCACCTGGTTGTTCACCACCTGATAGCCTGGGTCCACGCTGGTGTCATGGGCCCAAGGGTCCGGTGGGCTCTTGGCGCATGCACCGGCGGCGATAGCAAGAGCGACCAAAAGCGACTTCCTCATGTGCTGCATCGTGTACGTCCTTTCAACTTGGCCGACAGCTTGCTAACACTCGTCCAGTGCTGTTTGCGCAATTCGTCGGTGAGTTTTCCGTCGATGGACGTTCGATTCGCAAAAGGTCGGCGGATCGAAGGACTTCGGCCCGAGCCGACTCAGCGCCAGATGCTTAGCCGAGCGGCTGCGCATCTTCGACGATGAGATCGGGAATCTCGTCGACAACGGGGTAGGCCAGGCGGCAGGCCTGGCACACGAGCGCGCTTCCATCGTCCTTGACGTCGAGGTGTCCCTTGCATTTCGGGCAGGCGATGATCTCCAACAATTTCGCGTCGAGAGGCATGGCGGCTACTTATACAACGCCCTTACGAAGTGGGCACAGCGATCTCGCGCAGGCGGCTGCGTGTCCGCATTGCGCACGAAATAGCGCGACGCTACTCGGTCGCCTTGAACTGAAACGGCATTGGGGCGCCGCGAGCGTCGTCCCAATCGGCTGCCACCGATTCAACGTACGCACCCGGCGGCCCACAGTGCAGGTATTCCAGGAAAAGGTCGAGCCGCGCCTGATTTCCCTCCGCCAGCACCTCAACGGAGCCGTCCTGACGATTGCGCACCCACCCCCCGAGCCCCAAGCGCCGAGCTTCGTCCAGCGTCGTCGCTCGATAGCCGACGCCCTGCACGCGGCCGCGCACGACAGCGTGCAGACGACGTTCTTGGCCTGGCGCGGACGTGCCCACGACCCGCCCGACTAGAGCGGGCCCTCGGTGATCGCGAAGCTGATCAGGCTGTTCGGCACCACCGGCAGCTCCTCGAAGCGCGCCACCACGCGGTTCTTGGAATCGATGACCTGCGCCTTGGAGAGTACCGCGTACTCGACCGGCCCTTCGGTCGGTGCGCAGGCGGCAATCGTGCCGACGATCTTCGCCCCCGAATCGAATTCGAAGGTGACCCGGTGACTAACCATATCGCGAATACTTGCGTAGTCTGACATTGACCTCAATCTTCCAGGCGGAAGTGCAAGAGTCAACCGTCGGATCTCCTTCGCGGCCCTCCTCAAGGTAAGATGGGACGCCATGCGTTTGTGTTGGTCCTGCTTCATTCTTTGCGCCGGGCAGGTTGGCGGCTGCGCCAACCCGCAGCCGCTGTTGACGCACGTCGACCCGGCGCAGGCGGACAGCGAATCCGACGTTTGGCTGACCCTCGAAGGCGACCGCTTCGTCCCGTCATCGACGGTCGACCCGGTCAGCGGGGCGCGCGCATCCAGCATGGATGGCTTTCACGTGCGCATCGGCGCGGACAACGTCTGGGCCGAGCTCGAAGATCTCACTTGGGTCGATATCGGCCATATCAAGGCGGAGCTGTCGCAAGAGGTTGCGCTTGGATTGCCTTCTGGTTCTCCTCTCGACGTGGAGCTGATCGATCCGCGCGGCCAAAGTACGACCCTCGTCGCAGGATTCACCGAGCTCGGCCCAGACGTCACTCCGCCAACCATCGTTTTCCTCAGTCCTTCGCCCGACACTCCCCTGATCGCAGGAATGGACCTGACGGGCTCGATCGTCGCCACAGATCCGCACAACGTGACTAGCTTCTCTTGGACGTACTCGGAAGGCGATGCACAAGGCATCTCCAACGTCTGCGATCCCGACCTGCCATGTCCATTCGACGCCAAGGTCAGCAAGACGCTCAAGCCGGGTGACGCTATTCGCATCCAGGCCGACGCGGTGGACGGCTCGGCCCAGCACAATCCCGGCCGCGCGACACTGCCATTCAGACTGCTACCCATGCCGCTCATCGCGGACATCGCGCCCAAACGCGGCGGCACGGCGGGAGGCACCGACGTCGTCATCACTGGCGTTGGTCTGCTCCCGGGAACGAGTGCCTCGGTCGACGGAGTAGAGCTTTTTCCGAACGGCGGAATCGTCAGTGCCGACGGCTCTTCTTTGAGTGGACACATGCCCGCCCATGCTCCGGGCAACGCTTCCGTCTCCCTCAAAACCTACGATGTCCCGTCGACCGGCAGTGTGGTTTTCGAGTACGTCGCTCCGCCACAAATCTTGTCCATCGAACCCGACGGCGGATCCGTCCGGGGTGGCACGGCCGTTTCGATCACTGGGCAAGACTTCAGTTCGTCGACGCTGATCTTCTTCGGCTCGACATTCCAAACCGCCCTGCCCTTGAGCGACCTGCATCGGACGGACAACACCATCGTGGGTTTCACACCGCCCGGCCAAGCAGGCAGCACCACGGTCTGGGCCTTCGACGATGCGCTGGGCTTTTCCGCCCTGCCCGATGCCTTCACCTGGAGGACACCGTGAAGCTTCTACCGAAGTTCGCACTGCTTTCCATCGGCGTCGCCGCGGTGCCATTGGCCATCGCCGGCTATTCGTCCATTCGGGTCAGCCAGGCTGCCCTGCGCGAAGCCATCGAAGGACACGAGGTTCTGCTCGCGCGGCAAATCTCCGAGTACGTTTCGAGCCAGCTCGGCAACTTGCGTTCGACGATGGCGGTCGAGACGCGCATCCTCGACCTGACCCGGATTGGCGGCCGCTTGCCATCGGACGAGGCCCTGCGGAAATTTCTCCATCTCGTCTACCACCAAAGCGACGACTTCAGCGTCGTGGCCATGCTCGACCGCAACGGAAAGACGCTGGTGCCGGCGGCCTTCCAATCGGCGGCTCCGCGCAACGACATGTTCGGGGCGCATGAAATTGTATCGGCGGATGAAGCCGCCAAGTTGCCCGCCTTGGTTCCGGTCGAACAGACGTTGCGCGAGGGCTCGGCCGTGGGGCCAATTCTCGTTGTCGGCGCGGGCGGTGCGCCTCACGTAGTCCTCGCCGTTCGCTACGAAGGCCAAGCCGACAGTGAAACACGCGTGATTGCCGCCGCTGTGTCGCTTCGCCGCATTGCCGATCACTTGGCATCGCTGTCGACGAACGACCGCGACATCATCCTGCTCGACCGCCAAGCTCGCGTGGTCGTATCCGGGCGCTCGGTTGGACCGGCTTCGTTCGAAGCCAAACGCTTCGGCCAAACCGTGCAGGCCAAGTTGCCGGAAAACTGGTTCGTCGCCACGTACGACAGCGGCGGTCACCCGGTCATCGGCGCCTACGTGCCGGCGCCAACGTTCATGCTCGGTGTCGTCGTCGAACGCTGGCTCGACGCAGCCTTGCGACCGGCACGCCGCCTTGGCTGGACCACCGCCTACTGGGTGGGCGTGGCTGCGTTCGTGGCCGCGCTAGTCGGCGCCGCCCTGGCGCGATCGCTCTCGTCGCGCGTCGGATCTCTCCTGCGCGGCTCGCAAGACATCGCCCAGGGCAAGCTCGACATGCGCCTCGAGGTTTCCTCCGACGACGAGCTCGGCGAGCTGGCGAAGTCATTCAACGCCATGGCCAGCTCGCTTGACGCCGCCCGTGGCGAGATCACGCAGCAGACCCGGCAAATCATGGGCTGGAACGAGACCTTGGGAAAGCGGGTCGAGGACAAGACCCAAGAGCTGCGCGAAGCCCAAGATCTGCTCTTGCGCTCACGCTCGTTGGCCGCCATCGGATCGCTCGGCGCTGGCGTCGCACACGAGATCAACAATCCGCTCACCGGCATCTTGGGACTGGCCCAACTCGCGTTGACGGATCTGTCGAACGAGCATCCCGCGCGATCCATGGTTCACGACATCGAGGACCAAGCACTGCGCATTCAAGGCATCGTGTCCAATCTCCTGCGATTCTCGCAGCGCCAGAGCGGCGAAGATTTCCGCACGCTCAACATCGCCACAGTTCTCGACGATGCGCTGGAGCTTTGCGGGCAGCAGAATCTGGCGAACGCCAAAATTACCACCGTCAAACGCGTCGCCGCCATCAGCCCACCGATTCGCGGAAACGCACTGCAGTTGCAGGCCGCGTTCATTCAACTGATCCAAAACGCCGTCGCTGCCATGGAAGACGGCGGCACGCTGACCCTGGAAACCACGCTCCCCGGGGCCAAGCTCTTCCGCGTGCGCATTTCGGACACCGGCCGCGGCATCAAGCCCGAGCATCTGTCGCGCATCTTCGATCCTTTCTTTACGACTAAGTTGCAGCGCACGGACACCGGCATCGGGCTTTCGGTCACGCACAAGATCATCGATGACCACGGTGGCACCATTCGCGTCGAGAGCGTCGTGGGCAGCGGCACGACGTTCTGGATCACCTTGCCTATTGACACTGGAGCAAGTCCGCTCGCATGACCTCGCCCAGCCGAAAGCAGGCGTCGCGCTTCCAATTAGTGGTTATTACCCTGGTGGTCGTCGTGCTGCTGCTGGCTACGCTGGTTTCCCGCCGCTTTTTTGAGGACCGCAAGCCGGAAATGCCGGCGGGACTGTCGCCCGTCGCACCGCTCGTGCCCGAGGGCAGCGCCAATCTGTTTCGGGTGGCGGCCCTGCAAGGCGAAGTCGAGGCATTGCAAAACGGCCAATGGTACGTGGTTCGTGCCGGCCACCTCTTGTCCAGCAAGGACGTCATCCGCACTAAGCCCGGCGCTCGAGCGCTGCTTCGGCGTGGCAGCGTCGAGCTCGACTTGCGCGACAACATGGATTTGCGGCTGGAAGATCTGGAGCAGGAAACCGCGCGCGTCGGCCTTCTCCGCGGCGGCAAGGTCTCGGCCAGCGTCGGCGGGAACAAGGAGCACGTCGAGATCACAGCGCTGCATACCAAGACCGCCAACGTCGGCGCAGCACGCTTCGTCGTGTCGCTTTCGCCTTCGGGCAAAGTGAACGTGGCAACCTCGGAAGGTGCCGCCCGATTCAGCGGCAAAGGCAAAGAAGTCATCGTGCCGGGCGGCAGCGCAAGCTCGGCCATGCCCAACGAGGCCCCGACGGATCCCGAGCCGATCCCGCAAGAGATTCTGCTGTCGGTCATTTGGCCCGAGGATGACCGCGTGGTCGCGCAGGCGAAGATCAAAGGCAAAGCCCAGCCGTCGTCCCGGGTGAACGTCAACGGCGTGGAAACCGAGGTCGGCGCTGACGGTGCCTTTCGAGCCAGCGTGCCGCTCAAGATTGGAAAGAATCGCGTGCAGGTCGACGCCGAAGATATTCTCGGTCGCACCAAAAGCGTCGACAAAGAGGTCGTTCGCGCGGCAACTCCTCCGACCCTTGAACCAAGCGACCAGGAACTGTGGAATCCGTGACGAGCCTTTACTTTCGTCTCGCTGCTACTTCCGCCCTGGGCGTCGCGATGCTCATCGGCGCACGCTCGAGCGCCGCTAGTCGAGAGCGGCCGGCAGATACCAGCGCCGGCAAACCCGCCACGGGCGATTCCCGGCAACCGTCGGTCACCATAACCCTCGCTGATCCGTCGCCGGTCATTGGCATCACGGGCGAGACCAACCTGCGCATCGACGTTGCGGACGCGCCCGCCGACGGCATGCCTTTGCCGCGCGTTCTGTGTAGCATCGGGCAGATCGAGGATCTCGGTCGCGAAGGGCCGGCGAGCTTCACCGCACGCTACATCTTGCCCGCAGGGCGCTTCCCGCAACCCGCGATCATCGTGGCCGAATTCAGCAATCTGACCTGGCCCTTGCGAGGCGTGACCACCGTGCGCCTGCGGGCGGCGACGACGACGTCCATGCACACCGATCCCGGCGCCCAAGTCACGCTTCGAGTGGGAGACCGCGATTTCGGCCCGCAAACGGCGCCTGCCGACGGAGTCGTACGCATTCCTATCGTCGTGCCACCGGGCATCGAGTTCGCCACCGCTCGCTCCTTCAACCAGTATGGCAAGGCCACCGAACAGGTCGTGGACCTGCACGTGCCCTACGCGCAACGCCTTCTCTTCGCCGCGCCGGTAAGCATGCGCGCGGGATCGGTGGCGGAACTTGCGGTCTACGCCGTCGAGCCCTCCGGCCGGCCGGCCAACGGAGCCAGCCTGGTTTTGCGTGCGACCAATGCCCGCGTCTCACCGCTTGGCAGCCGTATTCCCGGCGAGGCGCGCTTCCTCCTGCGTGCCCCGGCAACATTGCGGGAAAGGCGACTGCGCATCGAAGCCCAACTCGAAGGACAAAGCACGACCCGGCTGGCGACCCTCATCGACCTTCGACCTGGTCCGGCTACGGGCCTCGCCTTGGAGCCAGAATCGTCGTTCATCGCGCCCGGCAGTAGCTCGACACGGATTTTCCTGAGCGCAGAAGACGCGTTCGGCAATCCGGTCGACGCCATCGGCACCGACGTGCTGGTGGATGGCAAGCCGGAGGCCGTGAAAGCGGGAAGCGAAGGACAGCCGGTCGTCCTCGTACCTGCGCCGCCCCCTCAGCAGAAACGCGTCGTCGTCGAGGGCGTGCTCGATGGCGCTCACGCCTTCCGCAGCATTCCGGTCGGCATTCCTGCGAGACCGCCGGCACCTGCGCTGCCGTTTGCCAATCCATCGCCGGCATACACCCTGACGCTGCGGCTAGGCCTGCTGTGGAGCCTGGGAGAAGCGGAAGGCGCTGCCTTCTTCGTCGACGCCTTGGCGTTTCGAATCGCCCGCCTGCCCGACTTCGGTCTTGGCCTCTCTGTCGGAGCGGTCCAGACCTGCTTTGCGGCGGAAAATCAATACGCTCTGACGAAGGCACAACTAACGACTGTCCCCGTCTTATTCCATTTGCACTACCGCGCGAATGCCGGGCGCACCTTCGTCGGATTGGGCGCAGGCGCGGGCCTTGCCGTCTCTTTCGGACGCTTCGAAACCTACGGCACCACCGTTATGGGCAGAAGCTTTGGCAACGCTGCAGAAGCGAGCGTGGAGGCCGGCCTTCATCTGCGACGCGGTCAGTTGGTGTTGGCGGCACACTATCTTTTCGTCTTCCTCGCACGCTTTTCGAGCGGCGACACCGTCAGCGGCAACGTGGCCGGCATTTCCTTCGATGTCGGATACCGGGTGGGGTTTTGAGGCGCACTCTCCGACGCGACTGACGGCTTCATTTTGCGCCGGGTTTTCAGTGCCCGGGCACTCCTGTTAGGCCTAGGCCTTGGCCAAGCGACCGCTGTTCCGCAGTTCTTCGAGAGCCGCGTCAAATTGCGCCTCAGCCATACGCTCGGCGACCTCCGGCGACGCCCGCAGATAGGCTTGCCAGGCCAGGCCGGCAAACGCCTGCGGAGGTAGGCCCGCCGAAGCCGCCAGTTGGGCCGCCTGGTCCAGGAGTTGATGCATTTTGGGGAAGGACACGAAGTCGACGGCATTGCCCGGCTCTTTGACGGACAGCGCAAGCGCGGTCATATCTTTCGTGTGGGGTACGTTCATCATGATTAACCATGGAAGCACCGCCACGGCGGCGTCAACCTCCGGGAACAAGAATGGCCGATTCTGTGATCGCGATCGGTCGTCAATCGGCTAAATGGCCCGATTCTGACCACCTGGAGTGCCAGTTCCATCCACCCACAAGCATCTTCTTCAACTGATTGGACGCTTGCCGCTGCCTCACGGCGTTCGCTGACGAACGGCTTCGTAAAGCATGATTGCGCCAGCCACCGACGCGTTGAGCGAGGCCACATGCCCGCGCTGGGGAATCTGTACTAGCGACGAGCAGCGACGAGCAACAGCCGTGCGCAAGCCCCTGCCCTCGGCGCCCACGATAATCGCAACGGGACCGCGCAAGTCCGCTTTGGCAAGTGGCACCGCGCCTTCATCGGCGGCGCCACCGCACACCGCTACGCCTTGCTCGCGCAGCCAATCAATGGTGCCGAGCAGGTTATGAACCCGCGCAATGCGCATGCGCTCGCTGGCGCCGGCCGACGCCTTGACGACCGAGCCCGTCACGGGCGCAGCGTGTTTGTCCGGCACAATCACGCCGTGAGCGCCCAGCACCTCGGCACTGCGAACCAGCGCGCCGAAATTCTGCGGGTCCGTTATGCAGTCGAGAATCAACAGAAGCGCGGGCTCGTCTGCGGTCGCAGCGGCGGCGAGCATTTCATCGACTCGCACGTACTGAAATTCGCCGGCGATGGCCGCCATCCCCTGGTGATGGGGCGAGGCCGCCAAGTCGGCAACCAGCGCTCGGGGGCGAAACTCGACGGTGATGCCGCGATCCTTGGCCACCGCGACGGCGGTCTCGATTTCCTTCGAACGATAGCCGTCGGCAACGTACACGATGACGACGTCGCGCGGGCGCGCCCGACACAGCTCTTCGATGGGACGAACGCCGAAAACCACGCGCGACATGATGGGCGCTCCGTCTACGCGCGCAGCGCCGACTCGACTTCGCGAACCAGCGCAGTGAACGCGGCCGCTGGATCTTCAGCGTCGCGAATGGGCCGACCAACGACCAGGTAATCGGCTCCGGCTGCAATGGCGCTGGCCGCAGTGGCAACGCGCTTCTGGTCGCCCAGCGCTGCGCCCTCCGGCCGCACGCCAGGAACCACCAGCACAAGCTTGCTGCTGGCCGCGCGTACGTCCGCCACTTCTTGCGGCGAGCACACGATGCCCGTGGCACCGGCTTTTTCCGCAAGCAGCGCCCGGCGCAGCACCGTCTCGCGCACGGTTGACGGGATGCCGTCGGCGCGCAAATCGCCTTCGGACAAGCTGGTCAACACGGTCACGCCCAAAATGCCGGGCTTGCCCTTGGCGGCATCGACCGCTCTGCGCATCATCTCGAAGCCTCCCGCCGTGTGCACGGTGAGAAGCTCGGCGTCGAGGCTCGTGGCGTTCGCCACCGCCCGCGCCACGGTCTCCGGAATGTCGTGCAACTTGAGGTCGAGAAAGACCTTGCCGCCGCGTTTTTGAACCGCCTCGACCGCGCGAGCGCCTTCGGCGACGAAAAGCTCGAGACCAACTTTGAAGAAGCGCGGCCGCCCCTGCAAGCGATCCAGAAACGCCTGCAGACCTGCCATGTCGGGCACGTCCAGCGCGACGATCACCTTCTCGTCGGCTGGAATCGTGCGCGCGCTCATCGCTTTTCCCCGCCGCGCTCGGCGATGATCTTGGCGCTCACCATGGCCACCACTTCGTCGATCTTTACCTTCAGCACCTCGGCCCCTCGGCGCGCTTTCAGCTCGACCACGCCTTCCGCCACGCCCTTCTTGCCCACGGCGATGCGGTACGGAAGACCGATCAAATCGGCGTCCTTGAACTTCACGCCCGGCCGCTCGTCGCGGTCGTCGAACAGAACCTCGAGCCCCGCTTTTTCAAGCTCGGCGTAGAGCCGCTCGGCCACTCCGGTGACTTGCGGATCGCCCGCCTGCAACGAAAGGAGGGCGACTTCGAACGGCGCGATGGCCACCGGCCAGACGATTCCATCCTTGTCGTGATTCTGCTCGATGGCCGCGGCTGCGATGCGCGTGACACCTATGCCGTAACAGCCCATGGTCATCGGTTTTTCTTTTCCGTCGGTGTCGAGGAAGTTGCACTTCATGGGCACCGAGTATTTGGTACCGAGGAAAAAGACTTGGCCGACCTCGACGCCGCGGTAGCCAGTGAAATGGCCCTTCTCGC